>Ga0247768_1000432_pt1 | contig 15192 bp, 9 predicted proteins | sample UWRJL016104C6_FD_179944 | JGI IMG/M metagenome (GOLD analysis project Ga0247768, IMG submission 179944) | Plant litter microbial communities from Arlington Agricultural Research Station in Wisconsin, United States - UWRJ-L016-104C-6 | ecosystem: Environmental > Terrestrial > Plant litter >... | reverse complement strand
GGCCTTGCTCGAAAGTGAGTACGTCTTCCAGACTCAGCCGTAAAAGCCCGGGCTGCTTCGCCTCCGCCGCTTCGCGCCATGTCTCGAAGGTCTTGCCGTTGACCACGTGCTCGGGCACGCGCTGCTCGAAGAACGAGAGCAACGCTTCGTCATCGGCCAGCAGATCGCTCTTTCGTGCCTTATCGCGGTGCCGCGCGACTTCTTCGAGCAGCTTGCGATTTTCACCTTGGAAGCTGCCCTTGCTGCGGTACTCACCGCGCACCAATGCGTGCTCCAGGAACATCAACCGCGCGCGCCCCGGTGACACGGTCGCGTAGTCGACCGCGCGGCCGCGGAATACGGGTAGCCCGAACAGCGTGGTATTCTCTTTGATCGAACTGCGCGCAGATTTCTCGGACCAATGCGGGTCCGAATAGCTGCGCTTGAGCAGGTGCGCGCCTACGTCGTCCAGCCACTCGGGGTCCAACTTCGCGGCGGTGCGCGCGAACAACTGGCTAGTCTCGACCAGCTCGAAGGCCATCACCCACGCCGGTGGTTTCTTGGCCAACGCCGACGACGGGTGCAGCATGAAGCGCGTCTGCTTGGCGCCGATATAGACGCGCTGCTCCGGGTTCCACTGGCCAATTTTGGACAGCAGCCCAGTGAGCAACGCTCGATGCAGGCGCAGATCGAGATCCGCGGCGCTGCTCGGCGCTTTGTGGGCAGTCTTTTCAGTGCTCAGGCGCAGCTCTTTGGCCACGTCCTCCAGCTGCCGATGCACCTCACCCCACTCGCGAATGCGCAGGAAAGAGAGCAAATTATCACGACACAGCCGCCGCAATTCGCCGACGCTCTTGGCCTCGCGCGCGAACGCCCAAAGCTTGAGTAGGCCCAAGAAGTCCGAGCGCTCGTCGCGAAAGCGCTGGTGCAGTTGGTCGGCCTTTTGCTCCACACCGCGCGGGCGCTCCCGCGGATCCTGAATGTTGAGCGCCGCCGCCAGCACCAATACTTCCGCGACGCAGCCCTGTTCGACGCCCGCCAAAATCATCCGCCCGACCCGTGGATCCACGGGGAAACGCGCCAGCCGCGCGCCCAACGCGGTGAGCTTGCGTTCCGCGTCCAAAGCGCCGAGCTCTTGCAAGACGCGGTAGCCTTCGGCGATCGCGCGCGAATGCGGAGGATCGAGAAACGGAAAATCTTCGACGTCGCCCAGCTCGAGCGCCTTCATGCGCAAAATGACACCGGACAGACCGGTGCGTTTGAGCTCTGGGTCGGTAAACGCCGGCCGCCCCGCGAAGCTCTCTTCGTCGTACAGGCGTACGCAGATGCCGTCGCGCACGCGACCGCAGCGCCCTTTGCGCTGGTCAGCGCTGGCCTGCGAAATGGCCTCGATATGTAAGCTCGTGGTGCCGGTGCGCGACTCGTAACGCGAGAGCCGAGCCACCCCCGTATCGATCACGTACACGATGCCGGGGATGGTCAGCGATGTCTCGGCCACGTTGGTCGCGAGGATCACGCGCCGCTCCGGAATGCTCGAAAAGACCTTGCGCTGATCGCCCGCCGAGAGCCGCGAATACAATGGCTGCACCACCGTGTGCCGCAGCTTCTTGGCCAGGATCTCACGCTCCGCCTCGCGAATCTCACGCTCGCCCGGCAGAAACACCAAGATGTCGCCGCGCGGATCCAGCGCGGTGACCGACGCCACGGCGTTCGCCACTGCCTCGGGTAAATCCAGCTCGGGCTCCGGAGGCTCGTACAAGACCTCGACCGGAAACGTGCGCCCCTCGACTTGAATCACCGGCGCGCCGCCGAAAAACTCCGAGAAGCGCTCGGTCTCGATCGTGGCCGAGCTGATCAAGACCTTCAGGTCCGGACGCTCCGGCAAAATGTTCTTGAGCCAACCGAGCAAGAAATCGATGGTCAAGCTGCGCTCGTGCGCTTCGTCGATGACCAGCGTGTCGTAACGCTGGAGCAGGCGATCGCCCTGAATCTCGGCTAGCAAGATGCCGTCCGTCATGAACTTCACGTACGTCCGCGCACTCGTCCGTTCCTCGAAGCGGATTTGGTAGCCCACCTCCTGACCGAGCTCACACTCGAGCTCGGTCGCCACGCGCGTGGCGACGCTCGTCGCTGCGATTCGCCGCGGCTGAGTCACGCCAATCAGGCCAGCGGTGCCCCGACCCATGTCGAGCAAGATCTTCGGCAACTGCGTGGTCTTGCCCGAGCCCGTCGCGCCCGCCACGATCACGACTTGATTCGCCTCCACCGCTCGCGCGATGTCCGCCACGCGCGCGGATATCGGCAGCTCCCCCGGAAAGCGAATGCGCGCCCGCCCGGAAGCGGGGCGTGCAGGCACGGGGACAGAGGGCGAGCCGGACATGGCGGACGCTGATTAGCACGCGTGCGCCGGGTGTCGTGACCTCGCTGCGCGCACGTTTCCGTTGGCACTGAAGGGCGCCAAGAACACTCGCAAGGGAGCGAAAAAAAACGAGCCGAATGATCGCTCCGGCGCGCAGCGCGCTCGGGGTTGGCAGAGCGAAGCGTTCTTTCTCGCCCTCACACTGGCAAGGTGTCAGTCCGACAACGTCGCTGACACTGCGTGCAGTATTGCTGCCATGGATTTAAATCGACTCATTGGTTGTCTTATTTGTTGACCAATCGCGCGCAATGCTTCAAGCTGCATCGGTCATGTTGTGCATAGCCCTCAAATCCTCCACGCAGTGGAATCGCGAAAGCGATTGCCGACCGTGCTATGCGCATTTGCAAATGTTCGTGGGAGGTCTGGGTAGCTAGGGGCGCGCTTTTACGCTGATTTTCAGTGGAAAGCCGCCCGGGAAACCGAGGCGGCTTTTCTCGTTTTGGGGCTCGGGGCTCGTCCTCGGAAGGCGACTCGCGCTGTAAACGCGGGGCCGCTCGGCTAGGTGGTTCGACTCCACACGGGCCCACGATTGGAGCGAAAGGTGTATTCAAAGTCGATGTCTGCAATCAAACGCATGACCCGCTAATAGCGAGTCCGTAGCGTAAAAGGAAGCGTGCCGGGCTTTTACCCCGTGCGGTGAGAGTTCGAATCTCTCCGGACTCACTCGGGGTGTACCAAGCGTTCGCACCGGCGAATTCTCGGTATTTCTCGGCTTCTCGCGTTCGTAGCTCACTGGTCGAGCAGCGGTTTCTTACACCGCCGGTTGAGGTTCGATTCCTCACGGACGCACTCGGGCTCTGATGGGGCCCTATTTCCGGGGTTCGTCCAAACGGCAGGACGTACGGCTCTAAACCGCCCGAAGGTGGTGCGAAGAAAGCCCCCGGAACCGAAGGCGCAAGTGCGCCCGCGATCTCTGACAATCTACAAGACGGCGTGACGGCGTGCGGTGAAGCGCGTGGCGGTCTCCCGTGTAAGCAAAAAACGAAACGGGGGCGGCCGCTCTGGGCCGTCCCCATCTTGTAGGGCTTGTGTGTTGGAACACTGGGCAGATTGTTACTCTGTCTCCCGCGGGTTCGATTCCTGCCCCTACAGCTGATGTTCGCGGCGCTTCCGCTCGAGGAAACGCCAAGCCCTCGACAGCTGACCCGGTGATAGCGCTCGCCTGAAGTGCGAGAGAGGCTCGTTCGACTCGAGCTCGAGGGACCGACGGAAACCAGCGTGTAAGTCATTGGTAGACATCCTCGCTTGGAACGAGGGAGCAGCAGGTTCGATTCCTGCCACGCTGACTGTGGTCATGGTGTAGCGGCTCTGCACAGCTGGTTGTGGCCCAGCAGGTTCGGGTTCGACCCCCGATGATCACCCAAAGTTTTCTCGATCACTGCTTCGTGATGCGACTGGTGTCGCAGTCTCGCTGTCGCCGAGATGAGACGAGTTCAATTCTCGTACGAAGCGCTACAGGGTGCAGGCCATGGCGGCCAAACGGATTCCAAATCCGTTGGACGGCGTTCGATTCGCCGGCACCCTGCCAACGTTTGGGGCCGGGGCCCCAAACTCGGGGGTGGGGCCCCGCTGAATTCATTTCAGCGGGTGCGGGGGAGAATCCCCCGATGACAACGGCCAAACGGATTCCAAATCCGTTGGACGGCGTTCGATTCGCCGGCACCCTGCATAGCGGGGATGGACGCAGAAGGCTGCTGGTTTGCCTTGCAAGCAAGCCGACTCGGAGCGTTACCGAGCATCTCCACGGAAACTAGCACCGCGGCCGAGTTGCGCCGCGGTGCGCCTGCCCATGCAGCACGATGGTCGTGCACCTCGTTGGTATCGAGGCGGGTTCGGTTCGATTCCGAACATGGGCTCCGGCAGTCCCGAAAGCACCTGCTTCGGCGGTGCGAATAGGGACGGCCACTCGCGGGTATTTCTCTAGGCGAGAAGCCGGCCTTCCAAGCCGTGCCAGCCGAGTTCGAATCTCGGTGCCCGCTCTCTTCCGTATTGCGAACGAGGCCGATTGGTAAGGCGAAAATCTGCCAAGTTTTTCGAAGCGGGTTCGATTCCCGCCGTTCGCTCTCTCATGTCACGACGTGCAGCACTGGTGTGCGCTGCGGGCTGCAAACCTGCGATGGCTCGGCTCGATCCCGAGGCACGTCTCCAAAAGCTCCCGTTGCTGGACAGCGCGCGGTCTTCTAGGACTGGCTCTTTGCCGCAGCGGCCAGATTCGACACCTGGCGGGAGCGCCTGCGTCGCATTCATCTAGTTGGCTGAGGATGACCGCTTTTCACGCGGCCCACGCGGGTTCGAATCCCGCATGCGACGCCCCGTCTCGACCGGCGGATCCGGCGGCAGGTTTACGAAGCCAGCTGGCGAAGGTTCGACTCCTTCTCGGGACGCAACTTGCTCTCGCTCGTGGATCGAGCGTCGCGCCTCCGAAGCGTGACTATGCCGTTCGACTCGGCACGAGAGCGCCGCAGGCGAGTGAAACGGCATTACACGCTGGGCTCATAACCCGGAAAAACCGAGGTTCGACTCCTCGGGCCTGCATCGGTGACAACGCAAGGCGCGGCGCGGCTCTCATAAGGCCGGCGAAGTTCGTGGTTCGAGTCCACCTGTCACCACTCCGGGATCGTCTAGCGGTAGGATAGCTTCGCTTTGAACGAAGAAGACGCGCGTTCGAATCGTGCGCCCGGAACCAGCAAGAAGGTGGGCGAGAGCAGCAAGCGAAGCCGGCGCTCCTACAAAGCGCAGTTGCCCGGAGCGTTACCGGGGCCCATCACCGCGTGCCGCGTCCCGGTGGACGGCGGGACCTCATATGCCCGGTAGCCGCGTTCGACTCGCGGGCGGCGCGCGAATCACACAGCACGACGATCCGGTTGATCTGCCGGTCCTGATAAGACCGAGCGGCAGGGTCCGACTCCCTGGTGCTGTACAGCGCGAGATGAGCCAGCAAGCGACGGCACCGCTGTGACACGGCGGCATCGCTCGGAGCATTACCGAGATCTCGCACCCTGCGCACGTGGCGTAATAGCAGCCGCGCTGGTCTTAGAAACCAGTGGAGCAATCCGTGAAGGTGCAAGTCCTTCCGTGCGCACCAAGAGCCACTTCCGAGCGCCTCAGGAGAGGTCCATCGGGTTGGGTCTAAAGGCTCTTCGGGAGCCTACAGTGAGTGAATCCCGGAACCAACGCTCGCCTGGTGGAACGGCAGACACAGTCGCCTCAAAAACGACCGCGAAACAGCGTGCGAGTTCGACTCTCGCGGTGAGCACGACACGAAGCGAAAACGAAAACGAAAACGAAAACGAAAACGAAAACGAAAGACTACGACCATGCACACCCGCACTTTGTTGCTTTCTCCCTGGTACATCCCAGTCAAAGTCCTGCGTTGGCAAGACGCAGTGAAGATGCGCTACGAGGCCACGGCGGATGTGCTCGTGGAATACGACGACGAGATCGCCTCGCCGTCCGTGATCTGGAAAGTGCCGGCCGTGATGCGCCTGCGGCGTATGCCGACGCAAAGAAAGCGCGGCCTGCGCTTCTCGCGCCTGAACGTGTATCAGCGCGATGGCTTTCGCTGCCAATACTGCGGCGGAAAATTTCCGATCGAGTCGCTCTCGTACGACCACGTCGTGCCGCGCTCGGCGGGCGGGAGCACGACTTGGACCAATATCGTCACCGCGTGCAAGAAGTGCAATTCGCGGAAAGCGAATCACAGCTGCGACGACGCGGGAATGTGGCCGCTCACGGTCCCGCGTTGCCCGCGGACGTTGCCGCAGCTGCCACCGGCCATCGATTTGGGTAACGCGCCCGAAGAGTGGCTGGGGTTCGTGCGTGATCTCGTGGTCTGAGGGGGGGCGTGGAAGGTGAAGTGCCAGTGGTGGCACACCGGTCTTGAAAACCGGCGGTGGTAAAACATTGGGGTTCGACTCCTCCGCCTTCCTCTCTGGAAACTGATTCCGCTGTGGAGCGGAGCCTGCCTGCTAAGCAGTGCGCTCGACAGAGTGCCGTTCGACTCGGCCTGTTTCCGCCTTGCTGCGGCCCCTTGGAGGGCGCGCGCTTTCGTAATGCGCTCGAGCGGGTCCGATTCCCGACCGCAGCTCCCTAGATACGCTTGCACTGGAAACCCGATCGGCCTCATGTTCGGCGTTCAATGGACTCGAAGCGAGCGAGCAGTAACGGTACGTTCCGCCCGTGAGCGTCAAGGCCCATTCCGCGCGACTGAGCCACGTACCCGCACTCGATGGCCTGCGAGGCTTGGCCCTGCTCGGAGTGCTGTTGTTTCATGCCAACGGCGCGTTGCCCGGTGGCTACCTGGGCGTGGATCTGTTCTTCGTCTTGTCCGGCTTCTTGATCACTTCCCTGCTCCTAGCCGAGCAACGCGAGACCGGCGGTATCGCGCTGGGGCCGTTTTGGATTCGGCGCGCGCGGCGCCTGTTCCCCGCGTTGCTTTCGCTGATGCCGGTCGTGGCCATCTACGGGCGCTACTTTGCGCGCACGGAGGAGCTGCTGACCGTGCGCGCGCAGGCGCTCGCGGCGCTCGCGTACGTCGCTAATTGGCAGGCTATTTTCCGCCACCAGAGCTACTGGCAGCTGTTTGCCGCGCCCTCCCCGCTCGAGCACACCTGGAGTCTATCGATCGAAGAGCAGTTCTACGTGGTCTGGCCATTGTTGGTCAGCCTAGTTCTGCGACGACGACGCGGAGAGCGCACGCTGCTCGGCGTGTGCCTTGCGCTCAGCGCGCTGTCGATGGCAGCGATGTCGCTTTTGTTCGACCCCGGTAACACGACACGCGCGTACTTGGGGACGGACACGCGAATGGCGGGCATCCTGTTCGGCGCGGCGCTCGCCACGCTGATCTCACCGAACGATCGTTTCAGCGCGCGGACCGTGCGGACCCTCGACGTGTGCGGCTTCCTTGCCGCACTCGGTTTGGGTGTGGCCTGGGTCACGCTGCGCGGAACCAATTCGTTTCTGTACCGCGGCGGCTTCTGGTTGACGGAGCTCGGCGCGCTCGTGCTGATCGCCTGCGCGATCGCCGGCGATCGCAGCCGAATTGCCCGTGCGCTCGCCATTCGCCCACTCACTTGGCTCGGCACGATCAGCTACGGCGTGTACTTGTGGCACTGGCCGGTGAATGTGTTCTTGTCCACCGAGCGCACGCATCTACACGGTCTTCTGCTGCACGCGCTGCGCTTCGCGGTCACCTTCGCGATCGCCATCGTATCCTACCGTTTCCTCGAGCAACCGATCCGAAAGCACGGCGTCCCTTTCAATCGTCCGCTGTACATCGTGCCCGCCGCAGTGGCGCTATCGGTGTTCTTGGTCGTGCACGCGACGCACGCCGAGGGCCGGAGCGAGCCCCCCTCACCCTCGGCTCAGCTGCCGAGCTCCGCGTCGGCGCCGGAGTTCGTTCGTTTTCGCATCGCCGTATTCGGCGATTCGACGGCAAACTCACTCGGCTGGAGTCTGCGCAACCTGCACGGGCAAGGCGTCGCCATCGAGCTGATGGGCAAGGACGGCTGCAACATGCTGGAAGACACTTGCCAAGGCTCGCGCTGGGTCGAGCAGGTACGGTCGGTCCATCCGAACGCCAGCATCGTCTATCTGGCCGGCGTGTTTCTGTACGGATTTCACGTGAACGGGGATTGGCACACCGCGTGTCGTCCGGACTGGGACGAAAAACTCGGCCGCGTGTTGGTGCAGCGCCTGGGTGAGCTGGCCCACGAAGGCGGCATGGTGTTCACCGCAACCGCGCCCTACCCGGTTGGCCCGTACGAAAACGACAGCAACGATCGCCAAGAGTTTCACGAGCGCGTGGATTGCATCAACGCCGTCATCCGCAAGTCGGCCGCGGCGGTACCGGGGGTGCGGGTGCTCGAGATCGGCGCTCGGCTTTGTCCGGGCGGGGTGTGCGAGCAAGAGGTCGGAGCGAAGGAACCGATCCGCCCGGACGGCGTGCATTTCTCGATCGATGCCTCCAAAGGCTTGGCCCATTGGGTCTACGAGGAGCTGCGCCGCTGACCTCGCTGCCCAGCCTGCGCAGCTACGACAGAGCCTGGCTCGACGCGGCGACGCCCGATCTGGTCAAGGGCCTGCGCGGCGGGGTGGCCACGCTAATCCCGTTTTACCTGGCGATTTGGCTCGGTCGCCACGAGTTCGCGTGGATGGCCCTGGGCGGTTGGTTGGGCACCTTGGTCGACCCCGGCGGGCTTCGCAGTACACGCGCCAAGACGACCAGCGCGTTCGCGCTGTTCGGCGGAGTTGCCTTGGGGATCTCCGAGTCGCTCGCGTACAGCACTTGGCTCGCCGCACTCGGGCTGATGCTCGTGGCGTTCCCCGCGTCGTTGCTACGTTCGCTGGGTGCGGTTTGGGCCAGCGCAGGCACGATGATCACCATCGCGGTGGCAATTGGTAGCGCGCAAGGCGGTTCAGCTCCCCTGCTCGACGGCGCGTGCTTCGCGCTGGGAGCCGGCTTCGCGACCCTACTCTCATCGGTAATTTGGCCGATCTGGACGCATCTACCGCTGCGTCGAGCGGAGGCAAACGTGTTCGAAGCGCTCTCGCGCTATGCGGCCGCGATCGAAGCTTGCTTGTTGGCCGGCGTGCCAGACGGTGATCCGCGTTGGACTCAACTCGCGCGCGTTCATCATCGACAGATTCGCAATGCCATCGAAGAGGCGCGCCGTTTAGCGCTCGGCGGCCGCGCGCGGCGAGCCGGCGAGACTCGCATCGGCAGCAATCTACGCGTGTTGCTCGGCTTGGCGGAAGCGCAATTTCCACTGCTCGTCACGCTCAAAGAGGCCAGCGAGCTCGAAGTCGCTCAGAGTGCCAAGAACGCCGTGCTCACCCGCTTGCACCGGCTTGCCGAGCGCAACCTCGACACCGCAACCACGCTGCGCACCCCGAACCTGCGCGCTGGTGAGAGCTCACCGACCGTTCCTCCGCCAGGAAGCTCGGCCGACAGAAGCTCATCGATTGCCGCGCTGCTCGAACACCTGGACGACACCAGCCAGGCTGCGCAAGCGCTGACTTCGTCCCTGGATGCACGCGCCAATGCGGATCTGGAAAGCGCGCCCCACCTGAAGAAGACGCTACGCGACCGCTGGTCGTCCTGGCGCGGCGATTTGTCGATATTGCGCGACGCTTGCTCGCCGCGCTCGACGTTTTTTCACCATGGGCTGCGCGTTGCTTGCACGGTGGGTATCGCATCGCTGGTCGGGCACCGCGTCTCCGTGCACCCGCACTGGGTGACGGTCACGACATTGGCCGTTCTCCAGCCCTATTCGGGCGCAACTGCCACCAAAGCCGCGCAACGCGTGCTCGGCACGGTGCTCGGCAGTATCGCGGCCGTCGCGATCACGTTGCTCTTGCATTCGCCGGTGGCTCTGGCCGCCGCCATGTTCCCGCTGTCGGTAGCCGCGGTCGCGACGCATCGCCGCAACTATCGGCTATTCACGTTTTTTCTGACGCCCGTGTTCGTGCTGCTGGCCGAGCGATTTCAAGGCGATTGGTGGGTGGCGGCCGCGCGCGCCTCGGACGCCGCGATCGGTGGCGGCATTGCGTTCGTTGCGGCGGTTTTCATATTTCCGTCGCGCGAACGCACTCGCCTGCCCGAGCTCCTGGCGCGCATGCTGGATGCGGTCGCCAACTACGCCGTAGCGGTCTTCGATGGCGTTTCGAATCGCCATACCGACAGCGCAGAAGCACGCATCATGAACGCGCGACGCGACGCGGGGATCGCGCTCGGCGAAGCGGAGAACTCGCTCGAACGCCTGCTGACCGAACCACGCCACGACACCCCTGCCGGTGAATACGCGCTGCAGCTGATCACCTACGCGCGCCGGGTTGCCGGCGCACTGACCACGATCGATACTTATTCGGCACGGGATCTCGCGCAAGAGGCCCCGCTCAGCGCCGATCTCGCGCGGACCCTCGACACGTTCTTGGTCGGCAGCCTTCACCAAGCAGCGGCCTTCGCGCGCGGTCTGAAGCCCGACCCGGACGCCGCGCTGCCGGAGTTGCCGACGACCCTCGATCCACGCATCCACTCCACGCTCGCCCGCTTGCTCCGCGGCGCGCAGTTGCTCACGGATTTAGCACGCGGTGGAATCGACCGCGTCGCACCGGAACTGCACTAACGCAGCATGAAGAAGATCAACACACCGGTCACCGACACGTACAGCCAGATCGGCAAAAATACGCGGTTCAAGCGCCGGTGACGCACGAATGAACGGGTGAAAGCGAAGTAGAACGACGTCAGCGCGAGCGGCACGACGCTCAGCGAGAGCAAGATATGGCTGATCAGCAGGGCAAAGTACACCAGCCGAATCGGCCCGACGCCCGTGAACTTCGTGTCGCCGTGCACGAAGTGGTAGCTGAGATAGCCGACCAAGAACAACGCGGAGCAAGCAAACGCCGTAACCATCAGCAGGCGATGCACCGCGATCTTCTTTTGCCGAATCGCCACATAGCCGGCCACCAGACACAGCGCCGAGAGCGCGTTGAAGCACGCGTTGACGGCCGGCATGAAACCGAGATCTGGCCCGCCCGCGCTCTTGCCACGCAGCAAGATGAAAGCGATGAACGCCACCGCAGCGCTGGACAGCGCCGCATTGAATGCGAAAAACGTGCGGTCGGAACGCGGCGTGACCAAGGCGTCGGAGCTCATTAGGCCGCTTGCCTTAGCATCGCTCGCGCCCGGCCGGCAGCGGCAAAACGACGCTGCCGAAGCAGGAGTCGAATGAAGTGGGCCGAGTTCGCTGAAACCGCGGAACGAGCTACGGCGGGAGGTAACTCTGCTGCGCCTTTTGCTTCTGTTGAGCCTGGACCGTTCGCGTCGAGGCTCCGGCAGCCATCATCGCCACGACGTAGCTCGTGGCGGCCGCGGAGGCTCCCTGTGGTGAGGCCTCTGGCGGCGTCGGCAACGGCGGCGACGGCGACGGCGACGGCGACGGCGCGGCTTGGTCGGGCTTGGGGGACTCGACCGCAGGAGCCTTGGGCTGGCAGACACAACCGGGCAGAGTATCCGACACGAGCACCAAGGCGCCCATGCGCATGCCGAGCTCGACACAGCGGGCCTCGCAGTCCGCTGGGCCCTGGTGCTTCGATTCGAGCTCGCTGCGGTTCATGTAGCCGGGATTGCACGCGGCAAGACCCGTTGCAAAAACGCCCGCGATAACCGCCAAAAGCCGCAGATTCATCTTACTCCGTTCGATTCGCCGAGAAGGCTCGAAAGCTACCAAGATTTCGTGGTCGAGCATATCGGCATGCATTGGCGTTGGTCGCGCTTGGTCGTAGGCTTGAGGCAATACTCAAGGAGCGTGTCATGCACACACGAAATCTGGGGAATCTGACGGTCTCTGCCCTCGGGCTCGGCTGCATGGGGATGAGCGAGTTCTATAGCGGGCGTGACGACGCAGAGTCGCTCAGGACGATTGACCGCGCGCTCGAGCTCGGGGTCACGCTGCTCGACACGGCCGATATGTACGGCCCGTACACCAACGAAGAGCTCGTCGGGCAGGCGCTTCGCGGTCGGCGACGAGAGGGCTTCGTGTTGGCAACGAAGTTCGGGGTAGTGCGTGGTCCGAGGCCGCAAGATCGCGGGTTCGATGGCAGCCCCGCTCACGTGAAGAAGTCGATAGACGGCAGCTTGCAGCGGCTCGGGGTGGACTACGTCGATCTGTATCAATACCACCGCGTCGACCCGAAAACGCCAATCGAAGACACGGTCGGCGCCCTCGGTGAATTGGTGAAAGCGGGAAAGGTCCGCTACATCGGGCTATCGGAAGTGAGCGCGGCCACGCTACGCAAAGCTCACAGCGTCAGCCCGATCAGCTCGGTGCAGTCAGAGTACTCGCTGTGGACGCGTGAGCCGGAGGTCGACGGCGTACTCGAAACGTGCCGTGAGCTCGGCATCGGTTTTCTGGCCTACAGCCCGCTCGGGCGCGGCTTCCTGACTGGCCAAATCAACCAGTTCGAAGACTTCGCAGAAGACGACTATCGCCGGTTTTCTCCGCGTTTTCAGGGAGAGAACTTTCAGCGCAATTTGGACTTGGTGAAGCGCGTTACGGAGCTCGCCCGCGCGCACGGCGCGACCGCCTCGCAGCTGGCGCTGGCTTGGGTGATGATCAAGTCACCGCAGGTGGTCCCGATCCCGGGCACCAAACGCCGAACGTACCTGGAAGAGAACCTCAAAGCGCTCGACGTCAAGCTGACTGCCGCTGAAATCTCGCAGATGGAAGCTGCTTTCCCAATCGGCGTCGCCGCGGGAGCGCGCTACCCCGAGGGAATGATGAGTAGCCTCGGGCGCTGAAGGCAGCGCCAACGCGCCGCAGCGTGGCAAATCGCCATTGTCAGTTATGCGCGGCAACGCTGTTTCAGCGTCGAAACATTGCCTGGAATGACCTGACGCTGCGGGCTGTTGCACAGCCGCGAGTGGCCCGCCGCAGCTCATTGATTTGAGGCGGTTCTGACCAGCCAGCGACGGCATCCCTCTTGCTTTGGAGGGGCTGACGTCAGCTCGCGGCCTAGTCGCGGTCGACGTCACCCGAGTAAAGTAATGAGCGCCCAGTTAGCAATTCCAGACGGCATCCAGCTAATTCCTGGTTGCATCGTCGGTAATAAGTACCGAATCGACGGCTGCCTCGGCGAGGGCGGCATGGGCGTCGTGCTCAGCGCGACGCACTTGGAGCTCGATGCCCCGGTCGCAATCAAAGTCGTGCGCGAGGAATTCGCCGGCAGCCACGACATCGTCGAGCGTGTGCTGTTCGAGGCGCGCGCGGTCGCGAGAATGCGCAGCAACCACGTCGTACGCGTGTTGGACGTCGCGCGGCTGGAGTCTGGCTGCCCGTACATCGTGATGGAGCAACTGCAGGGCGTGGACCTCGGGCTCGCGCTCTGGGAAAATGGCCCATTTTCCGTACCGCATGCCATCGACTACCTGCTGCAGGCGTGCGACGGATTGGCCGAAGCGCACAGCCTGGGCATCGTGCACCGCGATCTGAAGCCGGGGAATTTGTTCTTGGCCACGACGCCCGAGGGTGTCGTCTTGAAAGTCTTGGATTTCGGGATCTCCAAAGAAGTCAGCACGCCGCTGCGCTCGGTGACCCGCATTTCCCGCACCTCGCTGACCAGCGCGGGCGACCCCGTGGGCTCGCCGTATTACATGGCGCCCGAGCAAATGCGTGCCTCTCCAGACATCGACGCCCGCGCCGATGTCTGGTCGTTGGGTGCGATCTTGTTCGAGCTGTTGACCGGTCAGTGTCCCTTCGAGGGCGACACGATGGCCGAGGTCTGCGCCAAGGTCTTGGTTGATTCTCCACCATCGCTGGGCACGCTTTTGAATGGCGCGGCCGTCGAGCTCGATCCGGTGATCGCACGCTGCTTGGAGAAAGACCCGAATCTCCGCTATCAAAGCGTGGCTGAATTGGCGCAGGCTTTGCGCGCTTGGCGGCCGAGCGAGGACGTCGAACTCCCCGAGCCCGAGCCTCGATGGAAGCGCTCTACCCGCCTGCCGCTGGCGATGGTCGGACTGTGTGGGTTGCTCGTGCTGGGCGGGGTCGGGTTCTGGCAAACCCGCGGCAGCGCCGCGAGTTTGGACTCGGGCCGCGTTCAGCCCATGATTGCCGACGCCGCCGCGCCCATCTGGCGTGCACTGCCAGAGCCAGCAATGGTCGAGCCGGTTCAAACCCTGCAGCCCGCAACGCCGAAGGCCAAACCCGCCCTCCAACCTTACGCATTTCAGAGCGCGAGTATCCAAACCGCTCCGGCAAATGCCAGAGGAAACGTCATCCCGGCCATGCTCGACACTCAGGGGCAGCAGCCGTCGGGTCAAGTCGAGACCGAAGCCGCTACGACCTCCAGTAACGAATCACCGGTGGTCGTGGCGGATCCGGTCAGCGGTAGGTACGGCCTGTGATCGCCGAGCTTTTCGTCAACTCCTAGGCGCAGCCGCCAGGGCCAGCTAAAAAGGGCCCTGGGACATGTTCGACTTCTTCAAGAATCGGCGACGTGAGGCGCTCCGTGCACAGCCACTCAGCCCAGAAGAGCGCGCGGTACTCGACAAAAATATCCCGTACCTCTCCGGCCTGAGCAGGGAAGACCGAGACGAACTCGAACTCTTGGTGCGCATCTTCCTGGCCGAAAAGTCGTTCGAGGGCTGCGGGGGTCTCGAGCTCACCGACGAGATCAAGCTCACCATCGCCGGTCAGGCGTGCTTGCTGCTCCTGCATCGCGAGACTGACATCTATCCGAACGTGGATGCGATCGTGGTCTATCCTAGCGCATACCGCGTTCCCACCGAGCAACACGATGGCCTGGTCGTTTTAGAGGAGGACCAAACGCGGCTCGGCGAATCTTGGCAGCGCGGGCTGGTCGTGCTCGCCTGGGATCACGTGCTCGCGGGCGCCGCGCAGCCACGAGATGGGCAAAACGTGGTGCTGCACGAGTTCGCTCATCAACTCGACGGCGAGAGCGGCGACATGAACGGCACACCGGAGCTGGGCACACGCGCACGCTACACCGCTTGGGCGCACGTGCTGGGAGACGAGTTCGAGGAGCTATCGGAACGCTTGCACAGCGGTCGAAAGAGCGACATCGATCCGTACGGCGCCACCAATCCCGCGGAGTTCTTCGCGGTTCTGACCGAAATGTTCTTCGAGAAACCGCAGGCCCTGAAGCGCCACCACGCCGAGCTGTACGCGGAGCTGGCCGAGTTCTACAAACAAGACCCAGCGGGGAGCTAACCGTCCCCCACCGGGCTGGCGTGTCAGCGCACAACGTCACTATGTTTGCAGCCGAACACGACG
>Ga0247768_1000431_pt1 | contig 15195 bp, 15 predicted proteins | sample UWRJL016104C6_FD_179944 | JGI IMG/M metagenome (GOLD analysis project Ga0247768, IMG submission 179944) | Plant litter microbial communities from Arlington Agricultural Research Station in Wisconsin, United States - UWRJ-L016-104C-6 | ecosystem: Environmental > Terrestrial > Plant litter >... | reverse complement strand
GTTAGCCATAACAATTAGAAACTTCAACGTTCACCCGTTCGGGTGCGTGAACAACCGCCCATCATCACCTGATCACCAGTGTGGGTAACACGCTGCTGGCCGGTCACGGGGAGTTACTCACTCGTGTCGTCGATGTCCCCGGTGTCGACCGACAGGATCGACGGCCGCTCCGACAGCGTCGCCAGCAGATCGGTGACCGTCCTCGGGCCCTGCAGCCGGAGGCGCAGGTCGATCACGTGAGAGGTGTCGACGAGCGTCCGCCCGTCGTACTCTTCGACCGGCCGCCGCTCGGTGTGCACCTGCTCGACGACGTAGCCCGAGTTCGTCGCCAGCTCCAGGATGGTGCGCAGCGCGCCCTCGCCGTCCCGGTAGCTCACCCGCACCACGCTCGTCGCGGGCCGCGACCGCGTGAGGACCCGGATCAGCGGCGGGTAGCCGTAGACGACCAGGAAATGGGCCGCCGTCACGAAAACCGCCAGCAGCGGAAGCCCGGCGGCGCACGCGCACCCGACCGCGACGCTGACCCAGACGACCGCGGCCGTGGTCAGCCCGCGCACGACGTCGCGCCGCACGAAGATGAGGCCGCCACCGATGAACCCGATGCCCGAGACGATCTGGGCGGCCACCCGCGAGGGATCGAGCATCACCCGGCCTTCCTGCAGGACGTCGGTGAAGCCGTACTTGCTCACCAGCAGGAACAGGGCCGCGCCGAGCCCGACGAGGGTGTGCGTGCGCAGACCGGCGCTCTTCTGCTTCAGCTCCCGTTCCAGCCCGATCAGCGAACACAGCACCAGCGCCGTGAGCAGCTCGGCGAACTGGACCCAGCCCTGCCCGGTCGGTTCGCCGAAACCCCAGGCCAGCGTCTTCATCCGGCACCTCCGTCTCGTGGGTTGTCGCGGGCCATCGTCCACCGCGCGGGCGGCAGGCGCGAACTCGTGAACCGGATCGCCCGTCCGGTGAATAGGGGGTAGACGACGGACGACGCGGAGATCATCACCGCGACCCCGAACGGTGCGCGGCCGTTTTCGATCGCCACGGCCGGCGCGAAATTGTCGGCGTGCGGCGCCATGATGGGTCCGTGTACCGCGAAGCCCCGCCGCCCGCCCGACTGGCCGGCGCCGTGTCCTGCCTCTGGTGGTCCCGCGACGACGGGCCGAAGCGCATCGTGCCCGACGGCTGCGTCGACCTCATGGTCGGCGACGGCCGGGTCTTCGTCGCCGGGCCGGACACCCACGCCTGGGAGTCGCCCGCGTCGTCGGCGCTCCACGGCGTGCGGTTCCGGCCGGGCAGCGCGCCGCGGATGCTCGGGGTCGCCGCCGACGAGCTGTGCGACCAGCGGGTCGAGCTGCCCGATCTCTGGGGCCGCCGAGGCGCGCGGACGGCGGATCGGCTGCTCGAAGATCCGGCGAAGCTCGCGGGGGTCGTCGGCGAACATCTCCGTGAGCCACCCGATCCCGACGTGACGGCGCTGGTCACCCGGCTCGGCGCCGGGGCCGCGCGGGTGTCGTCGGCGATGAGCGGCTTCACCGTGGGCGAGCGGCAGCTACGGCGGCGGTTCACCCACGCCGTCGGCTACGGCCCCGCCACTTACCTGCGTGTCGCGCGGCTTCGGCGCGCCATGGCGCTGACCGATCGCGCGGACACCCTCGCCACGCTCGCGGCCGATGCGGGTTACGCCGATCAGGCGCATCTCAGCCGGGATTGCCGGGAGCTGACCGGTACCACGCCCGGGGCGTTCTTCGGCGGCCTCGCCGGGCCCGCCGAGCAGGAAAGGCCTGCTGGGATGGGGTGATCCGGTGGATGCGCGCGGCGATTCAGCCTGCTACGGTGCCGACTGCGCCAAGATCCCGCCGGGTTGGCGCGCCCAGTCGGTCAACGATTGCCCAGGTCGGTTCCGGGTCGGCAGCGCCTACGAGCGGAGGCAGTCGTGGCGACAATCAGTGACGTGGCGGCGCTGGCCGGCGTCTCGACGGCCACGGTGTCCCGCGCGCTCAACGGAAAGTCCACTGTGGACCCGGCGCTCGTGGCCCGGGTCCGGGCCGCCGCGGCGGAGCTCGGTTATCACCCGAACGCGCTCGCCCGGAACCTCCGGCGCCAGGAAACGGCCGTGCTGGCGCTCATCATCTCCGACGTCGAGAACCCGTTTTTCACCGCGATCGCCCGTGGCGTCGAGGACCTCGCGCTGACGGCGGGTTACTCGGTGGTGCTTTGCAACGCCGACGAGAACGAGGAGAAGGAAAGCCGCTACCTCGACGTCGCCCTGCAGGAGCGTGTCGCGGGTGTGGTGCTCTCCCCCACCGGCAAGGCGACCGGCGTCGAGGCTTTGCGCGCGCGGGGCACCCCGGTGGTCGCGGTGGACCGGCCGCTGCCCGAATCCGGCGGCGACCAGGTGCTCGTCGACAGCCGCCGAGCCGCGCGAGAGGCGACGGAGCACCTCTTGGCGGGCGGGTACCGCCGGATAGCCTGCGTGACCGGCCCGGTGGGGATACGGACCGCGGAAGACCGGCGCGCCGGGTACCTGGACGCGCTGCGCGCCGCGTCCGGGCGCGAGGAGACCGGGCTCGTCCGGCGCGCCGGGTACCGGTCCGAGGGCGCGAGGCAAGGCACCATGGAGCTGCTCGCCGAGCCCGAACGGCCGGACGCGCTGCTGGTCGCGAACAGTGTGATGGCCATCGGTGTACTGCAAGCGCTCGCCGCGCACGGCCTGCGGCCGGGGCGCGACATCGGGCTGGTCGCGTTCGACGACGCGCCGTGGGCGACGCTGGTCGATCCGCCACTCACTGTCGTCGCCCAGCCCGCGTACGAGATCGGCAAGGTCGCGGCCCAGTTGCTGCTGGCGAGGATCGGCGGGAACACCGGGGACCCGGTGACGACGATGCTCGAAGCCCGCCTGGTCGTCCGCGGCAGCTCGCGCCGCGGTCTCTGACGTCCCGGCTTTCGGAGAAGACGTTCCCGGGTGGCCGCCCCCTCGCCGGTCACCCGGAAACGCCCTGCCCCCTTACCCCCAAGCTTCGCCCCTTGCCCGGAAGTGACCATTCCCTGAAAGTCACTGTCCGGAAATCGTTTTCTCCAACCACGCTAAATTTGCCGGAGCATCGCGTCAAGCACCCCTCACTGGCCCCCTGTTCGCGAATATCCGACTAAAGAAGGCTGGACAACATCACCCGATCCAGGCAAACTAACTCGGAATCCCTACTGCATGTGTTCGTTCCTGTGCGCTCTGTGTAGTTCTTTGGTGAATTGGCCCACAGATCGGGGAAACACCGCACGAACCCGCACATCCGGGTTAAGCTATGCGGATGTCAGTCGCACTGGAGAACGTTCTCGCCAAGGCAGGCCTCAAGGTGGACGCGACGGAATTTCTCGGGCTGGTCGAGGACGCGGCTCGCAAACTGGCACCGCCCAGTCCCGACCCCTCCCACTACTTCTCCGCCGACCAGCGCGCGGCGCTGACGGACACCGGTCTCGACCTCTCCCCGTACGCCGAAGGAGAAGCCGATTTCCGCGCCAAGACGGTCGCCGCGCACGCCGTGCTCGCCGAGTCGGCGCTGACCGTGTCGCAGGCCGCCCGCGCGCTGAACGTGGATGACAGCCGCATCCGGCACCGACTCAAAGAGGGCAGGTTGACCGGCTGGAAGGACCAGGGCTGGCGACTACCGTCCTGGCAGTTCAACGGTTCGGGTGTGCTCCCCGGCCTCGAGTTCGTGCTGCGGGCGATGCCCGAGGACCAGCCCGCGCTCGTCGTCGCCGCGTTCATGAGCACCCCGCAGGCCGACCTCGTGATCAACGACCGTCCCGCGACCCCGCGGCAATGGCTCCTCGCCGGTGGGGATCCCGATCCCGTCGCCAGGCAGATCTCGATGCTGGGGACGCCGTTCTAAGCTCGGCACTCTCCCCGCACGATCCCCGACAAGGACGGACGAACCGCTTCAAATGGCCCGGCTCCCCCTGCCGCCCGCACGCGCTGTCCTGCTCAAAGAGTGGAACCCCACCACGGACGTGGTCGCGGTCCACCCGGCGACCAGGCTCGTGAGGATCTTCACCGCACACGGCACCCATCCCCAGCAGTGGAACTCGTTCCGCTACACCGGCCCGCTCCCCCACGGCCGGTTCGACCAGCAGCAGCCCGCACGGGGCGGCGGCCCGGTGACCGACACCGCCAACGGTGTCCTGTACTTCGGGCTTTCGGTCCGGACCAGCATCGCCGAGGTGTTCCAGACGACGTCGACGGTGGACCGCAAGACCCGCGGCCCCCGGCTGGTCATCGTCCGCCCCACCCGCACCCTGCGCCTGCTCGACCTCGGTGGCCTCTGGCCGACCCGCGTCGGCGCGTCCCAGGAGATCTCCAGCGGCCCGAAGAAGATCACGCAGGCGTGGGCACGCGCCATCCGCGGCGCCTTCGGGGATCTCGACGGACTCTGGTACCGCTCGTCGATGGACTCCGGTGATCCCTCGCTCTGCCTCTGGGACCCGCCCGCGGGCAACTCGCTGCCCATCGCCCCGGACGTCTTGCTGCCGCTGGACCACCCCGGCCTCGACGTCCCCCTCGGCCGCGTCTGCCAAGAGCTCAACTACACGATGCTCAACTAACCCTCCGCGGGTGCCCGAGCCGCCATGAACGGACCGTTCATGGCGTTTTTTGCGATGAACGGTCCGTTCATAGCACCTCCGGCGAAGCGGGCTAGACCGGCAGGGAGCCCTTCGGGCAGACGTACTCGACGATCCTGGTGGTGATGAGGCCCGCCTGCTGGGACGGGTCGGCGTCGAGGAGTTTCCGGGTCTCCTCCACCGAAGTACGGAAGAACGCGAGGCCGGTCACCGGCAGCGCCGGGTCGGGCTCGCTGATGGCGCCAGCGAGCCGCAGCACGCCGTCGGCCTGGTAGCTCCGGGCCAGTTTGATGTGCCGCGCCTGGAGTTCGCGGGTCGTCTCCGCGTCGATCTCGTCGGCTTTGGGGCCACGGCTGAAAAGCACCAGCCGCCAGGTGTCCAGTTCGAAGTCCACTCCGGGCACGCTCATTTCGCTGTTTCCCTACGCTCGTCGAAAGATGCCGCGAAAGCGGCGAAGATCATTTCCCAACCCTTGGCGAAGGAACCGTTCGCGTAACCGCCCGGCAGCGCGCAGTCGCGGGTCAGCTGTTCCTCGGTGAGCGCGTCCCAGCCGCGATGCTCCACGGTCACCCGCGTCAACGCCGGGCCCAGGCGCTTGAAGCCGAGTTCGACCTCGGTCGGGACCCCGGTCACCAGCCAGGTCATGGTGAAACCGGACGGCGGCGACCACGCGAGGACTTCGCCCCAGTCGTGGGTTTCGCCGCTTTCCCAGGTTTCGTAGACACGCCCGCCGAGCCGGCGCTCGAAGGTCACCTGCCGGACGCGGTCGCCGCCCCGGGAGAACGGGTCGACAGGCCACCACTCGCCGATGGTCCGCACGAAGGTGTCGAACGTGTGCTCCAGGTCGCTCCGCACGAGCGTCGCCTGGTGGATCGGCGGGCGGTCAGGCCGTGGCTGCGTCATCGCCGATCCCCCGGTCCGCCTCGACGATCCGGCGCGCGGTGTCCAAAGAGGACGCCCACATGCCGTCGAGCAGCTTGCGCACGCCGTCGAGACCTTCGGGCCGGGCGCGGTAAAGACGGCGGGTGCCGTCGCGGCGCTCGGTGAGCAGGCCGGCGTTCTTGAGCACCGCGACATGCTGGCTGACGGCCGTGCGGGTCACGTCGAAGGCGGCCGCGATCTCGCCGGCGGCCAGCTCGTCGCGGGCGACGAGTTCGAGGATCGCGCGGCGCCGGGGCTCGGCGAGCGCTCGCAGCGCGTCGTCGGGATGCGTCAAGTGATCACCTCCGTTAGCAGAGGCTTACGTTAGCGATAGCTGTCAGAGTGCGTCAAGAGAGACCGCGTGAATACCGGATCTCGGTGAACGCGGCTCCGCCGAGCACGCCTTCCTTGACGACCTCGTCGCACTCCCAGCCCCGCGCCTCGTAGAACTTGCGCGAGCGCGTGTTCCGCTCGAAGACCCACAGCACCGCGTGCTTGAACCCCTGCTCGGCCAGGTATTCGACACCGGCCTGATGCACACTCGACCCCGCGCCCGCGCCTTGGACGGCCGGGTCGGCGTACAGCGCCGCGAACTCGCCCGTCGGCAGGTGCGGATGCTCGTCACCGGCATCCCTCGCGGCCGTCAGCCCCGCGTAGGCGCCGACGAACCGGCTCTCGTCCTCCGCGAGCAGCATCGTGTCCGGCGGCGGCGCGGTGAGCCGCAGTTCGATGCGCTCGAGCCGGTCACCCGGCCGCATCGCGTCGAGATACTCGTCGGCCAGAATGCCGCGATACGCCCCGCGCCAGCCTTCGACGTTGATCTCCGCCACCCGGGAGGCGTCGTCCAGCGCCCCTTTCCGCACCTTCCAAGCCACGGCCCCATCTTCATACGCCGGTGATCACCGGCACAAGGGCCTCCCCCGCCGGTGTCACGCCTCAGAGGTGACGGCTCCACCACTCCAGCACGGCGTCGAAGCGTTGCTTGCGGTGCCGCGGTTTGCCGGAGCGGGTCAGTTCGTGGCCCTCGCCGGGGAAGATGAGGAGTTCGGCGTCGGCGCCGCCTTGGCGCAGCGCGACGAACATCCGCTGCGCCTGTTCGAGCGGGCAGCGCCAGTCCTCTTCGGAGTGCACGACCGCGAACGGGATGTCGATCTTCCCCGCATAGGTCAGCGGGCTCACCCGGCGATGCTCGGCCGGGTCGGGCCCGAGGTAGCCCTCGACGAACAAGTAGCCGATGTCCGAGCTGCCCATCATCGAGTCCCAGGCGTTGACCGCGCGCTCGCCCCAAGCCGCGCGGAACCGCTCGCCGTGGTGCGCGGCGAGCCAGCCGGTCATGAATCCGCCGTAGGAGCCACCCATCACGCCGACGCGCTCCGAGTCGAGGTCCGGGCGGGTGAGCGCGGCGTCGAGCAGGGCGAGGACGTCGTCGGCGTCGACCGTGCCGTAGCCGCGGACGACGGCCCGGCCGTGGCTCTGGCCGTACCCCGCGGAACCACGCGGGTTGCCCAGGATCACCGCGTATCCGGCCGACGCGTACACCTGCGCCTCGTCGAAAACGCCCCAGTCCTGGGCCGTGAACGGGCCGCCGTGCACGACGAGGAGAACGGGGTGCGGGCCTTCGCCTTCGGGCAGCAGCAGCCAGCCGTGCACCGGGTAGTCGTCTTTGGACTTCGCCGTCAGTTCTTCGATCGGGCGAAGTCCCTTGTCCCGCAACGACTTCGAATAGTCGGTCAGGACCTTTTCGCCGTCCGCGCCGATCAGCACCACGTCACCGGCGCTGGTCGGCGTGGCGATCACGGCCACGACGGTGTCACCGTCGGCGGCGAAGGCGTGGACGGCCGCGCGCTCTCCCGCGACGAGCCGCGTCTCACCGAGCGTCGCGAGCGACGCGTCCCGTGGCACGGCCCGCAGCTCGATCGAGCCGTGGTTACGAATCGCGACAAGGACTTCGTCACCGAGGAGCACCGGTGCGCCGGCCGCGATCTCGACATCCACCGACTCGACCTCGGTCAGCCGCCTGCCTTCGGCCTGCGCGTCACCCTCGGGGAGCTGCGCCGCCCACAGTCCGGTGTTCCGTGCTTCCATGCTCCGGCCGGGGAACTCGGGGGAAAGGAACCACACCACTCCGTCGGCGATCACCGGCTTGCTGACCGCGCCTTCGCTGCGCAGGAACAGCTTCGGTTCGCCACCGGTGGCGGGAATCGCGTAGAGGTCGGCGTTCTCGGTCTCGACGCGGCCCCAATCCCGTGGCGCGACAACAAGAATCCGCTCGCCGTCGGGTGTCCACACCGGATCCGAGACGTCGACGGTGTCGTCGGTCAACGGCGTCAGCTCCGGGATTTCCACGGTGTCCACCGCGGACACCGCGTCGAGCGCGAACAACCGCTGCGGACGGTCGCCCAGGAAACCGACGTTGTCGATGCGGTAGTCGAGCCGGGTGATACGGCGAGGCGCTTCCTCTTCACGCTTGACCACTTCGCCGTCCACATCGGACACGCCGTAGCGGCCTGGCTCGGGAACCCGTGCGGTGAACGCGATCCGCCGGGAATCCGGGGCCCACGCCGGGGCGCCGACACCGAGCGGAGACGCGGTGAGCCGCTTGGCCTCACCACCGCCGACCGGCATGACGTGCAGCTGCGGCTTGGCCACCGCGCCCTCACCCTCCCCCACCCGGAGGAACGCGACCCATCGGCCGTCCGGGGAGATCGACTGCGCCCAGTCGTGGGCGCCGTGCGTCCACGGGGCCTCCACGCCGTCGAACCCCACCTTGCGGAGGCTTCCCAGGTAGGTGTTGGTGGCCAGGTCGGGGCGGGACAGCGCGGCCAGCAGCAATTCGCCCCGCAGGGCGAGCGTGGTGGGCACCGTCAGGGCTTCGATGTCGGATGGACGCACGCCGAGGACGCTACCTGATAGTTAGCAGTTCTAACTACCTCGGGTTTTCAGTTCGCCGCGTGCCCCGCGGCCGCCGCCTGCAGCGCCTCGGTCTTTTTGGCCTTCGCGAGGCTCGCCACCGTGGTGATCGTCAGGACGACGACGATGACCCCGAGCGAGACCCAGTTGCTGATGTCCAGCCAATCCGGCACGACGTGGTACTCGTGCAGCGCGTGCAGGAACAGCTTAGAGCCGATGAAGCCGAGGATGACCGCGAGGCCGTAGTTCAGGTAGACCAGTTTGGTGACGAGCCCGCCGAGCAGGAAGTACAGCTGGCGCAGGCCCATCAAGGCGAAGGCGTTGGCGGTGAAGACCAGGAACGCCTCCTGGGTGATGCCGAAGATGGCCGGGATCGAGTCGACCGCGAACAGCAGGTCCGCGCTGCCGATGGCCACTATCACCACGAACATCGGGGTGATCCAGCGCTTGCCGTCCTTCTTGACGAACGACTTGCTGCCGTGGAAGTCCTTGGTGACCGGGAAGATCCGGCGCACCAGCCGCGTCACGGCGTTTTCGTGGTACTCCTCGTCGCTCTCGTCCTTGCCGCGGACCATGCTGACGGCCGTCCACAGCAGGATGGCGCCGAAGAGGAAGAAGACCCAGACGAACTGCTCGATGAGCGCGGCGCCGACGGCGATGAACACGCTCCGCATCGCGAGGGCGAGCAGTATCCCGACCAGCAGGACCCGGTGCTGGTGGATCACCGGCACCTTGAACGAGGCCATGATGATCATGAAGATGAACAGGTTGTCGACACTCAGCGAGTACTCGGTGATGTACCCGGTGAAAAACTCGACGCCGGGATCGTGCCCGGCGAAGTAGAAGATCCCGATCCCGAACAGCACGGCACAGGAGACGTAGAACACGACCCACTTGGCGGCTTCACCGGTGGTGACCTCGTGTGGCTTGCGGTCGACGATGACCAGGTCGATCGCCAGCAGGGCCAGCAGGCCCGCGATCGTAGCGATCCATAACCACAGGGGAACAGACATCAACACAAACCTCCGGTTAGCGCGCAGCAGCAACTAGCCGGAGGTCTCTTCCGCCGGTACGAACACCGACCGGCGGTGCCGGGCGCCTAGGGCAACCGTGCTGACGACACCGCCGCGAAGGAATACTCCCCTCCACAGCTTGTCCAGTTTGACCGGTGCGGCGCCAGAAAGCCAGCTGAGGTTGCCCTTATCACCAAGATAGGGGCAGATGCGCGGTTTTCGGGTGGCATATGTCAGCTCTCTGTGAACCTGTCGCGCGGTTCTCAGCATTCGTCCCATACGGTCACAGCTGTGCCCCGAATACCGATCCCCCGCACGCGCCGTAGCCGCCTGCTGGCCCTCGCGCTGGTAGTGCTTGTCCTGGTGGCGGCAGGCGTCGCCTGGAGCCGCAACGGCCCGGCGCCGTCCGCGGTGAAGACGCAGGACGCCGTCATCGACGTGCCCGCCGCACCCGGTTCACCCGATCAGGTGCAGATCGACGCCACGCTGTACACCCCGGAGCAGACCCCGGCACCCGCCGTGCTGCTCGCGCACGGGTTCGGGGGTGACAAGAACAGCGTCTCCGGCCAGGCCCGTGAACTCGCCGAACGCGGGTTCGTGGTGCTCACCTGGTCGGCGCGCGGGTTCGGCAAGAGCACCGGGAAGATCGGGCTCAACGACCCCGCCTACGAGGTCGCCGACGCGAGCAAGCTGATCGACTACCTCGCGGCCCGCCACGAGGTGCTCACCGACGCGGGCGGCGACCCGAAGGTCGGCGTCACCGGCGGTTCCTACGGTGGCGCGCTGTCGCTGCTGCTCGCGGGCACCGACAAGCGGGTCGACGCGATCGCCCCGGTGATCACCTACAACGACCTCACGCAGGGCCTCGTGCCCAACGCGGCGGCCCCGAACCCGCCCGCCGCGAGCACCCCGGCGGCGGGCGCGTTCGCTCCCGGCGGGGTGTTCAAAAAGTCCTGGGCAGGCATCTTCTTCTCCGCGGGCACCGGCGCGGCGAGCTCCGGGAACCCCACCAACGACGCGCCGGAAGCCGGTCAGGAGACCAGCGACAGCGGCCAGACCGCGGCCGGTGGCGGCAGCGAAATCGGCGCCGAGCAGCAGGGCCCGCAGCGGCCCGCTTCCGCCGACCCGTGCGGCCGGTTCACCGCCGAGGCCTGCCAGGCGTACACCGAGCTGGCCACGACGGGCAAGGCCAGCCAGAAGACGCTCGACCTGCTCCACCGCGTCTCCCCGGTCTCGGTGACCGGCAAGATCACCGTGCCGACGCTGCTGGTGCAGGGTGAGAGCGACACGCTCTTCGGGCTCGACCAGTCCGACGCGACGGCGCGTCAGATCACCGCGGCCGGCGGCAAGGTCAAGACCATCTGGTACACCGGCGGCCACGACGGCGGCCAGCCCGGCCCGCAGCTCCGCGGCAAGATCGCGGACTTCCTGATGTTCCAGCTCACCGGCAAGGGCACCGACTCCGGCACCGACTTCACCTACGACGTCCAAGGCACCTTGCGCGCCAACGGCACGCCGTCGGTCCGCACGGTGACCGCGCCGGTTTATCCCGGCCTCACCGGCGGGACGACCGAGCGCAAGCAGCTCCCGCTCGCCGGGCCGCCGCAGTCGATCGTGCACCCGGCGGGCGGCAATCCCCCCGCCGTCAGCGGGCTTCCCGGACTCAACGGGGTCGCCGCCGGTTCGGCACGCCTCGGCGCGTTGTTCAACGTCGACCCACCGGGGCAGTCCGCGCGGTTCATCTCGCGGCCGTTCGACTCGCAGGTGATCGTCACCGGTTCGTCGACCGTCCGGCTGTCGGTGGCCGCCGACCCGGCCTCCGCCAAGCCCGCGTCCGACGCCGTGCTGTTCGCGAAGCTCTACGACGTCGGCACCGACGGGACCCGCGTCCTGCCCGCCAACACGATCGCGCCCTTCCGCGTCCCGGCGCTTCCTCAGGACGGGACACCGGTCGAGGTGACCGTGACGCTGCCGGGCATCGTGCGGCCGATCGAATCGGGCCACTCGCTGGCGCTCGTCGTCGCCACGACCGACCAGGCGTACACCTCGGACCCGGACCCGTCGGTCTACCAGGTGGCGCTGGCCGCGGGCACGACGCTCGCGGTCCCGGTCGTGGCGGGCAACTCCGTCGGCGCGGGCTGGCCGACCGGGCAGCTCGTCGGGATCGGCATCGTGGTCCTCGTCGCGCTGGCGTTCATCGTGATCGCGGTGTTCCGGAGGCGGCGGGCGCACGACGTCGACGAAAGCCTCAGCAAGGTCCCCCTGGTCATCGAGGGCCTCGCCAAGTCCTATCCCGGCGGGTTCGTCGCGGTGAAGGACCTGTCGTTCCGCGTCGAGCCGGGCCAGGTGCTCGGTCTGCTGGGCCCGAACGGCGCCGGCAAGACGACCACGCTGCGGATGCTCATGGGCCTGATCACCCCGACCGCGGGCGAAATCCGGGTGTTCGGGCACAAGATCAGTCCCGGGGCGCCGGTCCTCTCGCGGATCGGGTCGTTCGTGGAGGCCGCCGGGTTCCTGCCGCACCTGTCCGGCAAGACGAACCTGGAGCTGTACTGGGCCGCCACCGGCCGCCCGGTGGAGATGGCGCATCTCGATCAGGCGCTGGAGATCGCCGGGCTCGGCAGCGCGGTGAACCGCAAGGTGAAGACGTACAGCCAGGGCATGCGGCAGCGGCTGGCCATCGCGCAAGCGATGCTCGGCCTGCCGGAGCTGATGGTGCTCGACGAACCGACCAACGGGCTCGACCCGCCACAGATCCACCAGATGCGCGAGGTGCTGCAGCGCTACGCCGCGACAGGGCGCACGGTCGTGGTCTCCAGCCACCTGCTGGCCGAGGTCGAGCAGACCTGCACGCACGTGGTGGTCATGCACCGCGGTTCGCTGGTGGCCTCGGGCGAGGTCGCCGACATCACCGCGGCAGGCGGCGAAGCGACGTTCCGCGTCGACAAGCCGGAAGAGGCGGCCGAAGCGCTGCGCGCGGTCACCGGGGTGTCCGGGGTGGACGTCGAGGGCCTGCTCGTGCACGCGGACCTCGACGGGCTGCCGCGGGCCGAAGCGGTGGCCACCCTCGTGCGCGCCGGTGTGGCCGTCGAGACGGCCGGGCCGCGCCGACGGCTGGAAGACGCTTTCCTGCAGCTGGTCGGAGAGGACACGATCAAATGAGCGACAACGGGGTTCACACCGATCCGGCGGCGCTCCAGGAGCTGACCGACGCCGCCGAGCTGCAGCACACCGAGGTCGGGCCGGACGGCGCCGTCGCGGGTTACCGCGTGAGCCGGACGCTGCGCTTCGGCGTCGAACTCAAGCGGCAGATCCGCCGCCGCCGCACCCAGCTGGTGCTCGGGTTCGTCGTGCTGCTGCCGTTCATCCTGGTGACGGCGTTCCAGGTCGGCTCGTCGAGCCCGAACCGCCGCAGCGGCGGCTTCGTCGACCTGGCGACGGCGAGCGCGCCGAACTTCGTCGTGCTCGCGCTGTTCGTCTCCGGGACGTTCCTGCTGCCGATGATCGTCGCGCTGTTCTTCGGCGACACCATCGCGAGCGAGTCGTCGTGGTCGAGCCTGAAGTACCTGCTGGCGATCCCGATTCCGCGGCACCGGGTGCTGCGGCAGAAGGCGATCGTCTCCGGGACGCTGTCGACGCTCGCGCTGGTGCTGCTGCCGCTGGTTTCGCTGCTGGTCGGCGTCCTCTGGTATGGCGCGGGTGACGCGATCAGCCCGACGGGCGACTCGATCACCTTCGGCGACAGCCTGCTCGCGATGGTGCTTTCGGTGATCTACATCGTGCTGCAGCTGGCCTGGGTCGCCGGGCTCGCGCTGCTGCTCAGCGTGTCGACCGAGGCGCCGCTCGGGGCGGTGGGCGGCGCGGTGCTGGTGGCGATCCTTTCGCAGATCCTGGACCAGATCACCGCGCTGGGGGACCTGCGGAACTACCTGCCGACGCACTATTCGTTCGCGTGGATCGACCTGATCTCGAAGGACATCGACTGGACGAACATGACCAGCGGCCTCCTGTCCTCCGCGATCTACGCCACGGTCTTCCTGTTGCTGGCCTCCCGTCGCTTCTCCACCAAGGACATCACCAGCTGAACCGTGCCCGCGCGACTAGGGTGGGGTGAAGGCTAGGAGGCCCGATGGCGAAGTCGCGAGACGGGAGCGCCGCCGACGAGTTCGGGAGCGCGGCGCGGCTGCTGACCGACTCCGCGGACGGGGTCACGTGCACCGTGCAGCGAATGCACCGCGCCATTTCGCGGCGGGCGTTCGGTGTCGCCGGGCCGGTCGCGTCGCCGGTGAAAGCCGTGCACGACGGGATTTCCGACCTCGTGTACGGCGGTGTGCGCACCGGGATCGCGGCGGGCGGCACCGTCGCCGTGTTGCTGTCGAGGGCCGCCGGGACGTTCCGGCCACGCGGAGCGCTACTCGAATCGAAGGCCGGGCAGGCGGCGACAGGCGTCCTGAACGGTGCTTTCGGGGCGCGGGCGGCGATCCGTGGTGATCTTGTGCCGAGCCATCTGACGTTGCGCGTCGCCCACCGGGTGGTGCCGCTCGAAACGGCCGAGCTGGCCGAGCACTACCCGGCTGCGTCCGGGCGGCTGGTGGTGTTCCTGCACGGCCTGATCGAGACCGAACGCTGGTGGTTCCGCCGGCCCGACGAAGACGCGCCCGGCGCACGGGATTTCGGCGCACGGCTGACGGAAGACCTCGGCACCAGCCCGGTCCACCTTCGTTACAACACCGGACGGCACATCTCCGAGAACGGACTCGAACTCGCGGGCTTCCTCGGTGAACTTGTTGACAGCTGGCCGGTTCCGGTCACCGAGATCGTCCTCATCGGACACTCGATGGGCGGATTGGTCGCGCGAAGCGCGTTGCACCAGGCCGCGGACGCGCCGTGGCTGCCGCTCGTCACCCGGCTGGTGTGCCTCGGTGTCCCGCACACCGGTGCACCACTGGAGCGCGGCGCCAACTTCGCCGCCTGGGCGTTGCGCCGGTTCGAGGAGTCCGCGCCGCTGGGCGAACTCCTGGCGTTGCGCAGCTCCGGCGTCAAGGATCTGCGCTACGGCTACCTGCACGAAGCACAGTGGACGGGCGCCGACCCGGACTCGGTGAAGCGGGCCGACGAGCCGATCGACACCGTCATCCCCGCCGGGGTCCGGCAGTACTTCCTCACCGCCACCCTCGCCCGCGCCGAAAACAGCCTGCTGGCACGCGGGATCGGGGACCTGCTGGTCATGCCGGACAGCGCCGGCGACCTGGTCCAGACCGCGGACCGCCACTGGATCGGCGGGCTGAACCACTTCGCGCTCATGCACCGCGACGAGGTCTACCAAGCCGTCCTCGGCTGGCTGCGGGACTGACCGAAGTCAAGGACCGACGGACAATCCCTACTGATGGCCATTGCCCGCCCTCCGCGATTCTGTGAAGATCTCCCGGCCGGAGTACCGAATTGGCGGAGGGCTTCTGATGCGCGGGTTTCTGACGAGATGTTCGGCGGCGCTGGTCGCCCTGCTGGCGGCGGTGACACTGACCCCGTCGGCGAACGCAGCCACCGGCGACATCAAGGCGGCGCTCGAGCAGGTCCCCGGGCTCACGGTCGTCAAGGAGGGCCCGGCGCCCGCTGGCTTCCGCTTCTTCGAGCTGACCTTCACCCAGCCCGCCGACCACCGCAACCCGCGCGCGGGCACCTTCGAGCAGCGGTTCACCCTGCTGCACCGGGACGTCACCGCGCCGATGGTCGTCTACCAGCG
>Ga0247768_1000429_pt1 | contig 15277 bp, 11 predicted proteins | sample UWRJL016104C6_FD_179944 | JGI IMG/M metagenome (GOLD analysis project Ga0247768, IMG submission 179944) | Plant litter microbial communities from Arlington Agricultural Research Station in Wisconsin, United States - UWRJ-L016-104C-6 | ecosystem: Environmental > Terrestrial > Plant litter >... | reverse complement strand
TTGGGAGCGGCGCTGGTCGGAGCTGCGCCGCTGGGAGCTGTATCTTGGTCTGCTCGCCCAGGTGCTCCTGATCGGCCCGTGGATATACGAAGTGAGCGTGAGCGCACACGGTGCTGAAGCAATGCGCTCGCTGTTCTGGAACAACATTGTGGGCCGGTTCACCAAGATCGCCGGGCCGGGCGACGTGGACTACACCGAGGGCCACAAGAACCAGCCCGGCAAATACTTCCTGGAGCTCCCGGTCTACCTGCTGCCCTGGACGCTCCTGGCCGTGGCGGCAGCGTGGCGAGCCTGGGGCCGGCTGCGAGCCGGCGTAAACCGCAGTACGCCCTGGCGCTTCGCAATCAGCGCCATCGTCCCGTTCCTGCTCCTGCTCACTTTCGCGGCCACTGCACGCGACATCTATGCGGCTCCATTTCTGTTGGGTTTCGCATTGTTGATCGGCTTGTGGCTATCCGAGCTCGTCGTCGGCGGCCGCCGCGCTTCGCTGTCGCGTGTCGACCTGTTTGCCATTCACGGCACCAATGTGCTGGTCGGATTGATCGCGTTGGGGTTCGCCACCGTCCTGGTAATCTTCGCGCTCGCCGCGCCCGGCCTGTCCGGCATCAACTACGCCATCAATGCCGTGGCCGTGATTGCGATTACGGTCATCACCCTGCTGTTTGCCGCCAGCATGTTGCGATCCGGGGATCCTTTGCGATCGCTCGCCTGGACCTACACGGCCTATGCCGCAACCCTGACCCTGAGTGGACTGGCCATCTTTCCAGTCATCGACCGCTGGCAGGATCTTGCCTCCCTCGCGCGCAACATTCACGAGGACACCCGCGGCCACGCTCTCGCATTGTTGGATCCCGATGAAACGACGATAGCTTTTCTCGACCACCGCCTCCGCACTCAGTTCGTGGAGCTCAACACGCGCTCCGACAGCGCCGCAAACGTCGTTTCCAGTTGGCTTCGAGCACAGGGCACTGAGGCGCGGGTGTTGGTCAAACTACCTGGGCGGGCTCCCGGCGACGTCAAGCGTCTGCTCGACCGTATTCATCCTACACCGGCCCCCGACGACGGCGTTGCGGCTACGCTCGCCGGCTCGGGTGTTGCAACCATTGTGCATCGATATGAGCTGCCCGAAGGTCGACGCTATGCTTTACTCGCAAGCAGTCGAGTAATGGAGAGCGCGCATGGTCAGCAGGAACTACCAGGACTTCACGCCGAGTCACAAAGCTCCTCCAGGCCCTTCCTGCAAGCGGATCGGCGCGGTGCCGGTTACTGAGCGCTTTGAAGTCAGTGTCTACCTGAAGCCTGGCACGACGAACTTCCAGTTAGTTGAAGAATTCGCAAGCGATCACGGGTTGACTGTTGTCAGCACAGAGCCTGCGCGCCGCCTGATCAAGCTGAGCGGCACGGCAGCTCAGTTTCAATCTGCGTTTCAAACCACCCTGGCGCACTATCAGGACGGCAAGCTGACCTTCCGCGGTCGCAGCGGCTCACTGAAATTGCCTGCCGAGCTGCACGCGGTGGTTGAATCTGTCATGGGCCTCGACAACCGGCCCCAGGCCAGACCGCGACTCGTGATTCTGCCGGCCGCGGAAGTGGCTGAATCGTACAGGCCCAACAATGTTGCCAGCCTGTATGCATTTCCAACTTCAGTCACCGGCAAAGGTCAATGCATTGCGCTCATAGAGCTCGGCGGCGGCTATACGCCTGCGGATACCGCTTCCGCTTTCGAGACCATGGGACTTACGCCACCTGCCGTGGTAACGGTGTCAGTTGACGGCGGGAAGAACACTCCGAGCCCTGATGACGGTGCGGATGGTGAAGTTGCACTGGATATCCAGGTCGCAGGCGGTGCGGCGCCTGGCGCCAGAATTGCCGTCTACTTTGCGCCGAATACCGACGCCGGGTTTGTAGATGCCATAACTTCCGCTGTGCACGACACGACCAACCGACCGAGTGTTATTTCGATCAGTTGGGGCGCTCCCGAGTCGGGTTGGACACAGCAGGCGATTCAGTCAATGAACTCCGCCTTACAGGATGCTGCAACGGCCGGCGTATCGGTTTTTGTCGCTTCAGGCGATAACCTTGCCACTGATGGTGTCCGCGATGGCAAGGCGCATGTTGATTTCCCGGCATCGAGCCCATGGGCAATCGGCTGCGGTGGCACATCCATCGCCGTGAGCGGATCGTCCATCACGAGCGAATCTGTGTGGAACGATGGCAACAGCGGCGGAGGCGGTGGAATCAGCGACTTGTTCCCCGTGCCGTCCTTTCAGCAGAAGACGAAACTGCCGCCAAGCGTCAATGATGGGCAGACACGCCGCGGCGTACCGGATGTGGCGGGGGATGCCGCGCCCGGCACGGGTTATCGGGTTGTGGTAAACGGGCAAACCGAAGTTGTTGGCGGCACGAGTGCGGTTGCTCCGCTGTGGGCTGGACTCACGGCGTTGATCAACGAGGGAGCCTCTGCGCCCGTCGGATTCTTCCTGCCGTTTCTATATACCAACGCAACTGTGCTGCGCCAGGTCACGGACGGCGACAACAACCCGCAGGGCAGTGATGTCGGCTATTCAGCCGGTCCCGGCTGGAATGCCTGCACCGGGTTGGGCGTACCGAATGGAGAGGCGCTGCTCGCTGCGTTGAGGAATCAGCCTGCTGCTCGCTGAAACAGCCACACGCAAGCCAAAGCCGCGATGGCCGACGAGCCCCACCGCATGACGGTGTGGCGATAGAAGGCCGTTGCGCGCACGGCATATGCCAACGGCATAACGGCTGCTACGACGGCGAGCTGGCCTACCTCGACTCCCAGGTTGAAAGACACCAGGCTGATAACCCGCGCTCCAGGGGGCAGACCCATGTCTGCAAGCACGGAGGCAAACCCGAAGCCGTGGAGCAGCCCAAACGCAAAGGCGATGCGCCAGCGACCTTCGGTTACCTTGGGAAAGATGTTGTTCAGCGCGGCGACAATGATTGACGCGGCGATGACCGATTCCGTCAGGCGGCTCGGCAACCTGACGACATCAAATGCGGCCAGCGACAAAGTGATCGAGTGTGCGACCGTGAAGGCTGTGACCACTTTGATGATGTTTACGAACGCTGGTCGCGCCAACGGCACAGCCTCCCAATGCTGATCACGGCGGCGCAGAACTGCCGGCAGCAATAGTGAGAGGAGAAACAGGAGATGGTCTATCCCGCTCCAGATGTGCCAGACGCCTGTTGTCAGGTATTCCTTGAACGCACGGAACGCTGAGGGGTGTGCGAGGGCGATCGACTGCTTGCCGTTGAGTACACCGGTTTGTGTATTACCCCAGGCAGTGACGGTCAACAGGCCTCGATGCGAGGCGTCAATACCCTGCATGAGGCGATAGTCGATAACCAGTTTCGCTGGCTGTGAGTTGCCGCAGATAGCCTTGAAGGGCAGCCACAGATAGTTGCCGTCAACGCGATCATTGACCTCCACCGGCGCGAACTCCTCCGCACAGCGTGTGGTGCCATCGCCGATGACGAGCTTGCTTGCGACATAGAGCTCGAGGTCGCGTTGATGTGAGCGCACCTCTCCCCACGTGATTTTGCCGTCACGATTGGAGTCGAGCCCGATAGCGAGCTCCGCGTCGCGCATCGCCAGCTCAACGGAGCCGGTAATGTTGGATGACTCGACGTCGAGGCTCAGAAAGCCGGTGCTGGCAATGTGTGCGTTGGCCGTTGTGGCCAGCAGCAACAGCAGTAGCGCCACAAAACCGGCGAGCGACCGTGCCCCCGCCGGCACCGCTGGCTGGAGCACCGCCACGCGACAGTCAGTCGGCACCGCGGCGGCCGTCACGACCGCGCCCCAACTGCGGCGACGCGCACGTCCTGCAGACGGCGCTCGCGGATAAACTCAACAGCAGGCTGCGCAGCCTCTGGCAAGCCGGCAGCCCGCGCGGCGCGCAGCAACACCAGCACATCCTCCGCCTCCCGCTGCACCTTCCAATTCTCGAGCGCCGCGGCCAACGCCGCGCGAGGGTCATCCCGAACGTCCAGCAGGAATCGCGCTTCCTCGCGCCGATGGACACCATCACCACGCTGCGCCTCGGCTGCAAACGCAGCCGCCAACCGCGCACTGCTCTGCTCAAACGCCGGATCGCGCAATATCTTCTGCGCGCTAGTGATCCGCAGAAGCAGCGGCTCCAGCGACTCACACCCCTCGAGCAACACCAGCACCTCGTGCGCACGCCCGTTCCTCAACAGCAGGTCTGCATACGCCGCCCGAATATAGAAATCACCAGGACTGGCCCGCAGCCCGTTTTGAAACCAATGCTCCGCCTCCACATCCCTGCCCAGCCGCACGGCCATCTCGCCCAACTCCGAATCACGCCAAGCGCGCTCTTCGGGCGGCATCCCTTGCGAATCGATCTGCTGGATTGCGGCATAGGCAGCGGCTAGATCACCGCTCAAACCCTTGACGCCTTGCCGGCACAACTGCGTAACGACGGGCTCCGCAATCCGCTCGCACGCCGCGGTCGACTGCTCGTACTCACCCAACACTCGCAGCACAGTGGCGCTGGTCAGCCACGACTGCGCATCATCGGGCCGCAGCGCCCGAGCCCTGTCGAGCACCTTCAGGGCATCCGAAAAATCATGCCGACTCTGCAAAACGGTCGCATGCAAAACCAAGGCATCGGCCGAGGTCGTGTCGGGCCCGATCCACGGTCCCAACACCGCTTCTGCATACCCGAGAAACCGCAGATCCCCCGTTGTGCGAGCCTGCTTGATGTAAAGCTGTGCCAAAGGTAAGGCGACGTCGAGCCGCCGCGAGGCAATCTGCCACGTAGCCAACTCCGAATGCCGGGTGCCCGCAGCCACGTCTGCCAGAACGACAGAGTCATCCTTGGGGATGAACGACTTCGCAACAGCAGTGCTGGCGATGAGCGCCAGCACTGCCAACCCCAGGCGGGTAGCCATTACTCAACCATCACTGGATCCGATGTATCATCGGACCCGGTTACCGACCCACCCTCTCCACCATTGACCGACTTCGGGTCGTCGGTCTCCGATTGAGCCTTCGCCAACTTCAGTACGTCATTGACACTGAACGATACGCTGGCAGGAGGAGGCGGCTGAGACGCAGGCGGCGTCACCGCCATTGGATGATTGTCTCCTCCACACGCACACAACCCGATGCACAAAGCGGCAACACCTATTAGAGCTTTCATGATGTCCCCTCAATCAGCCGCGCTGGTTGGAGAACCGGCCACCGGAGTGTTGAGGTACGGGAATGCCGGCAGATAGTCGGTCGGATTCGGCAGTGCACCGTCGGTGTAGTGCAATCCGCGTGACGTATCCGACGCCGGGTCCGGATCACTCGTGCCAGTTGGAAGCAACACACCCATGGCCACGCGCAGCTCTATATCAACGACATCATCAACAGGCCGCCGCCCATTCGGGAACCCCGACGTATCACCGGCCAGCACGCCCAGATCCTTCTGACTCGCCGGGGCAGTCACCGCCGTCGAGGTGTTCAGGCGCAACTCCTCGGCCGCCTTCACATTCGCCGGCTGATTCAACCCGGTCACACCCGTCAGGAAGGCAGCCACCAGGTCCGTACGCGGATACACATTCGGCGCGACAACACCCGCCGAGCCAAACAGGGCCTGCAACAGGATGGGCAGCGACGGATTCGTCACATAGTCGGCGAACTGACTGTCATCCTTCGGCCGCGAGGCATTGAAGCGATCCTTGTCCGGCAGACCAATGACCAACTCGTTCACGAGCGGCGCGCCGAGTCTCGACACCTGTACCCAGGCACCGCCCCGCAGATCCGGGCCGGTAGGCTTGGTAACCGGGCCGACACTGGCAACGCTCTTGTCGCTCTGCGGAATGGGATTCTGGATGCCGGCCTGCCGAATGCTGGCCGTGGTCCAGCCTCCGATCACCGGTTCACTGCCGGAGGTGAGACAGGCGGTTGGAATCTCGAGCTCGAGAGAGGTCACATTGAGTCCTGCCAGCGTGTTGGGCGCAAGCGATCGGCCACTTCCACCAACCCCGCCCGGTGCCAACTCCTCAGCCGGATATTTGATGTTCACCAGGTCGAATGTTTCGCCCAGGTTGACCACGAAGGGATCCTTGCGCTGGCCAACAAACACTTTGCCCGGTGTGCTGCAGCCCGGAATCGTGATGGTGTGAATGAAGCTTGCAGCGTAGGTTGCATAGCTCGGGATCGACTTGGCGCCAATGTTGTCCAAAGGCTTGGAGAAGGTGGCCGAGCCGCTGGCGGCATCCACGATCGCGCTGCTCGTGCCGTGGCGGCGATCGCCCTTCACCAGCGTCAGGCTGTAGCTCTCGGCGACGTTTTGTGCACTGCTGTCACTGGCGCTGACGGGACCGATGTTAGTCAGCGGAACCGGGATGGACTTGCCGCCGGCCATGACAGCCAGGCCCTGTGTGGTCCTGGTAAAGCGGAACTGAAATGTCAGGTCTTCGGCGCCGTCACCGTTGTTGTCAACGTGGATTTCATATAGCGCCTGCGGATCGAGCTGAAAGTAGTTCGGGCCACCCTGCGGCTCCTGCAGCGGCAGGTAGTTGGCAATGAGAGTCACAAAGCCCGTGCGGCCCGCTTCGTAACTGTTGAACAGGTAGAAATCGCTCGCGTCCACCTTCGGCAGGTTGGTAATGAACGGGGCTTCCCTGTGGCTGGAGGCGAGCGTAGTGCCCGCGAGGCTCATGGCTACTGCCGCCGCCACGGCGCGCAGCTTGATTCGATCAGTCATCGGTCACCTTCCCTTTGCATAGTTGGGTCGTATGTACCCACTACGGCAGGGGAAGGCGGCCGGATGCGCAGCGGCGCTAAAAATTTATCGTCGCAGCTATTCCACCAGCGAGAACAGCAACAATGACCGCGCCGTCACCCCATAGACGTCGCCGGCCTCGAATGCAGGGCGTTCGTCGTCGTGAGGCACATTGGTGTCAATCAGCCGCTTCCAGACGTTCCCGCCCGCGACGGTGGGCAGTGTGAATTCCACCAGGTCGAAGTGTCCGTTGAGAATGAGCAGCATGGTGGCCTCCGTGCCGCGCTGCCGCACACCGGTGGGTTGGGCACGACCGTCCATGATCATGCCGAAACACCGCATGCCCTCATCCGACCAGTTCTGCGCATGCATTTCGGCGCCCGATGCATTGATCCAGGTCAGATCCCTGACGTCCAGCTCACTGCTGTATTCACCCGTGAAGAAGCGGCTGCGCCGCAGGATCGGGTACTTGTGGCGCATCCAGGTCAGTTTCTGCACGAACGCAACCAGCGCGGCGTTCTCGTCCTTCAGCTTCCAGTCAACCCAACTGATGTCACTGTCCTGGCAATAGGCATTGTTGTTGCCCTTCTGGGTACGACAGAACTCATCGCCGGCCAACATCATGGGCGTGCCTTGCGAGAGTAGCAGCGTGCCCAACATGTTGCGCATCTGCCGGATGCGCAACGCATTGATCTCCTCGTTGTCCGTGGGACCCTCGGCACCGCAGTTCCATGAGCGGTTGTCGGTGCTGCCGTCCTTGTTGTCCTCGCCATTGGCCCCGTTGTGCTTCTCATTGTAGGAAACGGCATCATTCAGTGTGAAACCGTCATGCGCGGTCACAAAGTTGACGCAGGCCCAAGGCCGGCGGCCCTGATGATTGAAGACGTCGCCTGAGGCACACAACCGGGGCGCAATATCACGCGCCGACGCCTCGGTGCGCCAGAAGTCGCGCACCGTATCGCGGAAGCGGTCATTCCACTCGGACCAGCCCGGAGGAAATCCACCGACCTGGTAGCCGCCCGGACCGATGTCCCAGGGCTCGGCAATCAGTTTGACGGTACTCAACACCGGATCCTGGTTGACCGCTTTCAGAAAGCCGCTGTGACTGTCGAAGCCGCCGGGCTCGCGCGCCAGGATGGTTCCCAGATCGAATCTGAAGCCGTCCACGTGCGTCTCGTTGACCCAGTAGCGCAGGCTGTCCATGACGAGTTGGATCACGCGCGAGCTCGACAGATTGAAGGTGTTGCCAGTGCCGGTGTCATTGATGTAATAGCGCTTCTGGTCGGGAATCAACCGGTAGTACGACTCGTTGTCGATTCCCTTGAAGGACAGGGTCGGCCCGCGCTCGTTGCCTTCAGCAGTGTGGTTGTAGACCACATCCAGAATGACTTCCAGGCCGGCATCGTGAAAGCGCGCCACCATTTCCTTGAATTCGCGCAAGGTCTGCTCCGGCTGCGATGCGTAGCGCGGGTCCGGTGCGAAGAAGCCGATGCTGTTGTAGCCCCAGTAGTTGGTCAGTCCCTTCTCAACAGGTTGCTGTCGTTGATGAAGGTGTGAATCGGCAGCAATTCGACGGTTGTGACGCCGAGCGACTTGATGTAGTGAATCACTTCCTTGGTGAATCCGGCATACGTGCCGCGCTGATGCTCGGGCACTTGCGGATGCAACTTCGTAAAGCCCCGCACGTGGGTCTCGTAAATAATCGTGCCATCCCACGAAGTGACGCCCACCCGGGGCTGGCCCTTCCAATCGAAGTTGGGATCCACGACCACGCACTTCGGCATGAACGGCGCGCTGTCGCGCTCATCGAAGCTCAAATCGTCGTCTTTCGCGCCAATGGTGTAACCGAAGACCGCGTGATCCCACTTCAGCTCGCCGATGTGGCCGCGTGCGTACGGATCGAGCAGCAGCTTGTTTGGATTGAAGCGATGCCCGGCGTCAGGCTCATAAGGGCCGTGCACGCGCAAGCCGTAGACGGAACCGGGATGAATATCTTTGATATATCCGTGCCAGATCTGATCGGTGTACTCGGGCAGCTCCAGCCGCTCCCGCTCCTTGTGCCCCTGCGAGTCGAACAGACACACTTCCACCTTGGTGGCATTGGCGGAAAACAGGGTGAAATTCGTTCCCTTGCCGTCCCAAATGGCGCCATGGGCGTGGGGACTGCCCTCCCGGACTCGACTCATTGTTGAACTCGCTATTGAAGTGACTGTGCGGACGCGACGTCAGTCAACGATCCGCCCGTGCTCGAGTTCCGTCAAACAAAAACGGCGCGACCGTTGCCGATCGCGCCGTTGTTTCTTACCAGGTGAAGCTTACGTCCAGTCGTCGCCTCCACCACCGCCGCCGCCGATGTCGCCACTGGAGCCGCCGTCATCCCAACTACCCCCGTCGTTCAGGCCAAAGTCATTGCCACCTGAATCGGCGTTCGGGTTGCTCGGGTAGTCATTACCACTGGGCGCCGGGACGGGATTTCCATCGCGATCGAGGAAGCGTTGCGCAAGCGCTTCGCCCGCAACAACACCCGCACCGACCGCCAAACCGGTGGCCAGGCCACCTGCCATACCGGAGCCGATTCCAGGGCCGCCACCGTAACCGGGACCGTACCCTGGACCAGGGCCATATCCCGGAGGCGCGCCGCCCGCCACGACCGGCCCGCCGCCGTACTGTTGGTACGTGGCAGCGGCACTACGCCGGCGCATGACCGCCCATAACACCGCAATCCCAGCTACGACAATCAGAATCATTCCCCACGGCAGGGCCGAGTGAACCTGAGAGTTGCGATGCTCTGGGGCGACCCCAGGTCGCGCCTGACCCTGGGCGAGCTGGCGTTGCAGATGCTGTACCGACTCTGGCTTCGCGAACGGCAATCCCGGAGCAATAGTCTCAGCGGTAGCGAGCTCCTGGCGTGCAGAAGCCAGATTCCCTTCACGCGCGTAGACCTCGGCGGCTACGTAGTGAGCCTCACCACTCGAAGGGTGATCCTTCAGGACCTGCTTGATCATCGTGTCGGCCTGATCCAGATGCCCCGCCCGTACAGCCTCATAGACCTGGTGCGGCGTGGGACTCGACTGGGCCAGCACCGGACCCGCGCAGGCCAGTGCGAGCATCAATACCAGTGACGACCTGAAATTCTTTGACATGACGACCTCTTGCCGTGAATCGGCATTCACATGCTCTATATGCGGCCGGCTTACCCTACCTCAAGCCACTGCATCTATAACTAGTCCTGATTAGGCAGCCGGTTCCCTGCCGGGTTCCCGATTTTCAGAGGCCTAACTGAATCAACGGCTTGCGCGCAAGTAAGGCGCCGTTCGGCTCGTCGAGTTTTGAGCGATTTGCTCAGGAGTCCCCTGTGCCACGATACGGCCGCCCCTGTCCGCGGCACCTGGCCCCATATCGATGACCCAATCACTGGCCACAACCACTCGCATGTCGTGCTCAACCACCACGACGGTATTACCGGCGTCAATCAGCGTGTTCAATTGTGTCATCAACTTGTCAACATCCGCGGCGTGCAGACCGGTTGTCGGCTCATCCAGGATGTAGAGCGTGTCGCCCTTTTGTGAGCGCTGCAGCTCGGTTGCCAACTTGATGCGCTGTGCCTCGCCGCCTGACAGCTCGGTCGCCGGCTGTCCCAGTCGCAGATAACCCAACCCGATGTCCTGCAAAAGCTGCAGCGAGCGTAGCACTGACGGATCGTTCTTGAAGAAGCCGCGTGCCTCCCGCACGGTCATGCCGAGAACTGCCGCGATGCTCTTCCCGTTGTAGGTGATCTTCAACGTGTCGTCGTTGTATCGGGCGCCGTGACAGGTGGGACACGGCGCATACACGCTCGGCATGAAAAGCAGCTCGACGCTGACAAAGCCTTCGCCTTCACACGTGGCACAACGGCCCTTGGGCATGTTGAAGGAAAAACGGCCCGCATCGTACCGACGTGATTTGGCGGCAGGCGTCGCCGCAAATAACTTGCGTACGTGATCGAACAAGCCTGTGTAGGTCGCCAGATTGGAACGAGGCGTGCGGCCGATAGGCTTCTGGTCAACATTCACCAGGCGCTTGATGAATTGCATGCCGCTGTGGATGTGACCGGAGCTCATCCCGGGGAGGGTGGCCTCCAGATCCACTCCCTCTTCCTCTCGAGCTTCCTCCGGCTCATGTCCCAATGCCGACATCACCAGCTCAACCAGCGCCTGGCTCACCAGCGACGATTTGCCGGAACCCGACACGCCCGTGATCGAGGTAAAGAGTCCAATCGGAAAATCAACGCTCAACGCGCGCAGATTGTTGAGCGTTACGTCCTGCAATTTCAGCCACTCAACCGGCTTGCGCCGCGCCCGCTGCGGCAGCGCGCGCTCCACGAACAGGTATTGAGCCGTCTTGGACTCGGCCACCTTTTGCAGGCCCGCGGGTGGGCCGCTGTACAGAACCTTCCCACCCAGCTCGCCCGCGTCCGGACCCACATCAACGATCCAGTCAGCACGGCGCATCACCTCGAGGTCGTGCTCCACGACGAACACCGTGTTGCCCGACTCCTTCAGTTGCGCCAATGCGCCGAGCAAAGCCTCACCGTCTGCCGGATGCAGTCCGGCGGAAGGCTCATCGAGCACATAGACCACACCAAACAGGTTGGATCGGATCTGCGTAGCCAGGCGCAATCGTTGCAACTCACCGGCAGACAGAGTTGGAGTACCGCGGTCGAGCGACAGATACCCCAGGCCGAGCGTCGCGAGCGTTGCCACGCGATCCAGAATGGTTCGGGCAATCCGCTGTGCGGCGATGCGCTTTTCCTCGCTGAGCCTGGCTCCTGCCCCCGCAAATTTTCCAGCGGCCGCGCCCTCGAGGGCGGCCGCGAGACGCTCCAAAGTCATCTGCGAAATTTCGCCTATGTCGTAGCCCTCGAACTTCACTGTCAGCGGCTCAGGTTTGAGCCTCTTCCCGTGACAGACGGGGCATAGGCCGCCCACCATATAGCGCGCAACACGCTTCTTCATGAGCGCGCTGTGTGTTGTAGCGAAAGTATGGAGAACGTACTTGCGAGCACCCGTGAAGGTGCCCATGTAGCTCGGGTCCATTTTGCGCTTCAACGCGCGACGTGTTTCCGCGGGCGTAAACCCCGCATACACCGGAACGCTGGGCTGCTCATCGGTAAACAGAATCCAGTCCCGATCCTTCTTAGGAAGATCGCGCCACGGCGTATCCACGTCGTAACCCATCGTGACGAGAATGTCCCGCAGGTTCTGTCCGTGCCAGGCGGGAGGCCAAGCCGCAATCGCCCGCTCCCGGATGGTTTTTGTGTCATCCGGGACCATGGACTTTTCCGTGACTTCATACACGCGCCCGATTCCATGGCAACGCGGACACGCACCCTGCGGCGTGTTGGGGGAGAAATCCTCCGCGTACAACATCTTCTGACCGGGCGGGTACACCCCCGCGCGGGAGTACAACATGCGCAGCAGGTTGGAAATCGTGGTGACACTGCCAACCGACGAACGTGTGCTCGAGCCGCCCCGCTGCTGCTGAAGCGCAACCGCCGGCGGCAACCCGTCAATCGAATCGACCGCCGGCACCCCGACCTGGTCAATCAACCGGCGCGCGTACGGCGCCACCGATTCGAAATACCGCCGCTGCGCTTCAGCATACAAAGTGCCGAACGCCAGCGAGGATTTTCCAGAGCCCGACACACCAGTGAATACGACGAGCGCATCCCGTGGAATATCGACGTTGATGTTTTTTAAGTTGTGCTCGCGGGCGCCGCGCACTTGCACGAACCCGGCCAGGGACTGATCTTTCATGGGCCGCTATACTCTACAACGCCGTCATGACTTTCATCATTCTCTTTCTGGCCGCCATCTGGGCGGGCGCACAGAACGCGCTGGCGGGCGGCGGCTCGTTTATTACATTGCCGCTGCTGATTCTGAGCGGCATGAATCCGCGCGCCGCCAATATCACCTCCACCATTGCGCTGTTTCCAGGTCAGGTCGCATCAGGCTGGACGGGTCGCGACCTGGCCGCCGGGGCCGTGGGGCTGTCACTGCGGGCGCTGGTCATCATCAGTCTGCTGGGAGGTGCGCTCGGCGCCGGCCTCCTGCTCGTGACTTCACCGGCTTTCTTTGCGCGACTGCTGCCGTGGCTGATCCTGTTTGCAACTATTGTTTTTGCCTGGGGAAGCTTCGCCCCACGCCGCCCGGACGCCGGACACCTCGGTACCGCTGGTGTGACCGCGGCGCAGTTCTGTATCTCCGTTTACGGCGGCTACTTCGGTGGAGGAATCGGGTTTCTCATGCTCGCCGCCCTGACTGCGAGCGGTGTTACCCTGCGCGTTGCTGGTGCAACCAAGAATGTCCTCGCGGCGGTCATGAACGCCTCCGCCGTGGCGATCTTCCTTTTTTCGCCCGAGGTCAATTGGCCGACGGCGGCCGTCTACAGCATCGGCGCCATCCTCGGAGGAATCATCGGCGGCCACATGGTTCGCAAGGTGAACGAGCGCGTGTTGCGGCTGCTGGTGGTCCTGATCGGCGTCGCACTGACGGTGGGTTTGTTCATCCGCGGCGGTTGATCCTCTCCCGACACACAACGGCGGTCTGCTGCGTCCGGCGAGAGATCTTTAGCTGTCGCTGCCCGCATTCAGTGGGTAGTATCTTCATCAACCCCCAGCCTTGCGGAAGTACCCATGTCGCTTTTGTTCTCCCAGACCCAGCTTGGTCCTTTGTCCTTGCAGAACCGACTCGCCATGTGTCCGATGACACGCTGCCGCGCCATTGACAATATTCCCAACGAATTGATGGCGCAGTACTACAGTCAGCGCGCCTCTGTCGGACTCATCATCACTGAGGGAACGGCACCTTCCCCCAATGGCCTGGGTTATGCCCGCATCCCCGGCCTGTACTCCCGGGAGCAGGTCGCCGGCTGGCGCCTGGTGACAGATGCCGTGCATGCCAAGGGCGCGAAGATCGTCCCGCAGCTCATGCACTGCGGCCGAATCTCACATCCGTTGAACATGCAGAAAGGTACCCGGGTACTTGCGCCTTCCGCCGTGAAGGCCGCGGGTGACATGTGGACCGACAGCGAAGGCATGAAGCCGCTGCCGCAGCCCGAGGCCATGTCGGAAGCCGACATCAAACAAACGATCGAGGAGTTTGCGACGGCAGCCAGAAACGCAGTGGCGGCCGGCTTTGACGGAATCGAGTTGCACAGCGCGAACGGTTATCTGCTGGAGCAATTCCTGCGTCCCAACTCCAACATCCGTCAGGATTCGTACGGCGGATCGACTGAGAAGCGCGCCCGTTTTGTCCTCGAGGTGGCCGACGCCGCCATCCGCGCCATTGGCAAGGAAAAGGTCGGCATCCGGATCTCACCGTTCGGCACCTTCAACGACATGCCGCTCTATCCGGAAATCGAAGCCGACTACGAGTACCTGGTGAGCCAGTTGAATGAGCGCGGCCTGCTGTACATACACGTCGTGGACCATTCCTCCACAGGCGCGCCGAAGGTTCCTGATTCCGTCAAGGCAACCATCCGCAAGGCGAGCAACTGCCGCACGATCCTCTCGGGAGGCTATGACGCTGCGCGCGCCGAAGCCGATCTAAAAGCCAACGAGGCTGACCTGATTGCCGTGGGCAAGCCGGTATTGGCGAACCCGGATTTGGTGAAGCGTTGGCAAAATGGTGCAGCCCTCAACACGCCGGATGCGACTACGTTCTACACACCCGGCGAGAAAGGCTACACGGACTATCCAGCCTTGGGCTGAGTTGGGCTATAGTTCCTGGATGACATTCACCCGACGCGCCATCCTGGGGGCGGCTGCAACCACAGCCGCCGTAGCAACCACGGTTACTCTCGCGGCCGACGCGAAGGCACCTCCGCAGCGACCCCGGCCCATTGGCTTGAAATCCATGGCCGCGAAAGCACAGCCGATCACCGCACCGGAGCGGCAGGCACGCCTGGCCAAGGTGCAGGGGTTGATGCAGGAGCAGAAGATGGCGGCCCTGCTCGTGGAGGCCGGCTCTACTTTGGAGTACTTCACGGGCATTCACTGGTGGACCAGCGAGCGCGTCACGGCAGCCGTCATTCCGGCCAAGGGCCAGGTGATCGTGGTGACGCCGTTTTTCGAATCTCCGTCCATCCACGAGATGTTGCAAGTGCCTGCCGAGATCCGTCCGTGGCAGGAAGATGAAAACCCGTTCGAGTTGATTGCCAGGTCAGTCGGCGCCATGGGCGAAGGTCCCCTGGCGGTGGATGCCAACGTACGCTTCTTTGTGACTGACCAGGTCGCCAAGGCGGCCGGTGGCAAGCGCGCCACGGTGCCCGGCGGCGAGTTGGTTCGCGCGTGCCGGATGGTGAAGTCACCCGCGGAGTTGGCATTGATGCAAATCGCCAACGACATCACTCTGGCTGCGATCCGTCATGTTCATGCCAACGTGCAGTTGGGCATGCAGACGGCCGACGTCGCCAAGCTCACCGGCGAGGCCACGATCGCTCTGGGCGGCGGTTACGATTTCTCCCTTACGCTGCTCAAC
>Ga0247768_1000426_pt1 | contig 15334 bp, 10 predicted proteins | sample UWRJL016104C6_FD_179944 | JGI IMG/M metagenome (GOLD analysis project Ga0247768, IMG submission 179944) | Plant litter microbial communities from Arlington Agricultural Research Station in Wisconsin, United States - UWRJ-L016-104C-6 | ecosystem: Environmental > Terrestrial > Plant litter >... | reverse complement strand
AGAGCAGGTCGACGGCCTCGCTCAGCCGCCGCACCAGCCGCTGCTCCGCGGCCTGCCGCACGCCGGGATCGACCTCGCTCACGGCTGTGCCGCGCCGCCATGGCGGCCGGGCCATCCCGGCGGGGGAGACGGCGGCGTGGGTCGGTTCGCGCAGGACCAGCAGCACTTGGCGGCGGAGCAGGTCGGAGTGCTGGGTGAGGGTGTCGAGGTAGTCGGCGTGGTCGCGCGCGGCGGCCTCCAGCGCGGGGTGCGGCAGCCCACCGGCCCGGGCGCGGAGCTCGGCGATCTGCGGGGCGAGGTCGAGCCGCTCGGCCCGGATGAGGAACTGCACCGGCGCGGTCAGCGAGTGCAGGTACCGCGCGAACGAGGACACCAGCGCCTCCTGCTCGCCCGGGGTGCGCAGGGAGAAGTTGACCGTCGAGCAGACCGCGATCACCGCCAGCCCGTCGGCCCCGAGGTCGACGACCCCGGCTTGCCCGCCCGTCCCGCTGACCCCGTGGGCGGGCAGTTCCAGCGGCGTCGGCGCAACGTCGTCGTGCGGCCGCTGTCGTATGCGGCGCTCTCCATCGTGGTCGGGGCGGGTGGCGGCGGTGAGCCAGGCGGGTGCGGGGCGCACGCCTTCGGGCGCGGAGACCCGGTGGCGTGGGGAGAGTCGCTGGTGGATCGCGGCGAGCAGCAGCCGGTCCAGCGGAAGCCCGTCCCGCCGGCCCAGCGCGATCACCGTGACCGCGATCCCCACCGGCACCGCGAAGACCAGGAACACCGGCACCGGCATGAACGCCCGGGTCGCGCCATAGACGGCGTAGAGCAGAAGTCCGGCGACGCCGAGGATCGCGAGCTGGCGCGCCGTGAGCGGCCCGAGCACCCGGTCCGGGCGGTCGACGTCGGCGGGAATACGAACAGGACTGGACATGGCCGGGTTCTCACTTCTTCTTCGGGCGACGCGGACGCGCGGGCAGGTCAAGCGGCAACGGCACCTGAATCCCCGTCCGCGTCGGAGGGGCGGCGGGCGGGCGCGGTGTGGGTGGCTCGGCGTGCTTGGGTTGCCGCTGGACGCCGAGCGGGAGCGGGTACTGGCCGGAGGCGAGGGGACGGTTGCCGGTGTAGGCGTCGCGGGCCGGACGGCGGGGCGCGCGAGCGGCCCGGTTGATCTGCCCGAACGGTGTGATCAGCCCAGGCCCCGTCTGCGGCGCCCGGTTGGTGCGGGTCGGGTCGGCCAGCTGATCGGCCACGGTGTGCCGCGTGGGGCGGGGGGTTTGCGGGGGCAGGTGCAGGGGGAGCATCCCGGTGCTGGGCGCGAGCATCGCGCGGGGCACGTGGGCCGGTGGCCGGGCCTGGCGGTTGATCCGCCCGTCCGGCGTGAGCAACCCCGCCTGCCGCACCGGCAGCGGTGCGGGGCGCCCGGCGGCGAGGTCATCGGCCAGCGTCCGCCTCGGTTCCCGAGAGGGGTCGCGCCGCACGGTGATCGGCAACCCGAGCTGATCGGCCGGGAGCGCGTTCGGCAGCTCCGCCGGCGGCAGCGCCCGCGGATTCGGGCCGACGCCGCGATCGGCGCCGTGGCCGCTGGCGGTGAACAGCGACAGCTGCCCCGGCCCAGGATTGCCGCCGGAGAGATCGGGGCGAGGGCGCTCGTCCCAGCCGCGGCGCGCCGCGCGGAACGGCTTCGCCGAGCGCCGCACCGTCATCGGCAGCATGTACTGCCCCGACCGCGTCGCCGGCGGATCCACCGGCGACGCACTCTCCGCGCCACCGCGCGGCTTCCCGCCACTTTTACCGCCGCCGGTGGCGGCACCGATGCCGCCGAGCAGGCCCATGGTCTTGTAGGCGATGACCCCGCGCACCAGCGACCCGACCAGGGACCGCCCACCCGACCGCATCGGCGAGAGGCACCAGAAGGGGATCTTGATCAGGACGTAGATCAGCGCCAGGCACATCAGCAGGTTGATCAGCCCGGACATCGTGGGGCCGAACACGGTGAACCCGCCGGGGGCGAAGAACACCTTCAACGCCACCACCAACGCCAGCGACTGCCCGACCTGGATGGCCATCGCACCGCCGTAGGCTTTCCACCAGGCTTGGGCGATGCCGTCGGTGTGCGGGAGGGCATGCCACATCAGGGCGACCGGGGCGGCGGCGATCAGCAGGATCGTGAGCATCACCCGCACGATGAAGGTGATCAGCAGCACGATGATCATCACCGCGAGCGCGAGTCCGATGAAGATCAGGAATACCCCGCCGCCGTTCAACGAGTTCTGCACCATCGCGGTCAGCGCGTCGCCCGCGCTGACCGGATCGACCCCTTCGCCCATCACCGCCTGGGCGAGGGCGTTGGCGATTTGGATGCCTTTCGTCGCCACGAACAGGCTCAAGGTCCCGGCGAGAAACCCGACGACGAGACGCGGCGCGATCTCCTTGACGGTGTAGCGGGTCTGCAAGGTCTGGTGCGCCATGAGGATCATCGCGGCGACGAGCACGAGGATCACGTAGACCGCGAGCAGGATGTGCCAGGACTCCGTCCACAGCTGCCCCACGCTCGGCAGCACGTCCGGCTCCGGCGTCGTCAGCAACGTCCTGCCCAGCAGATCTAGCAGCGGGTTGAGCGCGTCCGCGACCAGCCCGCGGAAAAACCCCGTCAGCGCCCCGGACAGACAGCCCGAGATATTGGTGATGCCGCAGTCCGGATCATCGGTACCGCCGGTCCCGCCGAGCAGCGGCGCGAGAGTCGGCGCACCGGGGTCCAGAGTGGACGGTGCCGGGATGCAGTTCGGCCCGTCGCACGCCGGCGGCGCGGTGCTCGTGGCCGGCGCGGGCCCGCCGAACGGACCGCACCCCGGCAGCACCGACCCGGGAAAGCACGACGGGCCTGGGGTTGGCAGGGCGGTGATCGGCGGCAGCGGACTCGCCGGCGCAGGCGGACGCGGGCCGGTGGTGGGCAGCAGGCACAACGGATCCGCGGACCCCGGAGCGCAGCTGGGGTTGGGCGGGATCGGCAGCACCGGCGGCTGCCCCAGTGCCGGCCGCCCGGCGGCGGACGACGGCGCGGCGGACGCGCCCGCTACCACACCGACCACGGCCACCAGCAGCGCCGCCACCACGACCAGCACGAAGGTTCGCCGTCTACGCAAAAAACGCGGTGCAGACCAGCGCGCCGCACGGCGGCGAGCACGGTCGGACGCCGTCGTCGTGGACGCACACGGCCCGACAACCAGGTGAATCGGGAGGCCCTCGGCAGCAGGTGTGCTGGGGGAGCGTGGGGTGTGTGCGGGCATCGGTCACACACCGCCGACGATGGTCTTGAGGATCTCGACCACGATCGGCGCCAGCGCCGCCAGGGCGAAGCCGATACCGGCCGCCTTGAACGCGCTCTTCGCCTTCTCGATCTCCCCGGGATCCCCCGAGGCCATCAGGTAGCGCAGCCCGCCGACGGTCAGGAACACCAGCGCGACCCCGGCCAGAATGCCCATGATCCAGCTGCGGATATTGGACAGAACCTGATCGACCGTCTGCGCCAGCGCGACGTACCGCACCGTCTCCGCCCACGCCACCGACCCGCTCAACACCAGCCCCGCGACGATCAACAACACGCCGAGCAGGACGACCGAGCGACGGCGCGGAGGAATCAATGGTGATGGAACCGTTGGCTGAGCGGGCTCGGTGCCTGCTCGGTGGTGAGGAGCCGACGTCAGGTTGACCGCAGCGAGGTCGGGTCGGCCGTCGCGGCGTGTCGGCGGACGTGTGACGGGGATACGGCGGTGGGCGGTGTGAGTGCGGCGATGACTGTGGATCAGTCGCATGAGGGAGCCTCCTGAGCGGAGTCCGGCCGGGCCGTCGACCGGGGCGGGCGCGGGGGTGCGGGCAGGCGGGTTCCGCGCTCGCTAACTCCGGATTTCGCCGCGTCCGGGGACACTGGGCGGCGCACTTTCTCCGCCAGTTCCGGACTGCGCCGGGTGACACTGCGCAGCCGGACACGGTGGCGAGAATCGAGTCGCACCGTCGGATGCGCGGACCTCGCCCGCCGCCGCGCGGAGCCGTCGTTCGCCGCTGTCGCGGCGGTGTCGTCGAGCTCGTCGTTGAGGTGGGCGGCGAGGCGGATCTCCGCGCGCTGCCGGGCCTTCTTGACAGTCTCGTAGGCCTGGCCGCGAGCCTGCGCGGCCTCGGCCAGCGACAGCTCCCCGAACCGGGTCGAGCCGATCAAGCCGGCCTCCTCGGCGCTGATCGCGCCTGCCTCGACAGCGGCGAGGAGAACGAAGTCGGGATGTCCACTGCCCCGGTGCGGCGCGGCCGAGCAGTAGTCGGCATCGGCCACCGGAGGCGTGGCGTCCAGCGCTTCGCGCAGCGCGGCATATCCGGCTCGGTAGGCGCGCCAGCGCAACCGCACCAACAGCGCCGGGCGGTCCAGATCGATGTCGGCCAGGCCGTCGAGGAAGCCGGTCAGCACTGCGGCGTGCACGTCGTGCACCTCGCCCCGAAACCGCGCGGTCAGCTTCGCCGCGACCGGCAGCAGCACCGGCAACGCCAGCCCCACACACGCCACCGTCCACGTGCCACCCTCAGCGCGAGACCGAGTGACCAGCGCGATCCACGCGGCGTCCCGAGTGGACTGCGCACACCCCTTCACCAGCAGCAGCGCGCCGAGCTCATCCAGAGGCACCAGCCGACGCGGCAGGCCCGCAATCGCACGGCAATCCAGAGCGACCGGATGAGGGCCGGTGACCAGCCACTCGAACGCGGTGCGGGCGGTATCGAACACACCCGGCTCAGCGACGTGAGCGGGGGTGCGGCGCAGAAAGAACACACCCGATTCGGAATCGTGCTCCGGCAACGACAAATCCATGGCGGGATCTCCTCAGACAGGGAAAGACGACCCCGACAGAAAGCCATTCCCAGCGCCTCACAACCGCGTCCAAGCCGTCTCACAACCGCGCCAAGAACGCATCAACACCGCCTCACGCCCCGCATGCGTGAAGGCTCAAACACCGGATTACGCGAAGACGCAGAGCGGATGCTTTGGTGCGTGAATCCGTTCTGAGCTGCGGTGACACGCTCTGTGAGGCGGTCCTGCCACGCAAAGCGCTTCTCGTACCGTCGTCGTCACCGGACTCGGACGCGCGGTCCGAAAAGCTCATTCAGAATTTATCGCGAACGCCCAGAATCTCGTTGATGGCGTGCGGAAAAATGTCCCGGCTGATCTGAAGACTCACTGTGATTGCGGAGAGTTTTCTCTTTCTTCGGCGGTGTGGTGTCCCCGCGAAGCTGTTTTTTCGGAGTTAGCCGGTGACAGCAGCACGCACCCCGCCGGAACATCCCCGGCGGCGCCCGGCACCGGAGGTTTCACTCATGGCTCAACGTCCGCCATCCCCGGCCGATCGACCGGACAACCGACGCGACGCCACCCGCCCGCCCCACGGTGGCTGGGGAGCCAACGGAACCCCGTATCCCGGCGCTCCCACACCCGCTCGCGGCACCACCGACACGACACGTCCACCCCGGGCCGACACGTCCTCGCGGAACTCCTCGCAGGGCCGCCCGGCGGCGCCGACTCCGGCCACTGTCTGGGCCGCCGGACCGGACCCGATCGACCCGGAAGCGACGTGGCCGGTGCCGATCATCGAGGCCATCACCACCAGTTTCAGCGCACCGGGCGCGCGAGTCCTGCTCGCGCCCTGGCCCACCCCGACCGCCAACCCCTTCGCACCCACTGCCAGCCCAGCGGACAACGAAATAGCCGCTGCGCGCGCCGCCGTCGACAGCCTGGGCCGGACCGCATCTGTAGCTCGCCTCGCTCTCGGCGGAGTCCAGGCAGGTGGGTCGTCGCACCCGTTCTGGGCCGACTTCATCACCGACTCCGCACACAGCACGGCGCTTCCGAAAGGACAGACGTGCGCGCCCTCGGAAACCCCTGACGCTGGCGTGCACGCAGACGCCGGTGACCGCGCGCCGGGCCGCGCCGACCTGATCATCACGGTGTTGCCCGCGGACCGGTCAGACGACGGCTCGGTCGACGCCGTGGCGCTCGCCGCGGCCGGGCTGCTGACCTTCGGCGGCATCCTCGCCGTCTACACCCACAGCCACTGGTACACCGGCCGGCTGGTCGACCCGTCGGGGTCGATGGTAGCCGCTGGGCAGAGCGCGGACTTGGTCTACCTGCAGCACATCATCACCCTGCACACCCCGATTCACGACGGCCACCTCCAGCCACCCTCCACCGGTGACCACGCCGAGTACGGGCGTGCCGCTCACCGCGCGGCAGCACAGGGACTGCCCGCGCCACACCTGCGCGCACACGGCGACGTACTGGTCTTCGCCCAAGCCCGCGAACACCAACCGCCGACCCCGAACGTTCCCGCGCCCGACGGCGCGCCGGACACCTCCCGATGACCCGTGCCTCCACACAGAACGGCGCGACGTCCGCGCTTCGCGGCGCCTCGTCGCCACACGACTCCACAAAGGACCGGTGCACCATGCCGCACACCCCGCAACACACCGCCGACGACCCGACCGTGCCGATTTCGCGTGCGCTCATCGACGCCCTCGACGACACCTCCCGCCGACGCTCGGCCGACGGGCCGGACAACGGCCGCCCCTCGGCCGTGACGACGACTGATGCGGGGGAGTTGCCGGTGTCGGTGTGGGCGACCGCGCAGACTTCGCCGGCGGCGCAGCGCAAGGGCCGGTTCGTGCCCGAGTCGACCGCGCACCCAGCGAAGATGCTGCCCGCCGTCGCCGCGCACGCCATCGCCCACTACACCCGCCCCGGCGACGTCGTGCTCGACCCGATGTGCGGGATCGGCACGACCCTCGTCGAGGCGATCGACGCCGGTCGGCGCGCGGTCGGGATCGAGTACGAACCGCACTGGGTCACCATCGCCCGCGCGAACCTCGACCTCGCCCGCGAACGCGGCCACGACCACGACGGCCGGGTCATCCGCGGCGACGCGCGTCAACTCGACATCCTGCTGCCGCAGGAGTACGGCGGGCAGGTCGCGCTCGTGGTGACTTCCCCGCCCTACGGGCCGTCGGTGCACGGGCAGGTGTCCAGCGGCGCGGAGACCGTGGGCGGGAAAGTCCGCAAGCACCACTATCGCTACGGCAGCACGCTGGACCGCGGGAACCTCGCCAACATCGGCCACCACCGCCTGCTCGCCGGGTTCACCCGCATCCTCACCGCCTGCGCCCACGTCCTGCGCCCCGGCGGGCACGTCGCGATCACCGTGCGGCCGTGGCGGGAACACTCCGAGCTGATCGACCTGCCCTCACAGGTCATCGCCTGCGGTATCGCCGCTGGCCTCATCCCGGTCGAACGCTGCGTCGCGCTACTCGCCCGCGTCGCGGAGACCGACCTCGTCACCCGCGGAAGCTTCTTCCAACGCGACTTCATCCGCAAACAACGCGACGCCGGACTCCCGCTGCACCTCATCGCCCACGAAGACGTCATCGTCCTCCAAACCCCCACCGCAGTACCGACAACAACCGATCAACCCCGACGAGCAGCCGGGGCGTGCACGGCAGTGCGGGTGCGCGACGAATACGGCGCGATCGGTCCCGGCAGGTGGGCGGCATGACCACCACCGTGGCGCCCGCCTCGCGGATCACCGCCGCGAAGAAGACCCCGCCACTCATCGCCCCCGGCGGGCAACCACACCGGCTACAACCCTTGGATGAGAGGAAGTGTGCGGCATGAGCGCACGCCTGCACTGCACCGACTGCGGCTGGCACCAGCACCACCGCGATCTCCGCGACGCCCGCCGCGCCGCGACCGAACACCGCTGCAACACCGCTCCGGCCCACCAGCCACCACGACGCCGTTCCTCCGCACACGCCCGCCGAGGCCAGGCATGGCCACGAGTAGCACACCCGCACCATCGCCGCTCGACAGCGCGCCCGGTGTGCGGTTCGTGGCGACCCCCGGGCCGGTGATCGGGTCGCTGTGCACCGGGCTGGGCGGGCTCGACCTGGGTGTCGCGTCGGTCCTCGGCGGGCGGATCGCCTGGACCGTAATCCCGGGTTTGATTCCGGTGCGGACTCCAGAACGACCCCGGCACGACTTCCGGCGGTGTTAGGTGCGTGGGCTCCTGCCAGGTCTCGGGCCTTTGGCTGCGGCGCTGGGCCGAACGCGCGCCGCGCGGCCCGGACCGCCAGAGCGGCGACGGTGGCGTTAGCGCCTCCGCCGATCACCGCGCCGATGCCGAACGGGACTACCCGGCTGAGCACGATGATTCCCTGCCTGGTGCCGTACTTGGTGATGAAGCTCTTGCCCAAGACGGGCCAGCCGCCGGCCTCCGAGCCGATCGAGGCTCTGCCCGCGGCGACCCGACCGCGATCTCATAGTAGCTGCGCCGGTGTCTGCAGGGCGGCATCGCGTTCCACATCGCGGACCTAACGCTTGCCCGGTTCTGACCTGCGGATTAAGTCAATCACATGTCGAGGTAGTGGACCGGCGCTCTCGTGGCGAGAGCGCCGGTCCACTGGTTATCGATCAGTCAGAGCCAGGGTGATGCGGACGGGCTTCAACTTGGGCGTCGTGACGAGGCCCGGTAGGATCATGGAGATCGTCAGCGACCCGTCGGGCTGCCGGATGGCGGTGGCTTGCTGCGGCCAGGGGGCGATGGCGTATGACGTCTTGCCAGTGGAGGTTTCGACGATCGTCACCTGCCCGATCAGCGGCAAGACCCCGTTGATCCGGTGAAGGTCGATCTTGACCCGGTAGGTGGTTCCGTTGCCGGGCACCGTTGCCGTGCCGGAGACCTTGGTCAGTGCTCCCTTCTTGTCGACGCTCGTCGTGAACGAGGTCTTGGGTGCAGCGCCGGCGGTTTGCCAAGTGACGCCACCGGTCACCGAGACGCTGAGCTGGTCGGTCGTCGGTGTCGCAGGGGTGACCGGTGCGCTAGCGATCGACGCAGCCCCCAGACCTGAGGTGTTGCGAGCGGCGACTGTAAACGTGTACGCGGTGCCGTTGGTCAAGCCGGTGACCGTCGCTGTCACCTGGTCGCCACCGACTTCAGCCACCTTGCCGCCGGGCTGAGCGGTGACCACGTACGCGGTGATCGGACCGGATCCGGTCTGCGCCGGTGGCGTCCAGGTAACCGTCGCCTGGCGATCGCCAGCGGTGGCAGTGACACCGGCCGGTGGCCCGGGTTTGTTAGCCAGCGCAGAGCCGAGGCTGGCGACAAGACTCTGCCGAACGGCGTCGTCCAGCCCATCGACAGGACCGCCGATCTGCCCGAGCGCGGCTTCGGCCTGAGCGCGAACCTGCGGATCTGAGAGGTTCGGCACGGTCACCTCGAGCTGATCGGATGCCAGCACCTGCTGCCCTCCGACCGCCGTGAGGTCCGCCGCGAACGTGCGAGTGCCCGGTGCCCATCCGTTCGTGTCGACCGGAATTTCTGCACGGCCGTGCTGATGCGGGGCGATAGGGATAGTTGTGAGCGGCAACCCCGCGACCGAAACGGTGTAGGAAGCGGTCACGTTGCCCACGTTGACGACATCCACGGCGAGCTTCTGCCCGGAAACTCCGGCCAATAGGACGCTGGGACCGACGAAGCGGAGGGTTCCGTCACCGTCACCGCCGGCCGAACCGATCTCCTCGAGAGCACTCAGGCTGGGCTCGTTCGCCGGTGTCGAATCCGGCGGAGGCATCTGGTCGTCGAGATCGCTCGCCCCGAACGCGCCGACGGCGCCGCCGTCGAAGACAAGCCCCGGCCAGTCGTTGTGGCCGCGAAGCACCGACCGTGTCTCGTCCGCGGAAACGTCTTGCCCGCTGGTCGTCCCGCCGATCGTGCCATTACAGTTCCAGTCCAAACGCGGCCCGGCAGCATGGTCTATGCGCTGGAACTTGTGGTTGCCGATAGGGCAATACCAGGCGATGTTGTCGGTTGTGCCGGTGTAGCCGTCGTTCTCGTTCAGCGCGGATTCGTCGAGCGCTGGCAGTTCGGCTCGCGAGTAGTCGAGCCCACGCCCGCCGAACTGCCATGTGTAGTTCATCACCGACAGGTAGTTCGGTTTGTGGTTCAGGTCTGCGCCGTCGTCGGTGCCAGCACCGCCGTGGTGCAGGCCCAGCGTGTGCCCGAACTCGTGCATGAAGGTCCCGGATTCCTGCCGAACGGAGAAACCCGCGGATGCTGCGCCGCTGGTGACTAGGAAGGAGTCGCCGTTGAAGCGGCTCGGGGACACCTGCGCGATGCCGGAGCTATCGGAACCGGCTTGACGGTCGGCGAAGATGGCGTAGTGGAACACATCGGCCCGCGCGGCCTGGAAGTTCGCGGCTTTGATCGTGTTGAACCCCGACCAGTCGAAGTCGTCGGCCCCGGATCGACCGAGAGTGGCCTGGTACGGGACCTGGCCGGCTTGGCTGCGTCCGCCCCAGGTTGCGTGGGTGACGGGGTTCATGACGCTGTTAGGGCCTGAGTCGATGTGCAGACGGATGCCGGACTGGCCGTCTGGGTCGGTCAGTGGCGCGTTGGCGAACGCGGTGACGACGTCGTTCATCGCTCTCTGCTGGGGCGCGAAGTTGCGGCTGTTCGAGCAGATGATCCACAGGACGCATGTCCGCGGCTTGATCATCCAGTCGACCTCAACGAACAAGTCCTTGTGGTCGGGCGAGGCGCCCATGGCGGGCAGATCGACCTCGGGAATGCCGTCACCGTTGGTGTCGTATCCGTTGGTCTCCCAGCTGTCGGGGAGACCATCCTGGTCCCGGTCCTCGGGCGCCTCGCTGGGCGAGAACGCGGTGAGGTGGGCGACACGGCCGCTACCATTGGGGGTGAGGTGCAGTGGCCAGCTGAGTCCGGCGCCGTTGTCGATGTGCTCCGCGCAGCGGCAGCTGTTGGGGAATGGTTGTTGTGTGCTGATGTGGGCCCAGACCTCGGAGTACCCGCCCTCCATGTACTTCGATCCGCCGGTCAGCGGCACCCACTGCTCGACCCGGCCACCGTCGGCCACACACGCCACCGCGTTGTCGGTCACCTTGCCCAAGCCGAAGTCCGAGTTGGCCAAATAGCAGTCTGCAGCCCGGTAGACGAGCGCGTCCAAATCGGCGGTGCTGGAGTTCGTGAGGGAGACGTTCGTCGTGAAGCTCTCGCGGCCGGTGACGTAAGTGTCGGTCTGCGTCAGCCGGACCCCGGTCGAGCCGAGGTCAACAACGGTGGTTACCCGGAACGGGTCCGTACTGGTGCCGGTGCCGACTGGGCCGACTTGGCTGACCGGAATGAAAGTAGTTCGCGCAGCAGCACCTCCGGCGGGAATGTTCGCCGGGCCGTAGAGCGTTCCACCGACCGCGACGAGAGTGGCGCAGGCCGTGGATCCGTAGAATTCCGGCGCGGAGTCGCCAACGTGGTTTACCGCGCAGTTGAGGTCGCGGCTGGTCGAGATGGACGAAAGCTGACCGACGGACGTTATGATACCGTCGTCGGCCGCGAATGCCATCGGCGCCGACAGAGTCACCCCCGACAGGACAAGTGCGCCGGTGATACCCGCCGATACGGCTATTCGTAACCGCATACGCGGATAAGTTGTAGTTGATCTCATTTCACGACTCCTCGCCGCTGGTATTAGCTACCCTGAGTCGGCGGTGCGGGATGTTTTATTACATGGCTCTCACGGCGATCTGGTAACGGAACGCCGGTTATTGGCGACTATGGCGTGAGGAGGTGTGCCGTGCGTCTGGTTTTTGGGTTGCTGGTGCTGCTTACGGCGGTTGCGTGCTCAGCTTCGCCTGAGAGAGGAGAATTGCCGAGTTCGCAGGTGGTTGATACTCGACAACTTGCCTCCGTTGAAGTAGTTGGGGGATTGTGCCCTGCGGGGGCGTGTCGGGAAAGTATCATCGTCAAGCGGGATGGATCGTGGCTTCGGGAGCAAACAGGTCATGATGATCGAACGGGCGTCTTGGGTGGCGATAGCCTCGATGACTTGATCGAGGCAATAAGTCGGTCGTCGATTCGTGCGAAATCTGCGCTATCGACATGTGCGGCGTTGAACTCCGACGGGCGGGTTATCGTTTACTCTGTAAATACCAAGGAAGGGATTCGGGAAACCTCGACATGTGAAATTGGATTTTTGGAAAATGATCCCGCGGTGGTAGCACTTGAGAAGCTTCGTGAGACATTGCCACGACACGGCGATGGTTAAGGCATGCCTGCAACGGGGCCGGGCCCCGCTCGCAATCATCTCGGGAATCCACCCCCGCTTTCGCTGACGTCATCCGTCTTCGGGGATCGACGGATGATCTGCGCAAGTATGGTGAAACCATCGAGCCACGGCGGATGATCTTGCCCAACTCCTGTACGGCCGGTGGCGACTCCGTGATTCGCCGGCTGGTTGGCTGCTAACGCAACCGCCGTCCGGACCCGCGAACAAGGTCGCCGATGCCTACCGCACTGTGTCCCGCGACCGCAGCGAGCCGATGTCGGACGTTCCCGACCTCATCGGCGAGGACAACGAACCGGAACGATGAGCGATCGACCAGGAGACCCGACAACGCTGTCGATCGAGGGACTCTTCGGCGACCTTGATGTTGTGCATGATCTTCGTGATCTCGGCGACGGCGCGGAGGAGCGGCGAGGTGGCGTTTTCTTCGGCGAACTGGTGGAGTCGCCTCTGCAAGTCGACTAGGTGCGTGAACGGCGCGGATTTTCGGGGGGAATCCACTGGTCAGGTCGGTCACCGGTCGCTCCACCGCCGCGCCGGGATTCAGAGTGTTTTCCAACGGCCCGCCGACTAGCGCAGGGTCGGACCGCTCAGAACTGTCGAGATTCTTACCGCGTCGTCACTCATTGGCACAGGCTATGTGATCCCACCGACAAGATCGCGCAGGTCGGCTCTGCTTGTCGCAGGGTAAGGCCGATGGGTCAACTTTGGCCATCACGTCGTACTCGGGTGGTCGCCGTCCATGACCTCGGCGGCCTGGAACCGGCGCGCGGTGCGCGGACTGACTGCGAGGGCGGGGTCGTTCTGCATGATGATCGTGTCCGGGGCGTAGCCGGAGAACGTCGTCACCAGAGGAGGCTTCGCTGACGTCCATTGCTGCTCGGGCTGAGGGATGAGGTGTGGCTGAGACCTGCGCCTGCACAACAGTGAGCAGCACGCTCCGCCAGGGGCGGCCACCGGCGGCGAGGTCGAGGGTGACAGGGACATCAACGGCATACCGACGATGGAAGCAGAATCCCCCTGGGATCCGTCATCGCCAGTCGCACGATCACAGGCACAGAGCTGCGGCTCCCTAGCTGCCACCCGCCGACGTGATCGACTTCTCTGGATGTGGCCCATCCTGGTGATCGCCGTGATGGCATTGCTGGGCCAGCTACTCGGCTCCTTCGGTGTCCTCCTAGGCGGAGTCGGCACGATCGGCGTACTAGTACTGTTCATCGGCGCCGGATTTGTCGAACGAAAGACGCATCTCATCCTCGGCGCTGTCGCCTGCACCGCACTCGCGGTGGTAAACGCCGGTTACAGTTACGGACTACTCGGTGGGCGACCCATGCAACAACCGGTTCAGCAACCAGGGGGGATCACGACCGCATCGGGCAAGACGCTCACCTTGGCTGACCTTCGTGGCGGAGCTGGTCGAGGTGCTGTGCTCAACGGCGTGACGCTCGGTGATGCAGAACTCTCGCGCGCCGAGCTGGATGGGCTCATCGCCCCAGATGCCTCGATGCGTAACGCGTCACTCGATCAGGCCCACTTCGCAGGTGTTGATTTGCACGGCGCTGACCTGCGCCTCGCACGCCTGAACAAGGCAGATTTGCGGGGTGCGGACCTCTCCGGCGCCAACTTTTTTGGTGCCGACTTGACCGTCGCCTGCTTGCTCGGGGCGGACCTGTCCGGCGCCACCCTCGACAGCGCGAATTTCAGCGGCGCTGCGGTCGATGAAAGAACAGTAGATGCCGCGTCTCGCGCAGCCGCACGGAACTGGCGGGCATCTGGTTCGGCAGCGTGCTCGTGATGCTGAAGCCATTACCTCACAACGCGGCCAGGGAACTACAGCGATCCAAGTAGAGCTGCTTCTGTCGCCGGCTAGCAGGATAATGACGTATTGGTTGCCAAGCGGCGAAGTAGCTCGGAGTAGCCGCTGTGGTACCTCCGAACTGTCTGGTGCTGCTCGCCACCTAGTACGTCTGCATCAGATGCCCGTCCAGGCCAGACGTGTATCCGACAGGATCAGCGCTGGCAACGTGTCACATCCTCGGATCGCGCGAGAAGCCTCGACACCGCCCAACGTTTCAGCGACGCGTTACTCCGACTGCGGAGCGCCCGTGCTCAAGGCCGACTATCACCGACAGTCGGCCGAAACTTTCCTGCCTCAATCGGAGGGCACCCACAAGGACCAACTGTGTTACATCTGCGGCTTCTGCGGCGACTTGGAAGTATGAATCAGACCGCGCTGACAGCAGCTGCGTCTCTGTCGTCGCGTCAGGATGCGTTCTCCGTCCGACGTGCCTGCGCCCCGCCGCTCCTCGTGGTGTCTCGAAGGCTGGCGTCGAACGATGGCAAGTGTCCGTGCAGGCAGGTTCGACCCTGGTTGCCGTTTCATGAGCTTCGTGGACGTGAGTGGCTCGGTGTGGGTGTCGTAAATTCTGTGAAACTTCCTGACTGCCACCTGGCAAAGCGCTTCGTCGCTCTTCACTGTAGCCTCGCGAACTAGTAGAGTTCAGAGTCCATCTCAACCGCGCGCACGTCCATAAGGCCCGATTCCGCACCTCCGAGCCCGGTGTTACCTGCAGCAGGGAGGTTCTCGTGTCGAGAAGCAACCTCGGTGGGGTTCTGGGATCGACGCTGCGGGTATGAAAAGACAATCTAGCGCGGCGAGGACTGTGTACGTGGAGGCTGGTACCAGTGATGCCAGGCAACGAACACCCGAGTTGGTGGCAGATTATTATGAAATAAAAATTAATCAGCCAGATAGAAAGATTTAGGTCGTAGAGATGCGGAATATCAGGCAATGTTGTAACCTCATTGAGTGGTATTTCGACTATGGTTCGCGCAGGCGAGACCGATCAGCGAAATCGAAGAAGGTTAGCAGATGCGCTCTGGGCGAGTCGTCGGTGGATGGATCGTGGTTCTCACCGTCGCGCTCGTTGGTGGGGTACCGACTGTCCTGCTGGCTTCCGGTATGCGGAACATTCCCTGGGTTATGTTACTGACACTTGTCGTAGCCCTGGCCGCGCCGACGGGAAAAATACTTGCCGACAAACTCGTCCGCGTACAGGTTCGTCGCGAGAATTCTACTATTCAGCTGTCAAAACAAACGCTCGGCGGGGGGCAATTCCGGCTGCACGCCATCGAGGACGCTACCCTCCTGGGAGTCCATCCGGCGATCCTGCCTGAAGACATGCCAGTTTAC
>Ga0247768_1000425_pt1 | contig 15372 bp, 12 predicted proteins | sample UWRJL016104C6_FD_179944 | JGI IMG/M metagenome (GOLD analysis project Ga0247768, IMG submission 179944) | Plant litter microbial communities from Arlington Agricultural Research Station in Wisconsin, United States - UWRJ-L016-104C-6 | ecosystem: Environmental > Terrestrial > Plant litter >... | reverse complement strand
GCCCAGCGCCGCGAACGCTACGTCTAGCGGATTGGGCATCATGCGTTTGCTCGGTATTCGGTCATACACGACCTGACTGAACACGTGAGAATCGATCACGTAGCGCTGTCCGAAGAGCGCAAAACTCCGCGCCAGCGGCAAGGTCGCGACGACGCCATCGTTGACCATGATTTGGCTCGCGATGCGCTGGATACCGTAGCCGCCTGCGCGCAGCGTGGCTTCCACCGTGGCGTCGCTCGCCGTACGTGCCGCCTCCAGCCCGCCCAAATCGACGAGTAGCGCGTCCACTTGGGTCACGCTCAGCGTGTCGCTTTCGCCCAAGAACGCTTGCAGCGCGGTCTCCACCTTTTCGAAGCGGCTCAGGTCCTCGTCGCTCATCGTCTGGCGCAAGAGCAACATCGCTTCGTACTGCGGGCGCAGGAACGTTTGCGAGCCATCGCTGTTCGTTTCAATCAGCCGAAAATCCGTGCGGCCGAGCCAGATCATGGCACGGAAGTAGGCTGCGAGTTCGAGATCATCGGTATAGTGGCCGCGCGGTTCGAACTGCGAGGCATCGAACTCTCGCGCGGCCCCGAACAAACTCACTGTCGCTTGCCCAGAGGCTTGCGTAGTGAGCTGGTACAAGTCGTGAATGGTCTTTCGGTTGCCGCCCGCGACGGGCGTCAGCTCTGCCCTCCCGAGCAGCGAACGCGCCAGCGTCAAATACACGTCCAGATCGGCCGCGGCCGCCGGAGCCTGCGCGGCGAGGTCTGGCAGTCGGCTATGCATCGATGCCAGCATCTGCGATATCGAATCGATCAGGGCGATCCGTTCGGTGTACTGCAGCACGGAGTCGAAAGACGAGTGCACCGCCTCGAGAATGGTATCCGCGCTGATGTATACGGGCAAATCCTCCGAGTAGATCGCGGCGTAGCCACGAACGAAGCTAGGAAACGCGCTGCGCTTCGAGATCACGAAGCCATTGTCGCCTAGATGTGCCAACTCATCGTCGGTGAGCGCCAACGCCGACGTTTGAATGCGATCCAAAAACTGACTCGAACGCGGATCGTACGAGAGCGTGGGAACCTGTTTCAGCGCGTGCTTCGTCAGCAATCCCTGAGCGTCCAACTCGCGGCTCGCGCTCAGCTCACGGCTCAGCGCGGCGAGCTCTTGCTGCTGTGCCGTGTTCAGCCCTGCCGAACCGGATTTGCCCGTGCCGCCCATGTCGCCTGAGCCGTCCGACCTGGCCGCGCCCCCTTCGGTGCCTTTGGTCGTCGCACTACAGCCCGCGAGCATCAAGATCCCCAGCCACGCCATCGTCTTTCGAATGGTCATCGAGCCTGGGCTTAGCAAGCAGCGTACCACCGTGCCGGATTGCCAATTGTCTCGAATCGTTCCTGATTTTGCCTAGATGGAGGAAGGCAAATCGATTCCTTCGGCACAGCTTGGCACAGAGCCGGGCAGGGCGAGCTCAGCGGGTGCAGTCTGGGTTCTTCGGAGCGTGCACGTACGCCGCGCCGAGCGCGCTGAGTTGGCCGCTGTCCCCGAGCAGATCCACGTGGGGAACGTTGGTCGCGCGCCCCGAAAACCAGGCATAGCGTTCGATGCGCGGCTCGGCCTCGAGGTACGCCACGGCGTCTTCCAGGAATGCCTGCTGCTCGGCGGAGTTCTTGGCGCTGTCGCAAGCAAACTCGGTAAGCCAAAGCGGTTGCGAGAAACGACTCTTGTACGTCTCCACGTGATTGATCAACCATTCTGCCTTGTTGTCTCCAGAAGGCGAGCAACCGACGTAGATGTGCATCGCGACGGCATCGACGCGGCAGCCGCTGCACGCCGCGAAGAACGCATCGAGATAGTGAAACGGATCCGTATCCTGACAGTTCCCGCCGCAGAAATTCACGGCAGGGGAAACTAGACGTAGCCCCTTGGCATCCGCGATTGCCTCCAGCTCTGGCCACAATGCGGCTGCCGCCTTCGCCGAGAGGTTCGCTTGCTCGCCGAAATTGGGTTCGTTGAAACCGAGCAGCACCCGCGCGTCAGCAGCGATGGCCGTTTTTGCGGCAGCGCGATCAGAGGCCATTCCCCAAATCATCGGCGCGTATTCGACGCCTGCGTCACGGTACGCGCCCGCGCGCAGATCTTGGTCGGGCCGAAAGTCCCAATTGTACCACCAGCTCACGCCCGGTGAGAGCGCCGTCAAATCCGCGATCGAATGGTGCCCGTAAGCGACCCCGCGCTTGCACGAGTTGCTCTTCACGCCACCGTCCCCCGAGAGGCCCGCGCCCCCCGAAACGCCGCTGCTAGCCCCGCCCGAGGCCGCACCGCTCTTCCCCGACGATGCTCCCGAGCCCGCGCTGGCCGCGCTCTGGCCAGCGCTCTCGGTCGCGTCACCGCCGACCGCACTGACTCCGCCCGCCGCATTCGCCGCGCCCCCAGCGGTCTGCCCATTGCCGGCCGTACTTGCGCCGTCGCTGCTGCACGCGGAAGCAAACACGCCCGCGCAGACTACGATGGCGAGCACGTTGGGTTTCGGATAGCGCATCGTCCGATTTTACCGCGTTCCGATCGGCACAGGGGTCAGATTGGCCGCCGCCGTCGAAACTGATGTGCTGATGTCGGCCAAGCGCTCACACTCTTGGGCGCAATGACAGGCTCGCGGCCGCAGCCTGAATCGTGCGGGCTTTGCCGGAAGGCGAGACAAATTCTCGAAGCCGGTGTAGGCCTGGCGCGTGAGCGCTCTCGTGGTGGGATGGGGTAGGCCCAGACTTTCAACGCAGGGCCACATTCGCTGTAACTAACGCTATGAAAAATCGCTTGGGTAGGGTGCGTTCGGTTCTACGATCTTCGACGCTTTGCGCGGTGTGGGCGCTCGGGCTGGTGTCCGCTTGTGGCGGGCAATCGCAATCAGGCGCTCAGTCCCCGAAGGGCACTGCGGAGGAAAGCGCCGCGCCCGGGGCGGCCAAGAAGCCCTTCGATTTCGAAGCCACGCTGAAACGCGAAGCCACGGGGCTCAGTGAGCGCGCGGTGGACGGGCCCCAAGGTGCCTGGTCGGCCAAGGTTCCAGCGGCAGCGGCCCCAACGCTAACGCCATCCGAAAACATCATGGTAGTCGAAATCCCGATCGGCTCGAAGTCGGCAGTGCGCTGTCAGGTCTTCGCCGATACGTTGGACCCAGGGGGTACCCTGTCTGGGATAATCAAGGAAAGCGCGAGCCGCGTTGAGTATCGAAGCATCGCTCCGCGCGGTATTGAGTTGCTCTCGGGAATGCCGGCGGCGTTCCTCGAAACGGTCTACGTGACCGATACGGCAGGCGGCAAAGCGGCGGGCGGACTCAAGATGGCGATTCAGGCGCGCGAGCAAGAGTCGCTTTTGTGCCTGCACGACGAGGTTGGCTACAAGCAGACCTTCAAGGACATCAGCACGGCGTTCTTTTCGAGCTTCAAGGTGCGCAGCGCTCCCCCGAGCGTGAACACCTACACAGAGGTGTCGAAGGCCCGCCTCGGCGAGACGGATGTCGGCTTCGGTTGGACGCGTGTCAGCCCGGGGCCGAACCCGGGTGAGCGCGAATACAACTATTCCAACACCATGTTCATCCCCACTTCGCCGAAGGACGTGATCTTCCAAGACTCCTACGAAGTGTACTTGTACGACAAGAAGAACGTCCTTCAGACGGGCACTTGGGTGGAAGGCACTGGCGGCGAAATCACCCTCAAAATTACGGTCAAGCGCTGGGCAGACGGCAAGTACGCGTACGAGGGCGAAGTCAGCGGCAAGCCGATCAAGGGCTTTCTTGCCGCGCCGCACGGCCTGCTCACCTCGCTCGAGACTGCAGCGCGGCTGAAGAAGAAGCTGAAAGGGGACGCCGCATTCGAGCTGGTTCTGCCCGAGTACCACCCGTCGATCGATCCGACCGCGTTGATTGACGTGACCTACCGCCATCAGAAGGGCGACCCCGCGCGCCAGGTCACGGTCAAAATGAGTGATCGCACGATGACGGCCGATGTCGACGACGACGGCATGGAAAAGACGGCCTGGTTCCAGGTGGGCAAGCACCGCTTGACCGTCGAGCGATTGAAGAGCGAAGGCCATCTGTGAGGTTCGCCTGGCGTGGTGGCGCAACGTTCGCTTGCGCCGTGTGCTGCGCTTGCTCCCCCGCTGTCGCGCCCCCGGCTCCGAAGGCATCGTCAGCAAGTGTGAGCGTGAGCGCACCGATCGCGAGCGTCGCGATCGCGCCCAAGCACAACACTCTGCCCGCACTCGACGCCAGTCAGTTTCTGTCCGCCCTGTCGCTCGAGCGTTCGGCCAAGCTCCAGCCTGGGACGCTGGAGCTGCTGGCGCCCAGCTACACGGGCTCGAATTTGGGCGAATTGAACGCGCGCAAGTTGCTTTTGCAGCGTAGCTCGGACGGACGAATCTTGGTCCACCAGGGTTGGCCGAGCTATGATGCCTCGCTGCTACCCGTCACGGAGCGCGAGACTCGATGCAGCTTCGTCGCCGATTGTGACGAGCCAATCGTGCAGCGCGTGGAGGGCGCTCTGCGCAAAATCCACCCCACGCCGAGCGCGCGTGACGTAGTTGAGTTCGTGGCGCAATTCATCTCGCACAAGCACATGTCGCGCGGCTTCGATATCGCATCGGTGGTCGCGCAAAGACGCGAGGGCGATTGCACGGAACACGCCGTTTTGACCACGGCTCTAATGCGCGCGAGCGGAATCCCGAGCCACATCGTGACCGGGGTCGCCTTGGTACAAGTCCAGGACAGACTGCTCGCGTTTGGTCACGCTTGGGCGGAGTACCACGATGGCAAGAGCTGGCAGCTGGCGGATGCCACGAACGTGAGTGAGCCCCGGCCGCCGATGGCCTACCTCCCACTCCGGGTGATGCAAAACGAAGGTGCAGGCTACGGGCGCGGCGAGCTCACTGGCTTCGACGTGGTGGACATCACGACCGTATCGGTGCCCGAAAGCCTGAAGCTGAGCGCGCGGTCGCGCTGAGCTTACTGCGGCGCATCAGCGGCGTAAGCGCAGCGGAAACCCACGTCGCCGAGCGCGAGCTGCGGGTCGGTGTGAAAGCGATACGACGCGCGGAGGAACTCGGCGTCGTACAGAAAAGCGCCCCCGCGCAGTACGCGATCCGACCCTTGTTCGACTTCCGCGCAGTGATCACAAGTGGCGGGGTAGGGGCGATACAGGTCGAGCGTCCATTCCCAGGCCGAACCGGCCAGATCGAGCTGGCCGAAGCGCGCCATGCCCGAGCGGTGTGCACCCGCGGGAGCGAGCGAAGACGCACCGAACAGCGCTCGCTCGAGCGACGGCTGCTCGTTGCCCCATGGGTACACTCGTTCTTGTGCTCCGCCGCTGGCCGCGTACTCCCACTCGACCTCGGTGGGTAAGCGCCCGCCGCTCCACGCGCAAAAAGCGAAGGCGACGTAGTAGCTGACACAAGTGAGCGGATAGTCTTCGCGATCACTAGGTTGGTCGGTCCAGGTCTCCCAATCGGCGTTGCAATGTAGGCTGGCGATGAGTCGTTCCTGGTTCGCGGGAAACACGGCTGCCCACTCGCTTTGCCAGCCGCTGTGCTCGATTTCCGGATGCGCTGCCGTGCCCGCTTTGGGTGCGCCCACGAAGCTCGTCACGTATTCGCGAAAGCGCGCGACCGTGACCTCCAGCTCGTCGAGCTGAAAGCTCGAAATGTCGCTGGGCACCGCGGACTGCGCTGGATCGAGCTGGAACGGTCCGCCCTGGATTGCACAGCGCCGCGCCGGCGACATTCCCACGCACGAACGACACGCGGACGGTTCTCCGGAACATTGATAACCGAGTTCGCGCTTGCAAGCGCTGTCGCAACCGTCGAGGTTGGCACGATCGCCGTCGTCGCATTCCTCGCTGGCGTCGACCCAGCCGTCGCCGCACGCTCCCTGGTTGCCAGGTGCTTCGCCCGTATCTGGCGCATTTCCTTGGTCGCCGCTCGCGCCGAACTCGCTCGGCCCGTTTGAACCGTCTGAACCGAGCGCGCCGCCGCTCGCGCCCGCGCTGTCGTTTGTGCTGGCCAGCGACAGGGTGCGCGCGTCGACCGAGCAAGCCAGCACCGAGAACACGCCGCACATCAGACTGCAACGAGAACGACTCCGCGCTGTCGACATTTCGTCGTGGCTGTTTGCCATTGCTGTCGAGCATCACGGTGCTGATTCGGTGACGGTGACGTGAACTCTGTCCCGCGGCCGCAATGGGATGGGAGCGCGTCGGCGTCTTACGACGGTCATCAAGATCTGAATGAGACGTCACCCCGGTCTTTCTCCGCTTCGCCTACAAGGGCCGCAAGCGAACCAACAGTGTTCCAAGGAGACTTCATGATCGGTCGTGGACAATTCCTGTCTTTGTTTTCTGCTGCCTGCACGGCAGCTTTCATGGCTACGGCGTGCGGCGCCGCGGATGACCAAACCGCGAGCGGCGAAAGCGGCAACGCGAACGAGCGCGTCGGCAGCGTCGAACTGCTGCTGTCGAGCGTTCCCTCTGACACGGCGTGCTTGCAGGTGACGGTGATCGGCAATCGCACCGTCAACAAGAGCTTCGATCTGACCCCCGGTACCACCCCCAAGCTGGCCATCAGCGGCTTGCCGGTTGGCATCGTCAAGGTCGACGCCAACGCGTTTGCCGAGACCTGCTCGAAGGTCAAGGCCAGCAGCGTTCCGAGCTGGATCCTCGAAAAGACGCTGACCGCGCGCATCGACGATCTGGATGTCGCCAAGCTGCTGCTCAAGCTGATCCGCAACGGGCGCAGCGAAGTCACGGTCGACTTCGAGGCACCGCCCTGGCTCTCGACTTCGCTCGCGCCGATCGATCTCGCGATCATCGGCGATACGCCCTATGGCGCCGCGCAGATCGAGGATTTCCCGAACCTGATGGCCGCGATCAATGCGGATAAGCGCGTCAGCACCGTGGTGCACGTGGGCGACATCAAAGAGGGCAGCGCGCGCTGCGACGACTCGTACTTCGCCCAGATCTTCGCCGGCTTCTCCACGCTGACCGCTCCGCTGATCTATACGCCGGGCGACAACGAGTGGACCGATTGTCACCGCGCCAACAACGGCGCCTACAATCCGCTCGAACGTCTGGATGCGGTGCGCAAGGTGTTCTTCCCGGTGCCAGGCTTGGCTCTGGGTGGCGGCTTCAAGCAGGTCTTGACCCAGGCTGAAGATGCCGGTTTCGAGAAGTACGTCGAGAACCAACTGTGGTTCGAGTCGGGCGTCGCCTTTGCTGCCGTGCACATCGTCGGCAGCAACGACAGCAAACCAAAGTGGTACACCGACGACACCACCGGTACCAAGGTCGATGATCCGGCGGCGCGCGACGCGGAGCGCACCGCGCGCGAGGCGGCCGCGGTTGCCTGGGTCGATCGCTTGTTCAACGTCGCGGCCGAGCAAAAGGCGGCCGGCGTGGTGCTCGCGATGCAGGCCGATACGTTCATTGGCGGCGCGGGCGACGACTCGTTCAACAGCCTGCTACAACGCATCGCCACGCGTGCCAAGGCGTTCGCCAAGCCGGTTTTGCTCCTGCAGGGCGACTCGCACGTGTACGTGTCGGACAAGCCGCTCGAAAATGGCAGCACCGCGCACGGTGTGACCATCACGGTCCCCAACCTGTCGCGCGTCGTGGTGCAGGGCTCTACCACCAAGCCCCTCACCGAGTGGCTGCGTTTACATGTCGATGCTTCGACGCCTGCTGTGTTCACGTGGGAGCGCAACGCGCGTTGATCACGCGACGCCGGCTGATCGAGCTGGCTGGGCTGAGCACGCTTCCCGCCGTCTTTGGCTGCGGGAAGCGTGACCAGGCTTCGGTGCTCTCTGGGCTGGTGACGGAGGTCGTGCAGGGCATGGCGCGCGAAATGCGCGCGGAGTCCAGCGCGCTCTCTACGGCCATGCGCGCTTTGTCGAGCGAACCCGGGCTTCCGCGGCAACACGCGGCCCAAGTCAGCTTGAAGCGCGCCACGCTGGCTTGGAAGCAAGGATTTGCATTTCGCTCCGGCCCGTTCGTCAGTAGCGAAGCTTTTCAACACGCCGCGTTCTGGCCAGCTCGGGCTACCCTCGTCGACGGCGTGCTCGGCGATCGCGAGCCGATTGACGAACAACGCGTGCAACAGCTGGGCGTCGATGCGCGCGGCCTGTACGCGCTCGAGTATTTGTTGTTCGACGAAAATAACGCGAAGGCGATGATGCTCTCGGGCGATGAGCACGGGCAACGCGCGCGAGCGTACGGAGTCGAGCTGTCGAGCAACGTGCTCGGCTACGCAGACCGCATTCAACGTCTATTGGGCAATGGTCAGAGCTACGCCGCGAGCTTCTCCAAAGCGGGTAAGCAAAGCGTGGACACGCTGGTGTCCCAAATGCTCGATACCTTGTCGGTTGTTTCCGGGAAATTTGCGCGAGTCGAGCGCGCCCTGCGCGAAAACCGACCGCTACCGTTCGCGGTGGAAGGCTATTTCAGCAAGAGCTCGCTCGAAATCGTGCTGGCGATCGTGGCGGGATCCAAGCGGCTGTATCTGGGCGGTGGCAGCGGCGGACTGAGCGCGCTCGTGGCGTCGGCTTCGAATGCGATCGACGAGCACGTGCGCGAGACGTTCCGCGAGACCGAACGCTGTCTGAACGCCGTCGCGCTGCCGATCGAAGAGGCGCTCGTTACACAGCCCGGTCGATTCAGCGCCGCGGCTTCGGCGGTGGCCGAGCTCAGACACGTGGTCGAAGTCGAAATGGTGAGCGCGCTCGCCGGCTGAGCCGAACGCCTTTCCGATCAGGCCGCGGCGAGTGGCCAATAAATGCGCAGCAGCGTGCGCGGAGCGCAATCTCGAAGCGTTACGGTCCAAAATCCGTCGCGCAGCTCGATGCGGGCGGGCCCCTCGCGACCCGTGGTGAGATCGGTGGCACTCGCGAACGGTTGAAAGTCGTCGCTCGGGCGCGAAGCGAGGCGCAGGGTCGCGCGGTCTGCTCCGTAGCGACACAACAAGCCGACCCACTCGAACGCGGTACCCGGCCCGTAACAGCGCGCGGCCTCGGCCAGCGTGCGACACAGCGCTTCGTTGGCGCGGTGTGCGGTCGGCTCTTCGAGCGAGATGTCCACGCGACGATAGCCGCGCCCTTTTCCATGCTTTGGCGCGCCGGGGACGAAATGGGGCAAAGCGTGCACGAAATCCTTGTAGCGGCGCAGCTTGGCGGCCGCTTTCAGCGCGACGCGGCGCTCGCACACGAAGTCCCAGCGCTCGTTCGAGCCGTGCGAGCGCGATAGTGTATAGCTCGACTCGTCAGTCAGCACGCGCGGCGGAAAATCGACGGCTTGTAGCCCGCACGGCTCTAGCTCCCACTTCGTGGTCACGCGCTTGGCACGCACCAGATCGCGACGAACCGGTGGGCGTCCGCTGCGCTTGGGCGAGAAAGACAGTGCCTCCACGCGCAGGTGCTCGTCCGAAAGCTCGACCAAGTTGAACGACGGCCAAAGCCGAGCGGGGTTCGGCTGCGTGGAATACACGCCCTCCGAGCGGCCCGCGCTGCCCGCAGAAACCAGCATCAGATCGCCTGAAGCGGTATCCAATGCACGCAGCATGCGCGCCGTGGGCACGTGCTTGTGACCGTGCAACAGCAGCACCGCGCGCTCGAACGAATGCAGTGCGGAGAGCGCCGTGCCCGCCCCCAGCGCGGTCATCGTGAGCTCTTCACGGTCCGCGTGCGAAAACAACTTGGGCAACACCGACTGCACGAGCCAGCGCACGATGCGCGGGGTACCGTCCATGTCGATGTGGCTGATGTCCGTGACCGGCGTCGGGATCAGGTGATGATGCACGAGCAGCACGAGCGGCAGCCCGTCATCTGGCAGCTGAGCGTGCACTTGCAGCAGATCTTCGAGGCGAAAGGTACCGCCCGCGCCGACCAGACCGCTCGGCAGATACGTCGAGTCGTAGGCTACGACGTGCGCAGGAAGCCCGTGCAACGCTCTCGGCACGACCTCGGCGAGAAATGGTGTGCGTTGCCCGAGCACGTGCATGCGTCCCGGATCCGCAGCGCGGTGCAAAGCCGCGAACAAGGCGGGCCGGTTTGGCCCCAACAGTCCGAACCGCCTGCGGTCGTGATTCCCAGGCAAGACCACCGTAAAGGCGTTATCCAGCACCTGCAGCAGCCGCGCGTGCCAGCTCAGAAACACATCCACCAGCTGTTCCGGCGGGTCCGTGGCCGAGTCGAAGACGTCCCCGGTGATGAAGACCGTCGTTCGCTCCGGCCGCGCTTTCTGGTGCTCGGTCCTCAACGCTTCCAGCAGCTTGTCGAACAGCCGCGATTGCGCGCGGTCGCTGCGTGTCATGTGCAGGTCCGAGAGGTGCACCAAGAAGGTCATCCGCTGACCTTGATTTCACACGCGCCGCCGATTCGCAAGGTTACTGTCCGTGCTGCAATCGCGCCCGTCACCTATCCGTCACGCGATCGCTGATAAAGCCTTGCTTTTCGACGCTACTGACTCCAAGAGATCTGCATCTACCCAATGGAGGACGTGAAATGAGCGAAGAACGTGCGGTGCTGGCGGGTGGTTGCTTTTGGGGCATGCAAGAGCTGATTCGTCGCCGTGAGGGCGTGCTCTCGACGCGCGTGGGCTACTCGGGCGGTGACGTGCCCAATGCCACGTACCGAAACCATGGCAGCCACGCCGAAGCCCTCGAGATCATCTTCGACCCCAGCAAGATCAGCTACCGAGCATTGCTCGAACTGTTCTTCCAAATTCACGACCCAACGACGCGCAACCGGCAGGGCAATGATCTGGGCCTCAGCTATCGCTCGGCAATCTACTACACCAGCGAAGAGCAGCATCGCATCGCCGTAGACACCATCGCCGACGTCGATGCGTCGGGCCTCTGGCCCGGCAAAGTCGTGACTGAAGTCGCCGCTGCGGGCCCGTTCTGGGAAGCCGAACCGGAGCATCAGGATTACCTGCAGCGCATCCCCAACGGCTACACGTGCCACTTCGCTCGCCCGGGTTGGAAGCTACCCGTCCGTCCGCGCAGTTCGGAAGCTCAGCCCACTGGCAAGTAGCCCCGCTTAACGAAGTGACTTTTGGTTGATGGTCGCGTGACATCCCGCGTGGCGTCACAGCCTTCGGCGTCGAGGCTCGGTCCCCAGGCCCAGATCTGGCGGTTGGGAGCTTGAAACCGACTTCGAGGAGCGGACTTATCTTTCGGGTGCCGTGACCGCTGGGACGTTGCAATCAGAGGTCACCGAAACGTTGGTGCACCTTCCCCATTCAGTCACTCTCTCCCTGCAGGCTTGAACTCGCCGTGATCACTCAACCCGAAGTTCGCTTCGAGCAACGTGGCCCTGAACTCGTGGCCGTCGAAATCGGTCAGCGTTCCTGTTCCCCGCTGATTGGCTCGGTACACCGCGCGTTGTTCGCGCTTGGTCTCGATATCTCGTCCTACCGCGCCCGGCCCGAGGCGGGGGGGCTCGTCGAGCACTTGGTGCTCGAACGCCACGGCGGCGGCCGAATCGAAGGCTCGCTCAGCGCGGAAGCGAAAGCGGCAATCTTGCCCATCGCACTGCGCCTGTGTGCCAATGAAGGTTAACCGCACACCCTTCAGCGAGCTGCTTCGTTGCACATCACGGTGACCTGCGCGTTGCGCGCCTGACCGGCACCGAGCACGAAGCGAAACGGAGGGTAATACGTGCCCGTGCTGCAGACGTCCTGTGCACTAGCTGGGGCACTTCGGTCGCACACCAGCCGGGCTCGCAGTCGGCGCAATCGAGCCGAGCGACGCAGGCGTCGAGCGCGGCTCCTCGAGTTGCCGGATCTCGCACACAAGCGTGGCCAACAGCGTCTCTGGAGGCGCCCTTGCGCCAAAAATCCCAACTGGTCTGCGACCCCGAAGCGAACAAAGAATCTCCGTACCCGGACGAACTCGAGCCGCCGGCGATGCCTCCGAAAGAACTACATGGCCCCGAAGCAATCTCGCGCGTGCAAGAGATTATGAGCCTTGCACAGCAGGCGCATGTTCGAAGTGTCGGCCGCGCCGGATCTGGCAAAGGGCTTCACGTGGTCAAACTCGAGCAACGCGGTCGCGCTACAGCGCCGGCCATCGCGCGCGACGAATGCGCACTGACCGCCGTCTCGAGCATGGATTTCGCGCCGAACCTGCGCCGGAACAAAGCGCGTACGCTTTTCGACTTGTCTGAGACGCGACGTCCGCACTGGCGCTTCGTTTGTGCGTGGCGAGGTTGGAGCTCCACCTGGTGGAGCGGCTGCCCCTGCGGGGTTTGCCGGCTTTGCTTGTGAGCGATCCCGATCCCGATGCGGACGCTTCCCAATGCCGAACCGTCGCTTCTCCTCCTGTTCGACGAAACGTGCCACCACCAGCTTCATCAAACCTGCAAGATCCCCGTTTGGGATTCGGTGACTCGCAAGCGCGCGGGCGCGCTCAATCAGCTCACGCAGCTCGGCATCGGCGGTGAAGTGCACGCCAAAGCGCTCGGCGGAAAGAGGCTCGAGTTCGCGACCACGCGGATGAGGACGGGCGTCGAGAGTCCGAGCCGGGAAGCTTGGCAGTGCGGAATTCATCGCAATGCGGGCGGTCTCCGAATCTGCCGCACGCGAACTCGGCCCTTCAATGCTGCTGGCATCACCAAACGCTTCGCGCGCGTCGAGAACGCGAGGAGGCGGCAACGGTTGCGGAACGGTCTCGACTCGCGTCTGACCAAGCGCCGGCAGTCGGCGAATCTGCTCGCATACGTCCGGCCGCGGAAAGCGCGCCGCGAGCAGTTGCTCGATCTGTCTACGCGTCTTGCCCATACATGCCCCGAACAGATCCGCCGCATTGTCTTCGTTCAAGTGCGGCGCGAGCGCGCACAACGCGCACAAGTGCAGCTCGCCTCGAGCAACGCGTTCGAATGCCTCGGGGAATCGTCGACACACGCGCGCCGCCGTGATTCGCCGTCCCGCGCTGCCTTCACTCATCGCCAGCGTTTCTACGCAGTACGCAAACAGCGACGAAAACCCCAGCTCGAGATGCAACTTGCGCTCATCGAGCTCCACCAAATGCGCGAGCAACTGCCCCGTCAGCACATTGTTCTGCCGAACCAGCTGCGACAATCCCGCCAAGAGCTCCGAATTCCCCAACCCCACCAATCGATATTGGTCGCTCATCACCCCTGTCTAACATGCGATATTCCGAGCTGCGCATTAGCGCATCGCAGCCACTTTTAGCGGAAAAATGGCTTCGAATTCGGCCAACTCTGCGAAACGCTCAGCTTGCGAACCCTCGTGCCAGCAATGCCGTGAATTCACCCAACACTCACGAGGGCGTCGTCAATCGCTCTAAAACCCGTCAATTAAAATCGCCTGGATTGTCAGAGCGAAGTGAAAAGCTCACCGGAGCTCGTCGTACCGCGGCAAGCTCCGCGGAAGCAAAGCCCATCAAAGAGCTCGAGCGCGAGCGTCGTCGCAAAGTGAAGGTGAAGCTCCCCCGTTCCCGTGGACAGCATGACTATGCCACTTGCTGTTGAATTTGGGATCGTAATTCGAACTCGATGGGGTTGAGGTAGCCGAGGTGAGAGTGGCGCCGCTCGACGTTGTAGAAGTTGTCGATGTAGTCGCCGATAGATTTAGTCGCAGCTTCCCGGGTCGGGTAGCGCTCGTGGTCGACGAGTTCCGCTCGGAGCGTCGCAAAGAAGCTCTCGGCCACGGCATTGTCCCAGCAGTCGCCCTTGCGGCTCATGCTTCGACGCACCCCTTGGGCTCGGAGCTCGGCGCGGTAGTCATCACTGGCGTAAGGGCTTCCGCGGTCCGAATGATGGAGCAGCCCTGGTGGCGGCTTCCGGGCACGAAGAGCCTTTCTCAGGACGTCGAGCGCCAGCTCGGTATCGTTGCTGTCGCTGGCTGCCCAACCCACAACTCGACGCGAGTGGAGGTCAAGCATGGGCGCCAGGTAGAGCCAGCCCTCGCCGGTCGTGATGGCCGTCACGTCCGTCACCCACGCACGATTCGGCTCGGCCACGCTGAACTCTCGAGCGAGCAGATTGCGAGCGATCGGTCCGCCATGATTGGAGTCCGTGGTGTGCTTGAAGCGCCGCTTTCTACGCCCCTGAATGCCGTTTTCCCGCATCAAACGCTCAACGCGCTTCTTCCCGACGCGCACACCGCGAGCCAGCAACTCTCGGTGCACGCGAGGGCTGCCGTACGTGCGGCGGCTGCGCAGGTGCACGGCGGCAACCGTTGCGGCCAGTTGCGCGTCGCTCTTTGCTCTGGCTGGTCGCGGGCGCTTTTGCCAGGCGTAGAAGCCGCTGCGCGTCACTCCGAGCACGCGGCACATCGCGCTGACCGGGAAGGCCACGTCCCTCGCAGCGATGAAGGCGAACTTCATTCGCTCTCCTTCGCGAAGAACGTGGCCGCTGCTTTTAAAATGTCGCGCTCCATCGTGAGCCGCTTGTTGTCGCGTCGGAGTCTGGCCAACTCCTCGCGCTCGGCTGTATTGAGCGCGTCGGGCGGACCCTTCCCGGCATCAATTTCCGGTTAGATCTAAGTCGTCGGCAACCTGCGCAATGCTGCGGTCACCAACGGCGCAGAGCCGAACCGCCTCGGCCTTGAACTCCGGCGTGAACGCTCGCCGCTTACGTCGCTTCTTCTTCTTGTCCATGGTCCACTCCAGGCGCATTCTCGCGCCAATTGGGGTGTCCACGAAAGCGGGGGATTTTCAAGGCGCTGGTCGCGGCCGATGCGTGGGCTGCCTGCGAGGAGCTGGGCATCAACGAGCGCACGCTTCAGCGCTGGCACAGACGCCCGGCGACGGCCGCTGTTCCCAAGACGACGCCGCGGATTGCCCTGGCGGCGCAGCAGCGCCAGCATGTGCACCCACGAGCGAGCGCTTTCGTAACAATTCCCCGCGCCAAACCGTGCCGACGGCAGTCGCGGGTGAGTCGATGTCTATCGACGACCTCTTTCCCCGCGTATGTCGTGCGTGACGCATTGGGCCGTTTTGGGGATGTCGATGACCGCATCGGTAGGGAGACGCACGGTGTGGACGCGTTCGCGTCTCAACCTCAGAGATGAGATTGTCAGGGTCGAATTAAATTTTTTGCCCCCTAACTGCTCACTAAAAGTTTCCCCGGGTTTTAATCCCCCCCCGTCTCATCTCAGCGTAGTTGCCGGCTTTCCTGAACTGCGCTCTCAGGGCCAGAAGTTCGTTCAGACGGCTCTGCCTGGCGCTAGTCATCGATCACAAGTCTCTCTCTTGGCTATTTTGTAGCCAACTTCGAGTGTGAGAAGTTCGTGGTAGCCGCGCCCTCGGACGCGCCAACCTGGCGCACCGTTGTTCTTGATGTGACCGCCAAGTCTCGCCACTGCGAGGTAAGCCTCGGCGGCGGTGGACCTCTTG
>Ga0247768_1000423_pt1 | contig 15386 bp, 13 predicted proteins | sample UWRJL016104C6_FD_179944 | JGI IMG/M metagenome (GOLD analysis project Ga0247768, IMG submission 179944) | Plant litter microbial communities from Arlington Agricultural Research Station in Wisconsin, United States - UWRJ-L016-104C-6 | ecosystem: Environmental > Terrestrial > Plant litter >... | reverse complement strand
GCGACGGCCGCGGTGAACATCTCCCCGGCGGAGTGGTGCCGCAGGAGCCCGACGGCGAACATCACCGCCGCGAGGGCCACGATGACCACCGAAAGCCGGCGGCTGAAGCCCGCGAGCTTGCGGGTCAGCGGTGTGGGCGGCACGCCGGTGGCGCCCATGAGCTGGTTGATCAGCCCCAGTTCCGTGCTCGCCCCGATCTCGACGACGATCGCCCGCCCTTCGCCCCGGGTCACCACGGTGCCGGCGTGGGCGATGTTGCGCCGGTCGCCCAGCACGGTGGTCTCGGGCAGGACCGACGGTTCCTTCGGCACGGGCGCGGCTTCGCCGCTCAAGGTCGACTCGTCGATCTCGAGGTCATGGGCGGACACGAGCAGGCAGTCCGCCGCGACCTTGTCCCCGGCGCGCAGGAGCACGATGTCCCCGGGGACCAGGTCTTCCGCCGGAATCTCCGAAGGCGTCCCGTCCCGCACGGCCGTCACCTCGGTGCCGACCATGCGGGCCAGCGCCGCGAGAGCCTGCTCCGCCTTGGCTTCCTGGAGGTAGCCGATCACGGCGTTGAGCAGCACCACACCGAGGATGACCCCGGAGTCGACCAGCTGGCCGAGGCTCAGGGTCACCCCCGCGGCGGCGAGCAGCACGTAGACGAGCGGATCGTGGAACTGGCGGAAGAACCGGCCGAACGTGCTGCCGCCGGTGCCAGACGGCAGCACGTTCGGTCCGAAGTGGACATTCCGCTCCGCGGCTTCCGGCCCGGTGAGGCCGAGTTCCGGGTCGGTGGCGAGCAGGCCGGTCACCTCCACCACACTCAGCGCGTGCGCGCCGCGGGCGTCGGTGATCTCCTTCATCGGCGGAACAGGGCGACTTTGAGCGCGTCACTGTCCTGTGGCCGCGCGAACACGTCGTAGGCCTCGTCCATTTCGTCGAGGCCGAAGCGGTGGGTCACGAACGGCGCCGTGTCGATCTTGCCCACCGCGAGCATCTTCAGCAGCATCGGCGTGCTGGAGGTGTCCACCAGGCCGGTGGTGATGGTGATGTCGCGGATCCAGAGGTCTTCCAGGTGCAGTGTCGCGGGTTTGCCGTGTACCCCGATGTTGGCCAGGTGCCCGCCGGGGCGGACGAGCTTCGCGCACAGCTCGAAGGTCTCCGGCACCCCCACGGCTTCGATGACGACGTCGGCGCCGAGGCCACCGGTCAGTTCGCCCACGACGGCCACCGGGTCGTCATCGGGCTGGACGAGCACGTCGGCGCCGAACGCCTTGGTCGCCGCGAGCCGGGCCGGTTCACGCTCGACGACGGCGATCGTGCTCGGCGTGAACAGGCGTGCCGCGGTGATCGCGGCCAGGCCGATCGGGCCGGCCCCGACGATCACCACGGTGTCGCCCGGCCGCACGTTTCCTTTGAGCGCACCGACTTCGTAGGAGGTCGGCAGGATGTCGGCCAGCATGAGCGCGGCTTCGTCGGTGACGTTGCCGGGCAGCGGGTAGGTCGAAGTGTCGGCGAAGGGCACCCGGGCGAATTCGGCTTGGACGCCGTCGACGCGGTGGCCGAGGATCCAGCCCCCGCCGCCCAGGCACTGCCCGTAGACCGACGCGCGGCAGTACTCGCAGCGTCCGCAGGAGGTGATGCACGAGATCAGCACCCGGTCACCCGGCTTGGTCCCGGTGACCGCGGTGCCCGTCTCGACGACGGTGCCCACGGCTTCGTGGCCGAGAACCCGGCCGGGGTCGACAGTGGGCACATCGCCTTTGAGGATGTGCAGGTCCGTGCCGCAGATCGTCACCGCGTCGATCCGGACGATCGCGTCGGTGGTGTCGACCAGTTCCGGGCGCGGCCGGTCCTGCCACGCCCGTCTCCCGGGACCGTTGTATACCAGCGCTTTCATTTCTCTCCCTTTCCGAAGAGGCTTTCCGTTCCGGGGAGCCGCCGGATCACCGCTGGATGGCGTCGCGGCGCTGCTCGTACTCTTCCCGGTCGATTTCGCCGCGGGCGAACCGTTCGTCGAGGATGCGCAACGCTTCGTTCGGCGCCTCCGGGGTACGGCCGAAACGGCGGAGCAGGATGACCGCGACCGTGACGAACCCGGCCAGCAGCAGCAACATCGAGATCAGCATGAGTGATCCGCCGAGCCAGCCACCGTCCTGCCAGTCGTGCCAGTAATGCATGGTGACCTCCTGATCGGTTCGAGGGTGTGCGGCGGCCGTCAGTGGGACTGGTCGCTCAGGTTTTCCGTCGGTGTTCCCAGCGGCTTGAGCACGTCGTCCAGCCCGCGGCGCGGGGTGGCTCGCAGGGGCTCGGCGTTGACCGGCGCCCAGCCCAGGCGCAGGACCATCTGCGGGAAGCTGCCGGCGGTGACCTCGGTGCGGACGACGTCGCGGGTGCCGGCGATTTCGAGCGGTTCGGTCAGCGGGCAGCTCGACAGGCCGTAGGCGGTCGCCGTCAGCAGGATCGCGCTGGTGGCTTCCCCGGCGCGCAGGCGGGACATCCGGTCGTCGGAGGCGGTGCTGAGCACCAGCAGCACGGTTTCGTCGTCCTCACCGGTGGCGCCGGGCGCCTGGTCGAGGCGAGGGTCGGAGAACGGCCGTCCGGGGAGCGCCCCCGGGGTTTCGTCCGGTGCCGGGGCGTTGTCCGCGGGCACCCCGTCGGGCGAGAGGTGACGACCGCTCCACGCGGCGAGTTCGGTGCGGTAGGCGGGATCGGCGGCGTGCCGGGCGGCGGCGTCGTAGATGGCGCGCGCCAGGTGGTACCGGGAAATACCCACGGCGGTGCGGACGACCACGCCCTCCTCGGCCGCCCGGATGGACATGACGTCGAGGTAGGTGAGGGGGACCGGCCACGAGCTGTGGCGGCGCCGGTCGGTGCGGCGGCGGGGGATCGCCGCCGCCATCGTGATGTCGTCCTGGGTCGGCTCGTGCCGGTGCAGTTGGATGGCCGCGAGATGGTGCGGCTCGGCGGGATTCGGCAGGCGGGTCACCTCGGCGCCCCAGCCGAGCGCGCCCAGGCCGACCCGCAGGTGGTGCAGCGCCGCGCCGCAGCTGAGCAGCAGGTCGCGCCCGTCCGGGTCGGTCTCGACGAGTTGGCGGGTGGGATCGGCGTAGAGGTGAAGGGTGCGGTCGCCGACGCGCCACAGCCAGGGCTGCGAGTTGTGTACCGACGGCGCGCGGGTGGACATCGCGACCGCCGTCTCGATGGTGAAGTCGTCGGGGAGTCCTCGGTCCATGGGAGTCAGCCTGTTCGTCCGTGGCTCGAATTTGTCAGCTCGAATCTGTCACCCGCCCGTCGCGGGTGAGCAGGGCCGGAATGCCCCGCTGTCGATGACTTTTGTTATCGCGGGAGAGCGGGCACGTCGCGTTGGGTCGTGAGCGTTGCGGCCGGTTAGAACCGGCCGCAACGCTCACAAGATCTTTGCCGGGACGAGCGGGCGATGCCCTGAACGACGCGTTCGAGACGCTCAACGTCCTCAACGCGCCGTTGAGGACATCCCAGCAGCCAGACACCTTTGCCTTACCCCGCCAATAGAACCCCGCGAAACACTCACGACCCCGGCCGCGCACCCGCCTTCGTTCCCCGCCCGCAAAAAAGGACCAAAGACCTTCCGGAGGCGTCCTGGCGGCACTGCCGAAGGCAGGGGGAGGTGCGGAGGATCGAGGGCGGGAGAGAGCCGGTCCCTCCCGCCGGCCGGGTGACAGGAAGGTTCCTGATGCACAAATCGACCGATCCTTTCGGCCACGCCGAAAGCACCGCCAATCTTTGGCTCGCCGCCGTTCACGAACGCCTGGGGGCCGGCGACCGCCGCGCGTCCTACCGGATGCTGCGGGCTTGGTTGCACGCGGTCCGCGACCGCGTGACCGTGGAGACCGCCGCCCACTTCGCCGCCCAGCTTCCGGAGTTGTTGCGCGGGGTCTACTACGAGGGCTGGAATCCCGCGCACGTGCCCGTGCGCTACGACCTCGCAGAGTTCATCGAGCGCTTCGCCACCGAGGCGGGGATTTCGCAGGCCGACGTCCCGTGGACGGCGGCCACGATCACCTCGGCCCTGCGCGGCCTGTGCTCGCCCGGGCAGGTCGAGCACGTGCTCGTACCGATGCCGCTGGCGCTCTGGGAGATGCTCACGGCGCCGACAGGGGCGGATTCCGGTGGTGGCTGACGGCATCCCGTCACGACGGCGCGAAATGATCCTGCTCGTCGCCGTGACGGCACTTCTCGCGGCGGGCGGGGTGGTGCGGCTGAGCGGCCTGGCCACTCAGGACGTCGCGAACGCGTTGTGGGCGGCGGCGACCCTGACCGCGCTGGTCCCGGCGGTGGTGTGGGTCGCCGCGGATCTCCGTGCCCGGCGCTGGGGCGCGGACCTGCTGGCCGTGCTGGCGCTGGTGGCGACCATCGCGGTCGGGGAGTTCCTCGCCGGGGCGATCATCGCCGCGATGGTCGCCACCGGGCGGGTGCTCGAAGCCGGCGCGCGGCGACGGGCCGGTCGTGACCTTTCGGCACTTCTCGGCCGGGTTCCCCCGCGCGCGCACAAACGGGTGGCCGACGACTACGAGTCCATCCCGGTCGACGAGGTCACCCCCGGGATGTGTGTCGTGGTGCTGCCCGGCGAGATCGTGCCGGTCGACGGGACCCTGCCCACCGGCGGGGTCTTCGACGAGTCCGCGCTGACCGGCGAGTCCATCCCGGTCCCGAGGTCGGCCGGTGACACCGTGCACAGCGGGGTGGTCAACGCCGGCGGCGCGATCGACGTACTCGCCACCTCGACCGCGGCCGAGAGCACCTACGCCGGGGTGGTGCGGCTGGCGGAGCAGGCGGCCGCCCGCACCGCGAAGATCGCCCGGCTGGCCGACCGGGTGGCCGTGTGGTTCCTGCCCGCGGCGTTGCTGATGGCCGCTGTGGCGTGGCTGTCCAGCGGTGAACCCGAGCGGGCCGTCGCGGTGCTGGTGACCGCGACCCCGTGCCCGCTGCTGCTCGCGGTGCCCATCGCGGTGACCGCCGGCATGTCGCGGCTGTCGAGGGCGGGCGTGGTCGTCAAGGACGGCGCCGCGCTCGAAGCGTTCGGCCGCGCCCGGCTGCTGCTGATGGACAAGACCGGGACGGTCACCGAGGGACGCCCGGAGATCGTCGACGTCGTGTGCGATCCGGCGCTCACCTCCGCCGACGTGCTCACGCTGGCGGCGAGTGTGGAGCGGTATTCGGCGCATGTGCTGGCAGCCGCCGTGGTACGCGCCGCGCGGGACGCCGAGGTCACGCTCCGGCCGGTGACCGATGTGCGGGAGGAACCGGGGTCCGGGGTGACCGCGACGGTGGACTCGGCACGGGTGTCGCTCGGCCGGAGGCCGTCCGGGCCGGAGCTGCCGGGGTGGGCGCGGGCCGCCGAGAGACGCGGCAGGCTCGATCTGGCCACGATCGTCTGGATGGAGCTCGACGGCAAGCCGGTCGCCGCGCTGCTCGCGAAGGACCGGACCCGTCCCGACGCCGTCCACACCATGCGCCGGTTGCGCTCGGTGGGCATCCGGAGCATCGGCCTGCTCACCGGTGACCGGGTCGACAACGCCCGCGAGGTCGCCGAGATGCTCGGGCTCGACGTCGTCCGGGCGCGGATGAGCCCGGCGGAGAAGGTGCGCTGGGTCGAGGCGGCCCGTGCCGACGGCGTGACGGTGATGGTGGGCGACGGGGTCAACGACGCGCCCGCGCTGGCCGCCGCCGATGTCGGCATCGCCTTGGGCGCCAAAGGATCCACGGCCGCGGCCCAGGCCGCCGACGCGGTGATCCTCGACGATCGCATCGACCGGCTGGCCGACGCGGTGGAGATCGCCCGGCGCTCACGCCGGTTGGCGGTGCAGAGCGCGGTCGCGGGCGTGGTGATGTCACTGGCGGCGATGACCGCGGCGGCGTTCGGCTGGCTGGCGCCGATCGCGGGCGCGCTCGTGCAGGAAGGCATCGACGTCGCGGTCATCCTCAACGCGCTACGGGCGTTGCGCGCGGGTAGTGGCAAGAAAAACGGCGCCCCGGTAAAGCTTTTGCGGCGTTTCGCCGCCGAGCACGAGACACTGCGCCCGGTGCGGGGAGCCGTCCGCGAAGCCGCCGACGCGCTTGCGGAGGGGGCCACCCCGCTCGCGGACGCCGCGGTACGGCGGGCGAACCGGTTGCTCACCGAACGGCTGCTGCCGCACGAGCGAGCCGAGGAGACCGAGCTGTATCCCGAGCTGGCACGGACCTTCGGGAGCTCGGAGAGCACCGAGACGATGAGCCGGGCTCACCAGGAGATCGCCCGCCTCGCCCGGCGGCTGGCCAGGCATCTCGACGAAGCACCCGAGGCGATCGCCCCGGATCAGGTGGACGACCTGCGGGCGACGCTCTACGGGCTCGATGCCGTGCTGACCCTGCATTTCGCGCAGGAAGAGGAAGCGTTCTTCACGCTGTCGCCCTGACCCGCCGCGGGCGCCATTGGTCCCACGCCGCCGTGACTTGCGGCCCTGTCGGGCCCCGGTGGCTCCCGGAGAACCTTGGTGGTGTTGAAACTTCCCGTGCCCGAAGCCAGGGCAAGGAGACCACGGAAGAAGAGGTGCGCTCATGCTCGCCCGGGAAATCATGACCAGGCCGGTGATCCGCGTCGAACCGGTGACGTCCGTGCGAGCGGCGATCACACTGCTCACCGAACACTGTGTCTCGTCGTTGCCGGTCGTCGACACGGACGGCCGGGTGGTCGGCATCTTCACCGAGTCCGACGCGCTGCGTGCCGACGACGGCGCGCAACTGGTGCGGTCGCTGATGACGAGGCCGGTCGAGGTCGTCGCGCTGGACACCGACGTCGCGGAGATCGCCCGGCGCATGCTCGGCGACCGGCTCCGCAGCATCCCCGTCGTCGACGACGGGGTGCTGGCCGGAATCGTGAGCAGGCGGGACATCCTGCGGCCGCTGGTCCGCCAGGACGACGCGATCCTGGCCCAGCTGAGCGCGCTTCTGACCGACTACTCCGGGCACCGGGATCTTTGGGAGATCGAGGTGGCCAGTGGGCTCGTGACCATCACCGGGAAGTTCTCCGACGAGGCCGAGCAGCGGGTCGTCTCGGCGCTCGGCCGCACGGTCCCCGGGGTGCTCGGCGTCGAACTGCGGCCGCTCGCCACCCGGTCACACCAGGCCGACTAGGCCCCAAGCCAGGTGAAAATCCAAGGCAGGTAAGGAAGGCATCGATGTTCGAGGTACGTATCCACGGCCGCGGTGGTCAGGGCGTGGTGACGGCGGCCGAGCTGCTGTCGGTCGCCGCGTTCGACGAGGGGCGCCATGCCCAGGCGTTCCCGAGTTTCGGTTCGGAGCGCACCGGGGCGCCGGTCATGGCCTTCTGCCGGATCGACGACAAGGAGATCCGGTCCCGCGAGCCGGTCATGCGGCCGGACGCGCTGATCATCCAGGACGCCACGCTGCTGCACCAGGTCAGTGTCTTCGAAGGGGCGGGGCCCGACTGCTACCTGCTGGTCAACTCGGCGCGGGACTTCGACCGGCTCGGTGTGGCCGACTACGTCCGGCGGTTCCGGCGGGACCGGCTGCTGCTGGTGCCGGCCACGGAGCTCGCGATGACCCACCTGGGCCGCCCGGTGCCCAACGCGGTGCTGCTGGGCGGTTTCGCCGCGCTGAGCGGCCTCGTTTCGCTGTCCTCGGTGATCGCCGCGATCGCCGAGCGGTTCGACGGCCGGGTCGCCGACGGCAACATCGCCGCGGCCACGGCCGCCTTCGAGTTCGTTCGCGCGGAGAAGGAGGAGCTCGACCATGCTCAGGCAGATTGAAGGATCCAAGGCCGTGGCCGACGCGGTCGCGCTGTGCCGGCCCGAGGTTGTCTGCGCCTATCCGATCTCACCGCAGACCCACATCGTCGAAGCCTTGTCCGGGCTGGTGAAATCGGGCGCGCTCACGCCGTGCGAGTTCGTGAACGTCGAATCCGAGTTCGCGGCGATGTCGGTCGCGATCGGAGCGTCCGCGGCCGGGGCACGGGCCTACACCGCCACCGCGAGCCAAGGCCTGCTGTACATGGCCGAAGCCGTCTTCAACGCCGCCGGGCTCGGCCTGCCGATCGTGATGACGGTGGCGAACCGGGCGATCGGCGCGCCGATCAACATCTGGAACGACCACAGCGACAGCATGGCGCTGCGGGACTCCGGCTGGATCCAGCTCTACGCCGAGACCAACCAGGAAGCGGCCGACCTGCACCCGCAGGCCTTCCGGATCGCCGAGGAGCTGTCCACGCCGGTGATGGTGTGCATGGACGGTTTCATCCTCACCCACGCCTGCGAGCGCGTCGACACACCGTCGCAGGAGCAGGTCGACGGCTTCCTGCCCCGCTACGAACCACGTCAGGTGCTCGACCCGGCGGACCCGGTGTCGATCGGCGCCATGGTCGGCCCGGAGGCCTTCACCGAGGTGCGCTACCTGGCGCACGCCAAGCAGTCGCAGGCCCTGGAACTGATCCCGGACATCGCGGACCGGTTCGCCGAGGCGTTCGGCCGCAACTCGGGCGGGCTGGTCCATCCGTACCGCAGCGAGGACGCCGACCTGGTCGTGATCGCGCTCGGTTCGGTGCTGGGCACCATCAAGGACGTCGTCGACGACCTGCGCGCCTCCGGGGTGCGGATCGGCGCGCTGGGCATCACCAGCTTCCGCCCGTTCCCGCTCGACGCGGTGCGTGCCGCGGTGGGCCACGCGCACCAGGTCCTGGTGCTGGAGAAGGCGCTGGCGGTCGGTGTCGGCGGGATCGCCTCGTCCGACGTGCGGGCCGCGCTGTCCGGCCTGCCGGTGCGGGTGAGCACGGTGGTGGCCGGGCTCGGCGGGCGCGCGATCACCAAGACCTCGCTGCGGAGGCTGTTCACCGACGCGCTGGCCGAACCGCCGGCGCCACTGACCTTTCTCGATCTCAACCGCGCGCTGATCGAACGTGAGCTGCGGCGGGTGGCCGAGATCCGCCGCAGCGGACCGGCCGCGGAGAACATGTTGAGCGACCTCGGCGCCGTCGCGTCGAAGATCGGCTGAGGGGAGCGGAACCGTGGTGGCACAACCGATCAAGTTCTACCAGACCGGCAGTTTTGTCGTCGGCAACCGGCTTCTCGCCCCGGACGAGCGAAGTGTGCAGGCCGGGACGGAACGTACCAACTCACTGAACTCCGGCCACCGCGCCTGCCAGGGCTGTGGTGAGGCGCTCGGCGCGCGCTACGCCCTCGACGCGGCGATGCGGGCCACCGGCAACCGGATGGTCGCGGTGAACGCGACGGGCTGCCTCGAAGTGTTTTCGACGCCGTATCCGGAGACCTCGTGGCGGATCCCGTGGCTGCACTCGCTGTTCGGCAACGCCCCCGCCGTCGCGACCGGTGTCGCCGCCGCGATGAAGGTGAAGGGCCGCGAGGACGTCCGGGTCGTCGGGCAGGGCGGTGACGGCGGCACGGTCGACATCGGGTTCGCGTGCCTGTCGGGCATGTTCGAACGCGACGACGACGTGCTCTACATCTGCTACGACAACGAGGCGTACATGAACACCGGGGTGCAGCGTTCCGGTGCCACGCCGCCGGCGGCCCGCACCGCGACGACCCCGGCCGTCGGGCCGGAACCCGGCAATGTCTTCGGGCAGGGCAAGAACGTCCCGGCGATCGCGATGGCGCACGAAATCCCTTACGTGGCCACGGCGACCATCGCCGACCTGCGTGATCTCGAAGCCAAGGTGCTCCGGGCGATGGAGTTCCGCGGCGCCCGCTACCTCCACGTTTTCGTGCCCTGCCCGCTGGGCTGGGGCAGCGCGTCGTGCGATTCGATCCGGATCGCCCGGCTGGCCAAGGAAAGCGGCATCTTCCCGGTGTTCGAGGCCGAGTACGGCGAGGTCGTCAACTCGTCGAAGATCCGGCGGCGGGTGCCGGTGGAGGAGTACCTCAAGCTGCAAGGACGGTTCGCGCACCTGTTCGGGGAGCACCCGCGGACCGAGGTCATCGCCCGGGTGCAGGCGATGGCCGACCGCAACATCGCCAGGTTCGGGCTACTCGAGGAGACGGTGGACTGATGGAACGGGACAAGCCCTTCGCGATCACGCTCGACGTCGGGTCGAGCCTGGCCAACATGACCGGCGCGTGGCGTACCGAGCGGCCGGTGTACGTGGACCTGCTGCCGCCGTGCAACCAGGCGTGCCCGGCGGGGGAGAACATCCAGCAATGGCTCTACCACGCGGAATCCGGTGACTACGAGACCGCGTGGCGCCGGCTCATGGCCGACAACCCGTTCCCCGCGGTCATGGGCCGGGTCTGCTACCGGCCGTGCGAGAGCGCGTGCAACCGCGGCCAGCTCGACGAAGCCGTCGGCATCAACTCGGTGGAGCGTTTCCTCGGCGACCAAGCGGTGAAGCGAGGTTGGAAGATCCCGGCGCCCACCGAGACTTCCGGCAAGCGGGTCCTGGTGGTCGGCGCGGGCCCGGCCGGGCTGTCGGCGGCCTACCATCTCGCCCTTCTCGGCCACGAAGTGGTGATCCGCGACGCGGGGGCGGCGCCGGGCGGCATGATGCGCTACGGCATTCCGCGCTATCGCCTGTCGCGGGAGACGCTGGACGCCGAGATCGCGCGCATCTTCGAGCTGGGGGTCGTGTTCGAGCCGAACCGGCGGGTGACCGACGTGGTGGCGGCGAAGGAGGAAGGCCGATTCGACGCGGTGTTCCTCGCGGTCGGGGCGGAGATCGGCAAGCGGGCCTACATCCCGGCGGGGGACTCGGCGCGCATCCTCGACGCCGTGTCCGTCCTGCGTGAGGTGGAGGAGGGCTCCGCGCCGATGCTCGGCCGCCAGGTCGTGGTCTACGGGGGCGGCAACACCGCGATGGACGCCGCCCGCACCGCGCGGCGGCTGGGCGCGACCGACGCGGTCGTGGTCTACCGGCGTACCCGCGGGCGGATGCCCGCCCACGAAACGGAAATCACCGAAGCACTCGAAGAAGGCGTGTCGATGAAGTGGCTGTCCACCATCGCCCACGCCGACGGTGGAGTGCTCACGGTCGAGAAGATGAAGCTGGACGACGAAGGATTCCCGCAGCCCACCGGGGAATTCGAAGAGCTGGCCGCGGACTCCGTCATCCTCGCCCTGGGCCAGGAAGCGGACCTGTCGTTGCTGTCGGGGGTCTCCGGGATCGAACGCGACGACGGCCTGGTGCGGGTCGGGAAGGACCTGATGACCGGGCATCCCGGCATCTTCGCCGGTGGGGACATGGTGCCGTCCCAGCGCACGGCGACGGTCGCGATCGGCCACGGCAAGAACGCCGCCCGCCACATCGACGCCTGGCTGCGGCACGAGGACCGCGCCGAGGCGGGAGCGCCTCCGCTGGCTGGCTTCGAGAAGCTGAACACCTGGTACTACAGCGACGCGGACGCCACCGTCCGGCCGCACTTGGACCTGTCCCGCCGGGTGTCGACCTTCGACGAGGTCCAGGGTGGCCTCGACGAGGGCACCGCGCTGTTCGAGGCGCGGCGGTGCCTGTCCTGCGGCAACTGCTTCGAGTGCGACAACTGCTACGGGGTCTGCCCGGACAACGCCGTCATCAAGCTGGGCCCGGGAAAGCGCTACGAGATCGACCTGGACTACTGCAAAGGGTGCGGTATCTGCGTAGAGGAGTGCCCGTGCGGCGCCATCGAAATGGTGCCGGAGCAGACCTGACAACCGGGCGCGTGCTTCCCGCGAAGACCGCGGGAAGCGCCCGCGCCCCTGAGAGATGTGGGGTGAACCATGCACGTCCTGGTGACCGAAGCGCTCTTCGGCGACGCCGATCCCTTGGTCGAGCCGTTACGGGAAACGGGCTGCCGCGTCAGCAGATGCCATTCGCGCGCCGGACTGTGCCGGGCGCTCGCCCCGGGGTCGCGCTGCCCCCTCGACGGCGACGACCCGCCGTCCCTGCTGGTCGACGTCCGCGGCCAGGGAGAGGAGATGACCGCCCGGGAGTTCGGAACGGTCTGCGCGGTGCGCGCCCGCGTCCCGATCGCGATGGTGTCCCCGGATCCGGCGGTGCCGGTGGAAGTGCCTCCGGGGCTCGAGAACAGGGTCACGGTGATCGACGCCGAGGGACTGCTCGACACCTGCCGCGCCGCGGCCCGCTCCAGCCGGAGGCCGGTCGCCGGTCCGTGGTGATCAGTCCTGAGTGTACTGTCCTTTGTGGATTTGTCCGATGTGGACTATCGCCGAAGCGGCCCGCTGATCGTGGTGTCGATCAGCGGGCCGCTTCGGCGATCGGAAGGTGCTGTCCGGCACCACCCGCGGTCAGCCGACCGATGCCGGGTTGAGCCGGTTCGCGGCTTCGGGGGTGATGACCACGACCGGGCAGTGCGCGTACCGGACGCATTCGCGCGAAACGCTGCCCAGGAGCAGGTCGCCCACGACGCTGTGCTGATGGGCGCCGATGACCAGCAGATCCGCGTCCGTGGTGGCGCTCACCAGCTGGGTGGCCGGGTCTCCGGCCGCCTCCACCGTCTCCACTTCCGGCGCGCCGGGGGTTTCGGCGCGAAGCGCCGCGATGTGCTCGGCCGGGGTGATCGCCTGCTCCGCGTGTGGCATGCGCCCCCGGGGCTGCAGTGCGAACGAGGTGCCCGGCAGGAGTTCGTCGCGCGGGTACACCGTGATCGCCCGGACGGTGTCGGCACGTTGCGCGCCGACGGTGAACGCCCATCGCAGTGCGGCGTCGCTCTGCGGGGAGCCGTCCGAACCCACGATGATCACACGACCGGTCCCGGTCTTCGGTGATTCCATGGTCTTCGCCTTTCTCTTGGCTCTTCCGAACCGATCCTGCGCGCGCGGGGGCGGTGCCGAGTAGGGCAGGAAGTCATCGAAGGCATGGCCGGACCGACTACGAATGTCGCGCCCCCAGGTGACTTTGTCCTCCTCCGGCCCGATGCGCCGGTGACGACGATGGTTGGTGGACGGCCCGGTCCTCCGGCCTGGCCGGCGTCACTTCCGCCGGGAAACCCGCCCGGCGGGTTGTCCCTCGTGAATCCGCTGGAGGAACCTGATGAGTGCTCAGGTAAGTGATTTGTCCCAGATCAGGGTTACCGACGCCGAGTCCGCCGGTGGGAAGGGGGCCAATCTCGGTGAGCTCGTCTCGGCCGGATTCCCCGTACCGCCGGGGTTCGTGATTCCCCGCGAAGGCTATTGGGAGGCGATGGAACGGGCCGGGGTGCGCGAGGAGATCGCCTCGCTGCACGCCAAGGCACTGACCGACGCCGACGATTCCGACAAGCTCGCGTCCGACTGTGAGCACATCCGTTCGCTGGTGCGGAACGCGGGGATGACCTCCGGGCTGCGGGACGCGGTGATCGCCGCCTACCGCGAGCTGGGCTCCGGCGCGCCGGTCGCGGTACGGTCCTCGGCCACCGGCGAGGACGGCGCGGAGGCGTCGTTCGCCGGGATGAACGCCACCTACACCAACGTGTGGGGCGACCACGCCCTGATCGAACGCGTGGTGGACTGCTGGACGTCCCTGTTCTCGCCCCGGGTGGTCAGCTACCGGGCGAGCCGGGACTTCACCGGGGAACCGGCGATCGCGGTGGTGGTGCAGCGCATGATCCCCGCCGAACGCTCCGGCGTGATCTTCACCGCCGACCCCCGCACCGGCGACCGCGACCGCCTGGTGATCGAGGCCGTGTTCGGCCAGGGCGAAGCCATCGTCAGCGGCGCGGTCGAACCTGACACCTACGTCGTCGCCAAGAGCGATCTGCGCGTCACGACGGTCCGGATCGGCAGCCAGAGCCACAAGATCGTCGCCGAAGGCGGTGGCGGGGACGTCAAGATCGTCCTGCCGCCGCAGGCAGGCAAGCGCCGGGTGTTCGACGACGCCGCGGTGCTCGAACTGGCACGGCTGGCGACCAGGGTGGAGGACCACTACGGCAGCCCTCAGGACATCGAATTCGCCGTGGCGGGCAAGGACACCTGGCTGGTCCAGTCGAGGCCGATCACCACCCTGCCGCCGCTCGAACCGGCGAGCCAGGACGCGCTGGTGACCGGGCTCGGCGCGTCGCCGGGGCAGGCAAGTGGCGCGGTGCGAGTGCTGCACGATCCCGGTGAGGCCCGGCATCTGCTCGACGGCGAGGTGCTCGTCGCGCCGATGACCAATCCCGACTGGGTCCCGGCGATCCGGCGGGCCGCCGCGCTGGTGACCGACGGCGGCGGGATGACCTGTCACGCGGCCGTGGTGGCCCGTGAACTCGGTGTCCCCTGCGTGGTCGGCACCGGCGACGCGACCCGGGTGCTGGTCGACCGCAGCATGGTCACCGTCGACGGCTCCACCGGCGAAGTGCGCGCGGGGGCCTTGCGCAAGTCGCCGGCGCGCACGGAACCGGTGATGGCGCCCGCCGCGCCGGAGACCATCGGGACCCGGCTCTACGTCAACCTCGCGATGCCGGACCACGCCGAAGAGGTGGCGGCACAGGCCGTCGACGGCGTCGGGCTGCTGCGCGCTGAGTTCCTGCTGACCGAGGCGCTGGGCGGGCGGCATCCGCGTGACCTGATCGCGCACGGCGAGGAAGAGGCCTTCGTGGAGGAGATGGCCGCGTCGCTGGTCCGGATCACCAAGCCGTTCGGCTCGCGCCCGGTCGTCTACCGCGCCACCGACCTGCGGACCAACGAGTTCCGCGGCCTGGTGGGCGGCGAGGAGTACGAGCCGGTCGAGAGCAATCCGATGATCGGCTACCGCGGCTGCTTCCGGTACGTGCGCGAGCGCGACCTGTTCGACCTGGAGCTGCGGATGCTGGCGCGGGTGCGTGAGCAGACACCGAACCTGCACCTCATGATCCCGTTCGTGCGCACGAAGTGGGAGCTTGAGGAGTGCCTCGAGCTCGTCGACGCGAGCCCGCTGGGCCGCCAGCGCGGCCTGCACCGCTGGATCATGGCCGAGGTGCCGTCGGTGGTGCACTGGCTGCCCGAGTACGCCGGGCTCGGCATCGACGGGGTGTCCATCGGCAGCAACGACCTGACCCAGCTGATGCTCGGTGTCGACCGCGACTCGGCCCAGTGCGCGGAGCTGTTCGACGAAGCCGATCCCGCCGTGCTGGACGCCATCGGCCGGATCGTGACGTCGGCGACCGACCTCGGCCTGACCTCGTCGCTGTGCGGGCAGGCACCGTCGTCGAAGCCCGGTTTCGCCGAACACCTGGTGCGGTTCGGGATCACCTCGATCTCGGTCAACCCCGACGTGATCGGCTCCGCCCGGACCGCCATCGCCGCCGCCGAGCGCAGGCTGCTGCTGGAGCGCGCGCGGTGACACCGGTGGCCCAGCAGGGTCGTGAGTGTTTCGCGGGGTTCTAACCCCGCGAAACACTCACGACCCCCCCCCCCCCCCCCCCTCCCCCCCCCCCCCCCCCTTTCCCCAACCCCCCCCCCATCCCCAAAATTTCCCCCCCCCC
>Ga0247768_1000422_pt1 | contig 15399 bp, 21 predicted proteins | sample UWRJL016104C6_FD_179944 | JGI IMG/M metagenome (GOLD analysis project Ga0247768, IMG submission 179944) | Plant litter microbial communities from Arlington Agricultural Research Station in Wisconsin, United States - UWRJ-L016-104C-6 | ecosystem: Environmental > Terrestrial > Plant litter >... | reverse complement strand
GTTCCGGTTTCTGTACCCCAGTGCCTCTGGATCAACCGGGCTCGCTCTGAAATGAGATGCAGTGTGGCCATGAGAGACAAACAGCCCGCTACGCACAGTGCAGTCAACTGCCCAAAACTATGACCGATCACAGTTTCCACTTCCAGACCAGAGTCTATCCAGGATTTTGCGCAGGAATATTGAATCGAAAACAGCATACAATGCAAATGTACGATGTCATCGACGGGATCGTTTTGAAATATTCTTGGAAAGAGGCTCGGGAGACCTAATGCACGGATCGCAACATCGCAGGCGGACTATGACATATTAGCTTATCTGGTAAAATGGAAGTAACTGTAGAAAGGCTATCTTACTATATGAATTCGCAAAAGCCTGGAGCTCTGGAAAAGCCCTTCGGAAAGGGTCACGGTTGATCCGTTCTGTCCGCCAAAGCAAAGAACTACCGGGCGATTGCGATGAGACTGCTGCGAGATGATGCCATTTCCAGCGGCCGAGTTTTTAAGCTGATTCCGAATGTCCGTAATACTAGAAGCGGTAGAGCTCCACACATACTCAAAGGTACGGTTGTGTTTTCGCGTCATGTTATATGCCAGACTAGAAAGAAGATCTTTTGTTGGAAGCTGCCTGGATATGAAGGATTCCAAGGCGGCACAGTATGACCGTAGGTTCTCAGGATATCTGGCTTTGATAATAAATGGGTAAGAAGAATCGAGGGCATGAGTGGCAGTGCCATTTTGTTCCGTCAGCTCCGTCAAGGGCAAACTCGACACGTAATTTCCTTCAACCACAATAGCAGCATTACTACCAGCAGCGCCATAGTTGTTCACTACAGCCACTTGCCTTCGCACTTCCCATGGATGATTCTGCCTTGGGACACTAATTCGGTCTTGAGATGACGTAACGATCTTCGGGTTCAGCGACGAGAAGTTGGCTTGTTTAGGAATGGTGCGGTTCTGCAACATGAGGAGTGTCTTTAAAAGACCCGCAGCGCCAGAAGCTGCTTCAGCATGTCCTATATTATCTTTTACGGACCCTAAATAGAGATCCTCGACACGTTTCTGGTCCGTGAAAGTTTGCCGAATACTCTCATACTCAATGGGGTCGCCAACAGGAGTGCCTATCGCGAAACGGTAAACATATATTGCCAACACAAGAATTCAGAACAACGTACCTGTGCCGTGTGCTTCCACATATGTAACCTCCCATGGCTCAACACCCGAAGTGGATAGTGCTCGTCGGTAAAGCGTGCTCTGGGATTTAGAATCTGGAACTGTGATCGGCGAACAATTCGACCCTTGGTTCACAGCCGAGCCAGATATGACACCTAATATCATATCATCTTCGGCAAGTGCTTGGACTAGAGGTTTGAGCACCACGATGCCTGCGCCTTCACCACGACAATAGCCATTTGCTCCGGCATCGAAAGCTTTCGATGCCCCTGTAGGGTTCAGAAATCGCCCGGCGCCGAGATTCTGGAATAATTTGGGACTTGTAATAACGTTCACTCCACCTGCAACGGCTATCGAGCATTCTTTTGCTTGAAGTGCCTATGAATGATGTGAGTAATATTCTTGATAAATTCTGATGCTTCGGTGCGCTCATCGCCGTTTTGGGAAACATTGAAAAATATTTCTGATCAATGAGCCTTCCTACCCAAGCTAATCACGCTCTCACGAAGCCACTCTGTATAGAAAAGGTTCACTGCTTACCTTACAAGCAGAATGGATAGCAACAGCCGAAGAAGAGCAAGCCGTGTCAAATGTAATAGATGGTCCGCTCCATCCAAAATAGTGGCTGACTCGGCCACTAATGAAAGCTCGCAAGGTGCCTGTTGCGGAGAATGCAGTGGCATTTTCTGAAGCCACATTATCTTCATAATCAACGGAACCGACCCCAACGTAGCAGCCTATATTGTCTGGCCTCTTATTGGAATCAACCGAGAAATGACCTGATGATTCAAGGGCTTCGTAAACCACTTGAAGGAGAAGTCGTTGCTGGGGATCCATGGACTTAGCTTCTCGACCGGAAATATTAAAAAAGCGGTTATCAAACGCGTCCGCATCGTTGAGGAAATTCCCGAAAAACGGGCCTTTTGGTTCGCGCCACAGATCCGAAGCCTTGAACCGTTCAGGTGGTACGGTGCGTGCAGCGTTCAATCCGGAGCTGATGAGTTGCCAAAATTGCTCCAGCGTGTCGGCTTGGGGAAATCGGCAAGCCATACCAACGATAGCAATAGCCGAGTCTTGCGGAGTTGCGAATCTCTTCCTGATATCGTAATTGATTCCTTCGGTCAAGGAGGAAAAGGTTGTGGCGGTTCCATCCATATAGTTGGATGATCCGTTGCTACCGTTCCGCAAGTTTTGCTCTGCATGATTTTTGTTTTTGATACCTCGAGGCATGAATGCTTCGGATCCAATAGTCAGTATATTTGCCTCACCTCTTGAAGTATTGATAGTGGCTTGCACAGTCGAAAACCATAGGGCCTGATCCGTAAGAATCGAACGGAGAACAACATCGTTTAGGAACCCCTCTTTTATCAGATCGCCGTCGGTGGTGGACCTCAATGGTAACACCAAATGGTCCGCTGATGGAAAATGAAAGCGAGGGTCTTTCTGAAAGAGGAATCTGAGGGAATTGATGCCTTCTGTATGGTTGTGGTGGAACTTTCCGTGCAGCCTGATTGGATGTACCAACAACCCCGCTTTTGCTACTTGAGCGCTAAAAGCGCTTGCATGTTGATATGAAATTGTAACAGTGATGCTTTTTTCATCTGTTACACAAGATATGTATGCCTAACAAAGTGTTATCGAAGAAATCTAGTGATTTCGAGCGGTTATCAGATTATGGTGATGAGTCTAGACCCTAATTCAAGGGCGACGTAATTGCATTTACGCGATGAACACAAAACGGAGAAGGTAATAAGGAAACTTACACTGGGATATAATGCGAGTATCTGATCGAGCTCCAATCTTTGTGAGCTCGTCGTCCAACGCAGAACCATTGCAGTGCTGCGAGTTTCGGGATCAAGATCATGCTGCTCTAGATCCACTAGCGCTCCGACGCAAACGGAAAGCCGCAGAGCTACCGCGGCATACCGCTTGAAGTCTTGCAAATTTCGTGAGCAAGAAACAGCAGCAGCGGAGAGAAACCCAATGCAGAATCCCTGCGCTGCTTTCAGCGAGGAGCCATCCCGTAGGCCGATGGAATGTTGCGCTCCATCACAGTGGCGCAGAAAGCCAACAACGTGGGAAATGACTGTGAGGGGAGCGATGATGATGTTGGATTCGAGGGTATCCAGAGTTTCTTGGTCAAGCGACGCCTTCCCTTGAATGTAGGAACACAGTATGTCCAACTGTTCCGCTCCTCGGATTCTTTCGAGATCGGGATAAGAGTGTATGAGGGTAGGCCAATGGCCTCGGAGTTCGGTGACGACGTCGATAAGAAAAGACAGTTCTACATTCGTTGATAATGACTCTCTCAGTTCGGTAAGTGCTGATTGACTCAGTCGAGTCAGCTGTGGACCGAAAAAAACAAGCGTTGAAGTCGTCATTGTTGGTATGCCGAGTCCGTGTCCTTGTTGAAAGTGGGATAGAGAGATAATGCTGGTGCTGGAGGAAGCAGATGCTTTCAGTTTCTATAGTGAATAGATATATGATCTCAGTGGAGATAGTCCGTGGTGTATATGCAGCGCCTATCTTCACCTTCCTACGCACCTATCACAGTGGCTTGACTAGTTCGAACAGTAGCCAATGCCATTGACGGGGGTGTCGAATGCATGGCCGGTACTGGAAATTACCCGAACCGTGCGCCAGCTCATTTTGGCCTTCCATTTTCAAATCAAAGCTCTATTGGGGCTGGGTGGTTGTTTTGGTGGGTGTACCCGGTGTCGGCGTGTACAGGATGTTGAAAAATTGTTGTGGAGTTGAAAATGCAATTCTACGCGGGGTTCAAATGTTCAAAGTTGTGGAGAACTTTGATTTGTCATTTGAACCGGGCCACTGTACCTAAAAATACGCACAGCGTTCCACGATGTTCCCCACAAAGCGAGGTTCTACTCGCTCCATGCACGATCCCGAGTGTAATGTGCAACCTTGGAAACTATACGTAAACACTCGGTTCCTGAAAACATCATCAAGGAAGGTAGGTGAGAATGTCAAGCGAACCATCTCAAGCGGTTATTCCTCTGGACAATTTCGCTTTTCATCTTCCAGTCACGGAAAATGGCCAGTCTCAACGCTCTATACGAGAAAGAGTCCTCGAGACCAAACGTTCTTTTTGCGGTCTTTGCATTATTGCTACTGGCAGCATGTATGCAATTATTTCGGACCTACTGGAGACTCAGGCACATCCCAGGACCATTCTGGGCCAAAATAACCAATTTTCAACGGGTGTATTGGGTTAAGACGAGGAAGGCTCATTCGATTCATCAAGAGATGCACGAGAAGTATGGGGAGTTTGTACGATTTGGCCCAAATATGGTCTCTATCAGTGACCCCGCCGCCATTCCCACCGTATACCCCATGAGGGCGGGATTTCCAAAGGTTAGTTGAGGCTGAATAACTCATCTAGACGGCTCTTGTAAAGCAATAGAGGTTTCACTGACTATAATTCCTACGAAGGGCTTATTTTACCGTACCCTTATGCCCTATACACGAAAGGGAGGAGCTCTGCCAGCCGTGTTCAATACCCGCGATGAGAAACTACACAAACAAATCAAGAATCCAATCGCTCCACTCTTCTCCCTCTCGAATGTCATCACATACGAGCCATTCGTCGACAAAGTACTCGCAGTTATGATCGAACAGCTTGATAAGCGCTGTGCTAATACCGGCGAGCCGTTTGATTTTGGGCTTTGGCTGCAATTCTTCGCTTTCGATGTCATGGGAACTCTGACATTTTCGAAGAGATATGGATTTTTGGAAACCGGAAAGGATGTCGGTGGCATGCTGGAAACTATTTGGACGTATATGACGACGGCTGCACCGGTGAGTAAAGCTAACCTAAACACGCTTTTCGCAGCTCTCTTACCACTCCAACGCAGATGACACAAATTCCCTGGCTCGACGAACTCTGGTATAAGAATCGTTTTACGGCGATGTTTCGCAAAACGACCGGTTTTTCGATCCTAAGTATCGTCGGAAAATTTATCAGCGAAAGGATGGAGAAAGTGAACCACGCAGATGTGCAGAGCGAAGAGGAAGTCAACAAAAAGGACATGCTTTCGAGGTTCATTCATATCACGCAGACGAATCCTTCCGTGCCAAATTGGTAAGTCAAACCCTCATCACTCATTAACATAAGTAGAAAAACTAATATGCTCTACTGATCAGGGCCGTAACTGCATGGACTTTCTCAAATGTTATCGCAGGCTCCGATTCCACGGGCGTCGTCATGCGAACGATTTGGTACAATTTGCTTGCACACCCCGAAACCATGGCAAAGCTATACTCTGAGCTCACGACCACCAATCCTCCTCTCACTCTTCCACATCCAAAATGGGAAGAGGTTCGCGATCTTCCCTATCTCGACGCTTGCATTCAAGAGGGCGTGCGGTTGCACCCGCCCTTCTGTCTGCCCTTCGAACGCGTGGTGCCTGAGGGCGGTATTACAATTTGTGGTCGCTATTTTCCCGCAGGTACAGTTGTGGGGGTGAATCCGTATGTTGCGAATAGGCATAAACCAACATTTGGGGAGGATGCAGACAACTGGAGGCCCGAAAGATGGATGGGAAAGAACCCAGACGAACGAAGAAGGCTGGAAGGAAGCGTAATGACGGTAAGTATTCTTCTCAGTGCAAATACGTTATGACGACATGCTGACTTGATATCGTACAGTTTGGTGCTGGGCGACGGGTTTGTCTTGGTAAATATATCGCCCTCCTCGAAATCAAGAAGATGGTCCCTGCTCTTTTGCTTAACTATGAGGCCAGTAAATTCTCTCCTTGCATGGGTAAAAGTAATTCTAACACATTTCTAGATCGAGGTTAGGGACCCCAAAGAATTCAAAGTTGAGAATTCCTGGTTTTTTAGGCAAATGGGTCTTATTGCTCGTATGAAGAGACGAGAAATGGAATAAGATAGTATCCGATGTATCTAAGCATTACCGTATCCTGGTTAAAAAGACAATTGAGAAAGTGTTACGGAGTACCGAGTATACTTCAATCAAATAACTCACTGCCAATACTTTTGCATGGTGTTGATCAATTGATGCTTGTGAGATGAGGCACAGTCACCGTACCGCACCGCTCACACCCCAGCCACCCGAATCCTTGACGATGAGATGTGCGAATCTGGCTCAAAGGGGTTTTTACCCAAAACCATGTAGGTAACGTCCACGTTAATTAATTCAGGGCCTATCTAGGCCTGTACACACGCAGATGCCTGCATACTTGCTACCTTAATTCCAAACCTTATGTTAATAGAGTTATCTATTTGGTACTAGAGAGAAGATCATTGTTTCGGTAGGTAACGCGCACTACCAAAATAGGCCATTTATTTCGTCACCTGGCAGCCCTGGTAACTTCGCACTTCATTGCGATACAATCTCTCTCCAGAATTCCCACTATTAAATCAAGCGTCTTACCCTTCAAAATGCAGAAGACTTAAGATTATTGCATCTGTTCTCAATCCAAGATGGAAGTTCTTATCAAAAGCCGCTTCCAGTGGCTTGTTCCTAGGCGGCATCAATGACACGTACTTCCATCGACACTCCGCAATACACCAATATATTGCTCATGCTTTAAAGAAGAGATTCAAGAGAACCAGGTGTGACTGACTATTACGCGCAAAACCGGATATCTATGGGAGGCATCGGTACGTCGGTTCATCGGTGCATCAACTCGGTACAGCGTTGTAATGTTGTTGCGTGCATACATACAGACAGAGAATTGAGTGTTTTTGCAGCTCCCATATTGTCTTATCTCACTAATCTCCTCTCATTCCCACTGAATTTCCAACTCATGCCCCCTTATCTCCGCATTGAACCACTCAACAATCTCAATCCTTTCCTTACACGTCCTCGCCCCCTCGAGCACCCCACTCTCCACCAGCGCCCTAACACTCACATGAAGCTGCTGCAACGCCAAATTTCGCGCAAGACACGCCCTGGACCCTGTGCCAAACGGAATCAAATCGCGCTCCATTTCTGCTCTTCTTGAAGGGTCTTTGTGTTCCTCTAGCCATCGCTCTGGTCTGAATTTAAAGGGCTCGGGGAAGAGGGAGGGGTTGTGATGGACCATCCATGGTGCGATTCCGACGATGGTGCCGGGAGGGATATAGTATTCTGACACTTCGAAACCAGGGTTTGGAACAACTCTAGTTAGGCGGGCGGGATTTGCTACGCCTAGTCTTAGCCCCTCTTTGATCACTGCGCGGAGATAAGGCAGTGATTGGGGATCGATTTCGCGGTCTATTCCTGCTTCTTGGACTTCGGCTTTCAGTTTCTCAAGAACAGGTGGATTCTGGACGATATGAAAGATGATTGTAGCGAGTTTTACAGATGTGGAATCTGTGCCCGCGAACATGACGGCTTTGCATTGCTTGATTGTTTCGTCTTCAGAGATTCCGGCCGCGAGGAGGCGGGCTTGGTATGTGTCGTATTTTCCTGGATTTGCATCGTCGACGACTTCTTTAACGAACCTTCCGAGTTTACCCAATGATGCGAAAACCTTCTCGTCAGCGCTCAATCGGATAGAAGCCCGGTAACACAACTTGAACAGCCAATTCGGGAACAGCGAGAACCGCCCAAACGCCACCACTGTGAAAATAAACGGATTCAAAGACAGCTTACTCCCCGCCGTCTTTTTCCCTTCCTCCCAATCTTCAGACCTAACCCGTAAATTCTCAGCATGTTCGTCCAATCCCCCAAAACTCCGTCCAAATAAATACTTCGTTACAACATCCACTGACAACTTCGCTGACAAATCCAAAATATCGACTTTAACCGCTCCAGATTTCTTTGCCAAGTCTTTCTCCATCTGGAACTGCCTCACATATTGCTCTACACAATTCCTCATAACCCCCTCCTTCTCCCCCGCCCTCCTCACCCTCCCCGAAGCAAACATCGGCAACACCGCCTTCGCCCTAATATCCCGATATCCGGGATCTCGAGTCGAGAAAATGGTCGCACAGCCCTCGAGATTAAAATTTTCGTACCGACTATCCTTCAGAAATCCGCCTCCAGCTACATAAATCGTGTGTATAGCGGAGCCGTCGGATATTGAGACGGAGTTCGGAGCGACGCGAAGGACCTGGGTTTGATATTTTTGGTGGTAGTAGGAGAAGACGCGGCATTCAATACCGAGGTAGCTGACTGTGTAAAGGAATAGAGATGTGCAGCGGGCGAGGAGGGGACCTGGGATGTGGGATAGGGGGTGAAAATAGAGCCGGCGGATGAGGGCGAGGAAAAAGATTGCGGTGAGGAGGGAGAGGAGGAGGGAGGAGGAGAGGGAGAGATGAGGAAGGATTGTTTGAACTAAGCCCATGTTAATCGTAAAAAGGCAGTTCAAGGAGAACTTGTTTGCGCTAGACGATGGAGAACTGATAGGGATATTGGTTTATGTTGGCGCTCTATCAACTAAGGTTGACCGGAAAGGTGTTCGCCCAAGCCAATGCGAGCGTAGGAAGACGCATGGAGGAAATTGTTCCGCGAACACGAGGCTGAGAAACGCCATGGTCACAAATGCCTCTGCCAACAAGTATTCTCGACCTTGCGGCATGGACGATCACCATGGTACGTTGGTGTTAAAGTTACTCGGTTCTGGGATAGATCGACCAGGGTCGAGTTTCGGTACTCCGACCCCACGTATGCAGTCGTCTTCACCCCTCAACGCCAAAAACCGCTGCGTTACTCGGCGCTGTTGGGACGTATGCAATTGGAGATTATCACTTCGTTGTGATAGAGCAGAAATGATACCGTTGAAAGCGTTACACGAACGTGCATTCGGGACTCTGATAAAGATATTATCACGAGTCGCTCGATAAGTGAACAGAGCGCACCGGTTTGGACCGACGAGAAAATACTATCCCATAGCTTATCAAATCTAGCTAGATTTTTCAGAACCATTGGCCACCAATCTCGTTTCAACACGATGTCGCCAACAGCATTAACGAATGGGGCCGATGGCATCAATGGCACCAACAAGCCCATTGTACACAGCGAGAAGACACAAAAAAACAGCACTCTATCCCCTTTCAAATGCCTCCTTCGATCTCTGGACGGGTTGGAGCGCGAGTCTTTCGCCGACGATGGTGAGAGGATCGAAGCTCTTCATGCAGCGTATGCGCTTGTGAGTCGATTGGAATCGCCGTGGGAAACCATTTGCCGTTTGTGTATGGGCCAGGTATGTTCCATCCCCGCCATTGGTGCAATAAGTTGGCGCAGATGTTACATCCAACATGATGTATGCTGAGACATTGGGAAACAGCCCGCTCTCGGCGCCAGTCTAAAGGTCGCTATGGATGTGTCACTCTTCGAAAAATGGCACGCCCAAGACGACAACAAAAGAACCTCAAAAGAGCTCGCAGAAATGGTATCAATGGAGCCCTTACTCTGCGGTAAGCCCTCTGCCCCAAATTTCCTCAAACTTGCTAAAACAATATTAGAGAGAATCCTCCGCCACCTCTCGTCCAACCACATCCTCCAGGAAGTCGCGCCACTCACCTACAAACAAACAAACTTCAGCCTCTCCCTCAACACTCCCAGCTTTGGTCAATGGATCAACTACCTTTACGATGCCACGATCCCTTGCTTCCACAAAATGCCCGAATACCTCGCAAAAACGGGGTACAAGTCTCCGTCTGACGAAGCCGATGGAATATTTCAGTACACCACCGGCTTCAAAGGGACATTATTCGATTACTATGATGCCAATCCGGACAAGGGAAATACGTTTAATCATGTCATGAGCGGGGTTATGGCTACGCAAGCGAGTTGGCTCGATATCTTCCCCCATGAACGGTTTGTGCAGAAGGATTCATGTTCCAGATGTGCGCCTGTCGATAAGGATAGTGCTATAGTTGTGGATGTGGGCGGGAATGTGGGACATGACTTGGAGAGGTTCAGGAAAGCGCATCCGGACGTGGCGGCGAAGTTGGTGCTGCAGGATCGGCCGGATGTGGTGAAAAATTCCAAGCTGCCGGACCCGGTCGTGAAGATGGCGTATGATTTTTTCACACCGCAGCCTGTTAAGGGTGAGCAAATGAGGCCGATATTCTACTAAATACTAACATGTCCGATTTAGGAGCGCGCGCATATTACATGCACGGGGTGCTTCATGATTGGAGTGACGAGAGCTGCATCAAGATCCTTCAAAACTTGAGACCGGCCATGACACCAAAGTATAGTATGCTGCTAGTGCATGAGCACGTTATCCCGGAGTCAAACCCGAATCCGCACGCCACGGCGTACGATTTGACCATGATGGTCAAGGTCGCTGGACTCGAACGGACGGAATCCATGTGGGAGAAACTGCTGGGACAAGCAGGCTTCAGGGTCGTGAAGGTTTGGAGAAGTCCGTTGGCAGCGCAGAGTGTGATTGAAGCCGAGGTGGCGGATCAGTAGATAGTCGGGTATGCGCGACCGTAGCGATACATATCGGCATGAAAGTTTGAACCTGAAATTCTATTAGTTGATAGTGGTTTTGTAGAGCGAATCCCGCTCAACTATGACCTATGTGAAAGTATACTGCCACCTTTGGATTCCCCGGTGTACTTCCTTTATAATTCTGCGCGTGAGGATCAGGACTCTCCCGACCACCACTTTACCGGACACAGCTGTGTCTGAGATTTCGGGTTCACTGCTGATTTTCTTGAATCAAAATTTCGATTCCAAGGGTCTGTGTAGAGAAAGCTAATTAGCAATAAGCGCACTGTCTCTTTTTTATTAAGCAGAAACCTAAGTCGAGCGCACATATTGGAAGTCCTCGCGTTTGCCAACCCCCGTTAAGTACCACAAGGTATTCGAACATGGTGGCCAAGGCATCGAGAAAAATTCATGTAATAATCCTTGATCACAGGATAAGTTACTCTCGAATCTATGAGCTGTTTAGATCCTAAATGATACGTAAACAGGAACAGCAAGATATTTATCTCACGCGAAATAATCTATTCACAAGAAGGAGACACTTTTTTCATCTGTACATCAGTTTCAGAAAGAAATTTATTCAAATTGAATTCTCATAAACTATTTTCATAGCTACATCTCCTCTCTTACATATTAAAAAGACATCGGAAGCCTGGGCTGGGAGAGGTCCTGCTCAAGATGAATTCTTGATATCATCGGATATTTTCTCGGCCAACATGTCTTTGTTGGGAAAAGGTTAGCGGGAAAGATGATCTAAAGCGGGGATCTTGATGCGCTTACAAACTGTGCCCATCGGCAGGCCAGGCGGCAGGAAGGGGAATATCGAGGCATCGACAACGCGAACTGCAATTCGAAACCATTAGTACTGCACCCCGACGTATACTAAAACTTTGATAGAACTCACGATTCTCCACCCCATAAACCCTGCCCTTGGGATCTACAACCGCATACTCATCGTCCTCCTTCCCCATCTTGTTCGTAGCGCAGGCATGATACTGCGTATTGAAAATCTTCTTCACCGTCTCATGAATCTGCTCATCCGTAGTCACATTCTTCCCCGGAAAATATTCCTCCCCGATTTCCACGCCCCTCATAACCGGTGTCTCGAAAATCTGGCGGAGGCGCTTGAAGCCGGCGATTGCGAGCTCGATGTCCGTCGTTGTGGTTAGCCAGTTGGGATTGATGAGCGGTTGGTCGTGCATGCTTGCGCTGCGGATGGAGATGTTGCCGCGCGAGGTGTGGGCGTTCATTGTTGCGAGGATGGTTGCGTATTGGAAGCCATCAAGCGGGGAACCGGCGCTGGCGGAGGAGAAGTCGCCGACGTAGGCGGGGAGGGGGAGATATTGCATTTCGGGCCAGTCGTCAGGATAGGAAGCAAGATCTATAGGAGGGGGTTAGACATGAAGTTTACTTAGGGTGATAATCATCACCTTCTTCAGTGCTCGGGGAGAAGTTGGCACGAACATCAGGTGGCAGCTTCTCATATCCACCATAGTCACCTCCCGGACTAGTGAGGAAGCCGGTATGGTTAGTGTTAAACTCGTCGATTGCCCGCGCAAGAGCATCCCCATATGCGAGGTATGACGATGTCTGAACATTCACCCTGTACGAGATACCGAAAAAGACATGATCTTGCAACCCATGTCCCACTCCCTTCCGATCTGCAACAACTTCGATGCCGTGCTCGCGAAGAACGTCCGCGGGACCCACACCAGACACCATCAACAGTTGCGGCGACTGGAATACCCCGCTGGAGACAATGACTTCTTTGCTTGCCGTCAAGGTGAACGTAGTATTGCTCTCAGTCGAAAACGCTTGCACACCAGTGGCTGTGTTTCCATCAAATATAATCTTTTCTGCAAGCGCATGATCGAATAGGAAAAGATTTGTGCGATCCAGTACCGGCTGCAAGAATGCCGTAGAAGATGATTCTCGGAACCCGGTGGTCTGGTTGATCGCGCTGATGAGATTTGCCGATCCCAGTAGGTGTCCGGTGGTGAAGCCGGTGATTGGTGACATGCCTTGGGCTTCATAAGCTTGCTTGACCCAGCTGCTGAATCCCTGGGCGTAGTTCGCATAACTGACGTCCAGAGGCCCACCTTCGCCAAGCGTGGAAAAATCATAAGAAGGAGTGGAGTTTTCTGGTCGGACATTCATATTTGGAGGCGTGAAGTTGAGCGATTTGTGGTAGTAGGGAGAGACGTTCTCGTAAGTCCAGGACTGGTCGCCAACAGTGTCGGCCCATCTTTGCAATGCGCCCACTGTTGTTCGCTGATAGGCCATGTAGTTCAAGGCACTCGAACCACCAAGCTGGGAATATTAGTATAACCGAAAAGAAGATATGAAGTGAGTAGAATACCGTCTTTCCACGTGTGTAATGCACGCTTACGCCATCGACACCCTGGAGTTTGAATTAATTTAACCCATCTGATTCTTAGAGGAACACCTCAGCTTACAACTTGTGGAGTAGTGGTGAAGCCCCATTCAACGAGCGGATTGGTATCAGTGTGAGCTTTGCCATTATAGAGCCAATCATTGGCGGGAATCTGGCTGCTATTTCCGGTCGCCTTTTCGTAAAATGTACCAGCTTCCACAATCGCGACTCGGATGTTCGGATCTTCGGATAGACGGTTAGCAACCACAAGACCAGCGTTTCCGCCTCCAACAATAATGTAGTCAAATGTAGTGGCATATGCGACTGGAGCTGCAGGAGCCGGTCTAGCTAGCACTTTTGTGCATAATTGGCAAGATAATAACAAAAGAGCTGCATGGGAGACTGCCATTCTCGACAAGACTATGGAAATTTGATGGGAAAAAAATCCAAAGAGTGAATGATACCCGATGTCCGAAAGTCGACTGTGAGCCGAAATCTACCCTCTTATAACACTGAACTTCCCGTCACCAGAGGGCACTGGCCTTCGAAGATGCATGGATTAGCCATCCTCAGGAATACGAGGATGATCGCCATCTTTTCAGCTGTCAGGTACATTACTCTGTCCCCGGGACTCGGATTCCTCCCCCATGCAAGACACGCGGGAAGATGAAAGCAAGGCAGAGCACAGACAGCGGGCACGCTTCCGCCGTGGCGTTTCTCTCTCCCGTATTACGTGTGTTCGACGTTTTGTTTGGATGGTGGGTGAACCCGGGATAGAAGGCGGATCGCAGTAATCCCTTGAAGTGACTTCCCGTTTTGGAGTTAGCATAGGTTGGTATGGATGACAGACGACAGGTTACGTTTTGGCGTGGCCAGTAGGAAGTTGAAATGAAGGTATATGGCTGTGGGGATATCCAGCTTTTCAACTTCTCATCATATTTTATTGGTTGGTAGCAAGTACTTTTATTTCTTATATAGGTTCATGAAACACATCAAAGATTTATGATAGAAGACCGCAAGTGAAATTGATTTTTATTCTGGGAACTTCTAATCGAATGACAGACCTGGACTAAAATCCAAAATTGCAAGAGGTATTAAACTATTTAATCAAACCGATGAGCAGTACCGAGGTTCTTTTTTGCGATCTCCCAATTAGGTGCAACGCGCTTGTCCTTCTCTGCTTCAAATTCTGCATACACTTGCGCAGCGTGACCAACCGCTATGACTGGCAGTTTCTGTTCGACGCCTTTCAAGGCCTCGTCCACGAAAGCATCGACTGGCATTCCGGGGTTGAAATCCGGTCCCCAGCCTGGCTGTCCGTCGTGTAGTTCGGCTTAATGGGAATTAGGGTTAGCACGAAGTCTTGGTTATGATAGATGTCATATCGGCGATGGAAGTAACTTACTTTGAACGAGAGGTACGATTAGCTCAGAAAGGAGAATCCTCTGCTCTGGGTTCTGCTTGAGTTGCTCGCGGACGCTCAAGATAAAGGAATGCAGTGCGGCCTTGGATGCACAGTAGTCGAGCGTCGGAGGATATGGGACTGAGATAAGCGATGTGCTCGTGCTTGGATGTAATGTCAGTGTCTTATCAAGGGAGAAAACAGAAAGGGAAAAGTAAATGCATACTAGAAGAAGCCCACATCTTCGGAAGTTGATTTTGATTGGAAGAAGGGCATGAAGGCATGAGTGAGGGCTACCATAGAAATGTAATTTATGGTCACCTCATTCTGGATCTTGGAGATGTCGACGGTATGAGGTTTACTGAAGTCCATGACATATTGAACGCCTGCGTTGAGGAAAATGGCATCAAGGTCTGGATGGGATTTGATGATGCTGGCAGGAATGTTAGACGAAGCAATTGGTTTGATGGCGTTCTTACCTCTCCGCAAACTTAGGAATCTCCTGAATATTGGCGATATCGAATGGCACAGCGGATAGGCTCTTCTGGCCTTGGGATGCGAGCTGCTCGAGGCGGTCACGGCGTCGGCCAACAGCAATGACAGGGACGCCGTCGCGGAGCAGATGCTGGGCCAGCTCCTTGCCTATGCCGCTTGTGGCGCCGATTACGAGTGCTTTCTTGTATGGAAAAGGCATTGGTTCCTGGGATTGTACTAGAGTATTCTATGCGTCAGATGGAAAAAGCTTGGGTTGGTCAGGGCTTGGCCTTTATCTGCCCCGCCCATTCACTCTTTACTCGGAGTCTCGCTTTATTACCGCTCCGAGCTTAGTGCCCGCTGACAAATACAGGGTGAAACTGCACCGAGTGTTTCGCTGTGAATAAGAACTCTGCCATTTCACTCGGTACCCGCTGACCGATCGATCGTCGCCTGCGTCTCTGTGCCTCCGGCGATCCGCACTGCTGGGACTCTTGGGACCACCTACCCCCCGGAGCTTCTGACTTATATCCGAGCCGACGAGATGACGTTTTGTGTAGCATGAATA
>Ga0247768_1000421_pt1 | contig 15427 bp, 18 predicted proteins | sample UWRJL016104C6_FD_179944 | JGI IMG/M metagenome (GOLD analysis project Ga0247768, IMG submission 179944) | Plant litter microbial communities from Arlington Agricultural Research Station in Wisconsin, United States - UWRJ-L016-104C-6 | ecosystem: Environmental > Terrestrial > Plant litter >... | reverse complement strand
CGAGGTCTCGAACCGGGCGGCGACGGCGAACGCGCGCGGTCCGGAGTGCACGGTGGCGCAGGTTTCGACGGTGCTGTCGGACGGACGGCACGTGTGTACCGAGCGCACGACACACGGCTGCTTGCTGGGCGGCTCCGCGGCCAGCAGCCGCTCGTAAAGCTCGGGTTCGAGCAGCCGCTGGATCTGCGCGAGCGGGCGGCGGCCTTGGCAGGCCTCGAGAATCTTGGTCATCATGCGGCCCGCGAACTGCCGGTCGCGCTGGGCGTTGCGGGGCGGGTCCGATGGCGCGCCCGGCCGAGGGGCCGGTGGCCCGAACGTCAGCGGCAGTTCGAGCTGGCCGTCGTCGGCGGAGCGCAGGATGCGTGCCCGCGTGATCATGCGCTCGGCGGGCTCCGAGGGCTCGTACGGCGCCAGCGGGCGTATGTAGCTGCGGTAGAGATGGGTTCGCATCCCCGGCTCCCCAGTCGGGTAGGCGCGGCCGCGGTCGGCCGCTCGTACCTGTTAGAGCCGTCGAAGTGCAAAATCCGGACAGCAATTCCCCGAACGTGTGATGCGGCCCCGCTCAGCCGCGTCGGACGAGTTCGAAGGAGAGCACGGCAGCGGCGGCGGAGACGTTGAGGGACTCGACCTCGCCCGGCATCGGGATCGACAGCCACTCGGTGACGAGCTGCCCGACCTCCTGGCCGACCCCGTTGGTCTCCCCGCCGAGCACGAACGCCGCGCGCTGCGGCAGTTCGACGTCGAAGATGGACGTCTTGCTCGACGCGTCGAGCGCGTAAATGCTGTAACCGGCTTCGCTCAGCATCTCGGCGGCCTCCGCCGCGCTTCCGCAGCGCAGCACCGGCGCCCGGAACGCGACCCCGGCCGACGCCTTGACCACCATCGGGTCCAGCGCCGCGACCCCGCGCCGGGGCACGATGATGCCGCCGAGGCCCGCGGCGGTCGCCGAGCGCAGGATCATCCCGACGTTGGCGGGCGTGGTGATGCCGTCGAGCAGCAGCACCCGCGACGGCGGCACCGCGGCCTGCAGGGCGGTGCTCAGCGGCAGCATGCGGGGCGCCACGACGTCGGCGAGCACGCCTTGGTCCTGCTTGCCGTTCCCGGCCAGCACCTTGACCCGGTGCGCGCTCGCGCGCTGCAGCACCACCCCGGCGGCCCTGGCGGCACGTTCGATCTCCGTCGCGGCCGGGCCGCGCGCGGTGTCGGCCAGGATCACCTTGTCGACCACCAACGTCGGGTCGTCCAGCGCTTCCAGCACCGGCTTGCGGCCGTAGACGGTCAGGAACCGGTCCTTCGGCGAGATCAGCGACTCATCACCCACGACGGAAAGTCTCGCATCCGCGCCGATCACGCGTGCGGCCGCGACCGGCGAGACCGGCGTTTGCGCTGATGGACGCCCTCTTGCCCCATTTGGCCGCGCGCTCTGTCAGGATCACGTCATGCCCGACCGCCTTTCCGCGCTGGACGCCTCGTTCCTCTACGTGGAAGACCCCTCGACGCCGATGCACGTCGGTGGTGTCGCGATCTTCGAGCGCCCGCGTGAGGGCTTCGACCACGAACAACTGCTCGCGCTGATCGGCCAGCGGCTCGCGTACCTGCCGCGGTACCGGCAGCGGGTGATGGAGGTCCCGGGGCATCTCGCGCGCCCGGTGTGGGTGGACGACGTCGACTTCGACCTCAACTACCACGTCCGCCGCTCGGCGCTCCCGGAGCCGGGCAGCGACGAGCAGCTCTTCGACCTCGTCGCGCGGCTGATGTCGCGGCGGCTCGACCCCGGGCGCCCGCTGTGGGAGGTCTACTTCGTCGAAGGCCTCGCCGGGAACCGGGTGGCGCTGGTGACCAAGACGCACCAGTCCGTTGTGGACGGCGTCGGGACCATCGACCTCGGCCAGCTGATCCTTGACGCCGTCCCGGCCGAACCCGAGCCGTGGGACGACACCTGGACCCCGCGCCGCCAGCCGAGCCTCACCCAGCTCATGCTCGACGCGACCAGTGAAACCGTGCAGCGGCCGGGGGAAATGGTCGAGAACATCCGGTCGGCCGCCAACGACGCCGCGGCTACCATGGAGAAGGTGACGGGCGTGCTCGGCAGCTTCGCCTCCGCGCTGCGGACGCTGGTGAACCCGGCCCCGTCGAGCCCGCTCAACGTGCGTGTCTCCGGCGGCCGGATGTTCGCCGTGGTGCGGACGCGGCTGGACGACTACCGCAAGATCCGGGCCATCCACGGCGGCACGGTGAACGACGTCGTGCTGGCGGCGATAACCGGCGCGCTGCGTGAGTGGCTGCTTTCGCGGGGATCCGTGCTCACCGCGGGCACGGCGGTGCGCGCGCTGGTGCCGATGGCCGTCCGCGACGCCGAGACGGCCGAGTACTCCACCCCGGCCCTGATCGGCAACCAGGTCGACGCGTACCTGGTCGACCTGCCGGTCGGCGAGCCGAACCCGATCCTGCGGCTGCAGCACATCGGGCACGCGATGGCCGCGCACCTGGATTCGGGCCGTTCGGTGGCCGCGCGGGCGCTGCTGACCGTCGGCGGCTTCGCCCCGGCTACCCTGCATTCGCTCGGCGCGCGGGCGGCCGGATCGTTTTCCGGGCGGATCTTCAACCTGATGATCACCAACTCGCCGGGTCCGCAGGTGCCGATGTACGCCGGGCAGGCGAAGATGATCGAGATGTTCCCGGTGATGCCGCTGGTGCGCAACCAAGCGCTCGCCATCGGCGTCACGTCGTATCACGGTGGCGTCTACTTCGGACTGAACGGTGACCGGAAAGCGGTGTCCGATGTGGACACCCTGGCCGGAATGATCGAAGAATCGCTGGAAGAGTTAAAGGGAGCGCAGAACTGGTGAGGGTCTATCTGCCCGCGACGATCGGGATGCTTAGGGACCTGCTGGCCAAGGACGAGTTCCGGCCCGTCGGCGGTACCGGCTTCGCGCTGACGCCCGCGCTGCGTGAGTCCTACGCCAGCGGCTCGGACGAGGAACTCGAGTACGCGGTCCTCCTGGAGGCCGCGAGGGCCTCGCTGCGGCTGATCGCCGCCGAGGACGAAGGCGAGCCGGCGTCGCCACGCCGCGCCGTCGTGGTGGCCGAGGTCGAGAACGCGACCCACCGCCCCGACCTCGACGCCCCGGTCGTCCGTCTCGACGGCCCGGTGGTCCTGGCCGACATCCAGGCCATCCACGTCGACACCGAGGAGGCCGAGGAAGCCGTGCTGGGCGCGGCGAAGGTGATCGACACCGCCGACATGGGCGACCTCGACGCCGAGTTCATCGTCGGCGAAGCCGAGGACCACGAACTCGCCTGGTACGCCGTGCAGGAGTTGCCGTTCCTCCTCGAACTGCTCTGAGTGCCTGGTGAGCGTTGCGGCCGGTTGGAACCCGATGCCACTGGGCTTGTTGCTGAACTGGTGTTGTTGCTGATCCGGTGGACGCGTTGGTCCGCGGGCATCTCTTCCGGTGGGGGTGCCGCTGAGACATGGAAGGTGTGTAGGGGAAGACTGGCGACTGTCCACTAAGGACGCGCGCTCGTATGTTTTGACCGTTTTACTCGTGTTTGCCCGGTTTGGGTGCGCCGTGAAGGCCTCCTTGAGGGACTCAGAGTCCCTCAAGGAGGCCTTCACGGCGTTACCGGCCGGAACGCTCACAAGCCCATCGTCGGTCAAAGTTCGAGCGGGAACTTGTCGGCTTTGCCGTGGACCTGGCGCACGGCTTCGGGGGTACGGCCACCGACAAAAAAACGGGGCGCCCCGGAAGGGGACGCCCCGCGCAAAACGTTTCGCTACTTGGTTTCGACCTGGTCGGCCGGCGGCGCCTGGATGTCCACCGGGGCACCCCAGTCGGTGTACTTCATGGTCATCTTCATGTCGCCCATCTGCGCCGCGGCGTCCCCGCCGACGGCCTTGCCGATCGCGCTCATGTCCATGACGATCTGCATCGGCAGCTGGTCGGAGTTCACCCACAGGTCCATCGGGAAGTGGATGTTCTTGCCGGCGAGCTCACCCTGCGCCTCGGCGGGCAGCCCGGCGGGCATCTGGTCGGCGAGCTTCGCGAAGTCGACGTCGATCGTGTAGTGGTTGGCCGGCTGGCCGTCCAGCGTGGTCGACTCGGACTTGGTGATCGTGCCGGCCTTCTGGATCTGCTCGAGCATCTTGCTCGGGTCGTTCTGCTCGGCCAGCTGGTTGTAGTTCTCGCTCAGCGCCTTGCCCGCGGGGCTGGAGTCGGCCAGCGAGATCTTGGTCCACGGCTTGGAGCTCGAACCCAGCGACGCGCGCATCGACTCGGGCATCTTCATGTACATGTCCTGGCCGATGAGACGCATCTCCATCTGCTGGCCGAGGAGGTCCATGTTCATCGACATCGCGGTGTTCGCGCCGTCGAAGCGGCCCTGGCCGGTGGCCTTGACCGCCATGCCCGCCGCGTTCATCTCCATGGAGAACTTCGCGGACTTGCTCTTCTCCGTGCCTGCCTTGGCGGCCGCGACCAGCTGCAACGGGTCGCTGAACAGCGACGTCGAACCGGCCTTGTCCTGGCCCGCGGCGCCCGCCGGCAGCGCGGTGCCGCTAGTAGTGCCACCGCACGCGCTCAGCGCCAAAACGAGCGCGAGCCCCCCAGCGGTCAGTGCAATCTTGCGCATTTTTTCCCCTTTTGTCTGTGTAACCACTCTGCTCATCGGGTTCGAGCCGGAGAAGTTACAGCCCTGCCATCACGTTTCCATTCCGGCGCGTGAGGCCAGTAGCCGCCTCAGCGAGGTCAGCCTGTCCGCGCGCGCCGCACCCTGCTTGACCACATCGTCGAGCGCGCAGTCCGGCTCCTCAGGCGGCCCGAGGTGCCCACAGCCCGGCGGGCATTCTTCCGCCGCGGCCGCGAACTCCTCGAACGCGTTGACGATGTTGTCGGCCGTCACGTGCGCGAGCCCGAACGACCGGATACCCGGGGTGTCGATGACCCAGCCGCCGTTGGGCAGCGGCAGTGCCACAGCGGCGACGGAGGTGTGCCGCCCCTTTCCGATCGCGCTGACCACCCCGACCGCCAGTGATGCCGTCGGCACCAGCCGGTTGACCAAAGTGGACTTCCCGACGCCCGAGTGCCCGACCAACGCCGTCACCCGACCCTTGAGACGTTCGTCGAGGCCTTCAGGTTCCTCGTCGTGCCGACTTACCACGGCGGGTACGTCGAGCCCGGCGTAACCGGCGAGCAACTCGTCCGGGCTCGCCAAATCCGCTTTTGTCAGGCACAGGATCGGCTGCAGGCCACCGGCATAACACGCGACCAGGCAACGGTCGATGAAACCGGTGCGGGGTGGCGGGTCGGCCAGCGCCGTCACGATCAGCAGCTGCGAGGCGTTGGCGACGACTACCCGCTCGAACGGGTCGGTGTCGTCGGCGGTGCGCCGCAGCACGCTGGCCCGCTCGTCCACCCGGATGATCCTGGCGAGCGTGTCCGTCTTGCCGCTGACGTCGCCGACGATGCCGACCGTGTCGCCCACGACCACCGAGACCCGGCCCATCTCGCGGGCCCGCATCGCGGTGACCACCCGTTCGGGATCGCCGTCGAGCGCGCACGTCCACCGGCCGCGGTCCTTGCCGATGACCATCGCCGTGGAGGCGTCGGCGTGCGCGGGACGCTGCTTGCTGCGAGGCCGGGTGCTCTTGCCAGGACGGATCCGGACGTCGCTCTCGTCCAGTTTGCGCCAGTCCTTGCCGCCCAAGCCACCACACCTCTCGAAGTTCCCGTGTTCACCCCTATGATCCCATGCCGCTCGCCATCGGTCCCGGAACCGTGTAACGATGACAAATCACACACCCACGCGAAGGAGGTCAGGCCATGTGTGGCCGTTACGCAGCCACGATGGATCCGACCACGCTTATCGAGCAGTTCGGCGCGGCCGATCTCACCGGCGAGGGCGCGTTCTCCGCCGACTACAACGTCGCGCCGACCAAGGACGTGGTCACCGTCGTCCAGCGCCACCCGCGCGACGCCGAGGGCACGGTGCTCGACGAAGAGCCGTCGGAGCGCAGCCTCCGCATGATGCGCTGGGGCCTGGTGCCGTTCTGGGCGAAGAGCCCCTCGGTCGGCAACAAGATGATCAACACCCGAGCCGAGACCGCGACCGAGAAGCCCGCGTTCCGCAAGGCACTGGCCCGGCGGCGCTGCATCGTGCCCGCCGACGGCTGGTACGAATGGCGCCGGTCGGGCAAGGAGAAGAAAGCTTTTTTCATGACCGGCCCGGATTCGGCGCCGCTGGCGATGGCGGGGATTTGGGAAAGCTGGCGCGACCCCGAAAGTGAGCCGGATGCGCCACCGTTGATCACTTTTTCGGTGCTGACGACCGAAAGCGTCGGCAACCTGGTCGAAATCCACCACCGGATGCCGCTGCTCCTGCCGAACGAGCACTGGGCGGCTTGGCTGGACCCGGATGGCGAAGACGTTTCGCCGCTGCTGGTGCCGCCGCCGCTCGAGCTGGTCGACACGCTCGAACTGCGGCCCGTCTCCAGCAAGGTGAACAACGTGCGCAACAACGGCCCCGAACTGCTGGAGCGGGTCGAAGACACGGTGGAATTGGACGAGGGAGCCCTCTTCGGGCTCCCCGAGTCATGACCCGCGTCGAGATCGAGACCAGTTTCGGCCCCGCGCGGGCCGAGCTGCACTGCGCCGAAGAGGGCGTCGCGGTCCTGATGCTCGGGCACGGTGCGGGCGGCGGGATCGACTCGAAGGACCTGGTCGCGGTGACCAGGGCGGCGCAGGAAGCCGGGGTGCACGTGGCACTCGTCGAGCAGCCGTACCGCGTCGCCGGACGCCGTGCCCCAGCCCCTGCCCGGCAGCTAGACGCGTCGTGGCTGTCTGTCGCCGAGGACCTCTCGGCACGCTTCGACGACCTCCCGATGGTGTTCGGCGGCCGTTCGTCCGGCGCCCGCGTGGCCTGCCGCACCGCCGCGGCCGGCCAAGCCGTCGCCGTGCTGGCGCTCGCGTTCCCGGAGCACCCGCCGGGCAAGCCGGAGAAAAGCCGTCAAGCCGAGCTCGACGCCGTCGAAGTCCCGACGCTGATCGTGCAGGGGGAGCGGGACCCGTTCGGCCGCCCGAAGGCGGGGCATCACCACGAGCTGGTCGTGCTCGCCGGGAACCACATGCTGAGCGCCGACCTCGAAGGCGTCTCGCGCGCCACCAGCGAGTGGCTGGGCCGCGTGCTGCGGCCACTGACCTGACAGTCGCGCTCAGCCCGCTATCGCCGCGACGACGGCGTTGGTCAGGCGCACGAGGTCGGCCGGCGCGATTTCGACTTCGAGGCCGCGCCTGCCCGCGGAGCAGTGCACGGTCTCGAAGTTCTCCGCCGAGACGTCGATGACCACCGGGATGCGGCTGCGATGCCCGAGCGGCGAGATGCCGCCGAGCACGTAGCCGGTCGCGCGCTGGGCGGCGGCGGGATCGGCCATACGGGCCTTCTTGCCGCCGACCGAGGCCGCGAGCGCCTTGAGGTCGAGCTGCCCGGTGACCGGGACCACCCCCACGGTGAGAGTGCCGTCCACCTCCGCCACGAGCGTCTTGAACACCCGCGCCGCCTCCAGCCCGAGCGCCTCGACGGCTTCGAGCCCGAACGACTCGTGCCGTGGGTCGTGCTCGTACGAGTGGAGTGTGTGCGCGACTTTTTGCTTGGCCAGCAACGCTGTCGCCGGTGTGCCCTTACCCGCCATGCACAGAAGCGTACGACGCCACTGCCAGGGATCGGGGAATGAGGCGCGGTCGATCCTTGTTGGACAGATCGTGGTGACAACGCTAGCGAACCCCAGCTCCCGAACCTCGCGAGACACCGAGCGCCCGGCGAACCCCGGCGTGCCCGGCCGGACGATCGCGTCCCGCGTATCCTCGATGAAGGCGTACGCGCCCCCGCGCGTCGACGTCCATTGGGAAGGGACCGGTTTGGCGAACACGCAAGACCCCGCGGTGTCCGATGCGAGCACCCCTGACCCGGGCACGGCTCCGGAGACGGAAGCCGGCCAGGAGCAGGTCGACGCGCGCGCCGAGCGTTTCGAGCGGGATGCGATGCCGCTGCTGGACCAGCTGTACTCCGCCGCGATGCGGATGACGCGCAACCCGGCCGACGCCGAGGACCTGGTCCAGGAGACCTACCTCAAGGCGTATGCCGCGTTCGCCTCGTTCAAGGCGGGCACCAACCTCAAGGCGTGGATGTACCGCATCCTCACGAACACCTACATCAACGGCTACCGCAAGCGTCAGCGCCAGCCGTTGCAGCAGCCCACCGAGGAGATCTCCGACTGGCAGATCGCCAAGGCGGAGAGCCACACCTCCAGCGGGCTGCGTTCGGCCGAGGTCGAGGCGATGGACAACCTGCCCGACACCGACGTCAAGCTGGCTTTGCAGAAGCTGCCGGAGGAGTTCCGGCTGGCCGTGTACCTGGCCGACGTCGAAGGTTTCGCTTACAAGGAGATCGCCGAAATCATGGGAACTCCGATCGGTACCGTGATGTCCCGTCTGCACCGCGGCCGCGCCCAGCTGCGCGACCTGCTCGCCGACGTCGCCCGTGAGCGTGGCTTCATCCGCGCCGGCAAGCAGGAGGTGGCGGGTCGATGAACGCCTGCGGCGACGACTCTTCGTCTTCGGAAAAGGTCGATTGCGACAAAGCGCTGGCGGAGATCTATCTCCTGCTGGACCGCGAGTGCGCCGCGGACCGCGAGGCCGAGATCCGGCAGCACCTCAAGACCTGCCCGCCCTGCCTCGAGGAGTACGGCATCGACGAGCAGCTCAAGCAGCTGCTGGCCCGCAAGTGCGGCGGTGACCACGCGCCGGACGACCTGAGGACCCGGCTCCGCGCGTCGATCCGCAAGACCGTCGAGCAGCGCGGTGGCGTGACCATCTCGCGCACCGAAGTCTCGATCGACGAACGCACCGAGTAGCCGCGGACGGCCTTGTGAGCGTTGCGGCCGGTTAGGACCGGCTGGAACGCTCACAAGGCCACGTACGAAGAGGGCCCCGACACCAAAGGTGTCGGGGCCCTCTTCGCAGGCGACTTAAGAGTTGGGCTTGTTGCCGTGGTTGGCGCCGTTCTTCTTCCGGCTGCGGCGCTTGCGGGCTCGCTTCGACATTTTCACTCCTCGTCACTCGTTTGGGGTGGCCTCCGCGGGGTGCTTGCGCGCCTGCCGGGCTCGGGTCAACCTCCCTAGTGTGTCATGCGCGCCGGAGGGCAGGTGCCCGGCCTGTGCCCACCGGGCTTCTGGTTGGATTGGCCCCGCTCGCACGTCCCGTCACCAAGCAGAAGGGCCACATCCATGGCCGAGGAGATCCGGTCCGAGATCGTGGGCAATGTGCTCAAGGTCGTCGCCCAGCCGGGCCAGGAGCTCGGCATCGGGGACCTGCTGGTGCTCCTCGAGTCGATGAAGATGGAGATCCCGGTGCTCGCGGAGGCTTCGGGCCGGGTGTCCAGCCTCGCGGTGCACGAAGGTGACGTCGTTCAGGAGGGTGACCTGCTCGCTGTGATTGAGTAGGTCCCATGTCTACCCTTGCCGATCTGCTCGCCGAAAACACCGGGCTGCCCGGCGAGGCCGCCGATCACCTGCAGACGGTGGTGGCCGAGTGGCAGTTGCTCGCAGACCTGTCCTTCGCGGATTTCCTGCTTTGGGTCCCGGTTTCGGAGGGGCTGCACCCCGACGGCGGGGATTTCGTCTGTGTCGCGCACGCGCGGCCGACGACGGCGCCGACGGCGCACCCGGAGGACGTCGTCGGCACCCGGTTCACCGTCGACGAGCATCCGCAGCTGGCCAAGGCCATGCGTGAGGTGCGGATCTGCCGTGAAGAGGACCCGCACTGGTACCGTGACCTGCCCATGCGCCGCGAAGCCGTGCCGGTGACCTTCCAGAAGGAGGTCATCGCGGTGATGAGCCGCGAGACCAACCTCGCGCAGCCGCGGGTGCCGAGCCCGCTGGAGATCGCGTACCTGGGCAGCGCGGGCGACCTGTGCCAGATGATCGTCGACGGCACGTTCCCCAGCCGGGACAGCCAGTCCGACACCCACACCAGCCCCCGGGTCGGCGACGGCCTGATCAGGCTCGACGCCACCGGGACAGTCGTCTACGCCAGCCCGAACGGGCTCTCCGCGTATCACCGGATGGGCCACGAATCCGACCTCGTCGGCACCCGGCTGGCCCCGCTGACCCGGTCGCTGATCCGCGACCCGTTCGACGCCACCGAGGTGTCGCACCGGATCATCGACGCGCTCGACGGCAAGCCCGGCAGCCGGACGGAGGCCGATTCGCGGCGCGGCGCGGTGGTGCTCTTCCGGGCGCTCCCGTTGCGGCCGGCCGGACAGGCCGCGGGCGCGCTGGTCCTGGTCCGGGATGTCACCGAGGTCAAGCGGCGGGACAGGGCCCTGCTGTCCAAGGACGCCACGATCCGAGAAATACACCATCGGGTGAAGAACAACTTGCAAACGGTGGCCGCGCTGCTGCGTTTGCAGTCCCGCCGTACCTCCAGCGAGGAGGCGCGGCTGGCGCTCGGCGAATCCGTGCGGCGCGTCGCCTCGATCGCGCTGGTGCACGAAGCGCTGTCCGTCTCGGTCGACGAGCGGGTCGACCTCGATCAGCTGCTCGACAACGTGCTGCCGATGGTCGGGGAAGTGGCGACGGCCGAGTCGCAGGCCAGCCTGTCCCGATCGGGTTCGTTCGGGGTCGTGGTCGCGGAGATCGCGACGCCGTTGGTGATGGTGCTGGCCGAGCTGGTGCAGAACGCCGTCGGCCACGCTTTCCCGGATGGCAGGCCGGGCAAGGTCGAGCTGATGGTGGAACGGTCGGCTCGCTGGCTCGACGTCGTCATCCGCGACAACGGCCGTGGCTTGCCCTCGGGATTTTCACTGGAACGCAGTGACGGCCTCGGGCTGCAGATCGTGCGGACCCTCATCGAATCCGAGCTGCGTGGCTCGCTGTCACTGCGGGGCCCCCGGACGGGTGGCACCGAAGCGGTACTCCGGATTCCGCTGAGCCGACGCATCTGACCAGGTCAGGACGCGTTTAAGGGCCGACACCTGTGAGCGGTGCCGGCCCTTGAACGATCATTCGGGAGGACTTGAGTCCAAATGAGGTTTTCAACCAGCCCGATCGAGGCCGGTTCTTCCCCTCTTGTTATGCTCAAGCCGGGTCGATATCACCTCAAGCGAGCTGGGCGCAAGCCTAATCCGCCGCTAGGTTTTCAGAAGCCCTAGCGTGAGGTTTTGTTCGATCCGAGTATTCAGGCGTTGGTACGCGTGCCGATGTGCGTGCGGCGGCGCTTGAGAGCGCGTCGCTCATCCTCGCTCATCCCGCCCCAGACGCCAGCATCCTGTCCGCTGGCCAATGCCCAGGCCAAGCAGTCAGAAGCGACGGTGCAGCGGTGGCACACGGACTTCGCCTCGGTCACCTGCGAGAGAGCCGGACCGCTGGTTCCCACCGGGAAGAACAGCTCTGGGTCCTCATCTCGGCAGGCCGCGTCGTGGCGCCAATCCATGTCTCTGAGCTCCTTCAAGATTTGGCGCGGCGGGCCGCGCCAAAGTCGTCAAATGGCGGTCGTTTTTTTGGGTGCTTGTGAATGCTTTCACGAAGCACCGCGTTCGACAAGGGTTTTCTGAAGATCGGTGAGTCAGCTCACCCGGCCGGGCGACACGCCTGACCTGCGGTTTCTGTCTGAAACGACCTTCGGATGGGAAGGCCGATGCGGTGAGTGGAGCTTCTGCGTCGACAAGCGGCTGTAACACTTTGCCGCAGGCGATCAGTCATGCCCCTGGCCCGAAGACGTCAAACCATCACTGTCAACGCGCTCGGGACGCTGAGAAATTCCACCCTGGTCCGTAGCCCCACCAGGTCCCCATCCACCTGCAAGTTTACCGGCTCAGCTGCGTCGATGCGGATTATCGGCAAGTCATCGTGACGAAGGAGACGTCGGCCACGTTGCTCGCCCTTCGCGCTCAGAGCGCGGCGTAAATGATTGAACACGGTGGGCAACCCGAGACCGCTCAACGCGAATAAGCCCAGCCCGCCGTCGAACGAGCAACCTTTGTTGAGGTGGATGGGGCGGTTCCCGAAATAACTCCACGGGTCGGTGTTGGACACGAAAGCGGTCATCATCTCGGCGGGTTCTTCACCCGGGAGCCGCACGGTGAGCTTCGGCCTGCCTTGCGGAGGCCGCAGATGGCTGGCGACCGCGGCCCGGATGTAGAGCCCCTCGGAGGTCTGCTTGCCCCGGCGGCGCGCCACGCTGGCCACGACGTCGGCGTCCCAGCCGAGGCCGGCGTTGAAGGTGAACCAGTCGCCGTCGGCGCGGCCCAGCCCGACCCGGCGCGTGCGGGAGCCTTCGATGGCGTGCAGGAGCTGGTAGGTCGCTTCGACCGGATCGTGCGGGATGCCCAGCGCGCGGGCGAACACATTGGCGGACCCGCCGGGGACGACGCCGAGCATCGGCGCGTGGCTCAGGCTCCGCGGATCGCCCTCCCTGTCGGCGAGGACGCCGTTGACCACTTCGTTGACCGTGCCGTCGCCGCCGTGGGCGACCACCAGGTCGATGCCGTCCCGGGCCGCGGACCGGGCGATGGCCTTGGCGTGCCCGCGGTAGTCCGTTTCGACGACCTCGAGCTTCACCTGGCTCGCCAGCGCGTGCGCCAGTACGTCCCGGCCACCTGGCGTGGTCGAGGTGGCCTGCGGATTGACGATGAGGACTGCGCGCACCATCGCAGCGTAAGTGACGAAACCACCGGCGCGAGAAAATCCGGCGCCCATGGTGACGTGAAGCTCAGCGGGAGGCTCCGCGACTCGTCCTCGGAATCAAAACCGGGAATCCCTGTGGCGGGCGGTCCTCCTCTGCTGCCGACTGCGCCGTGACAAGTGCACCCGGGCCGACCGCCCGCTCATCGACGACACCTAGATCTTGAACCGTCCGGCGCCGCGCAGAAACGGCCGACCGGGTGGCATACCATCGAATGTGCTCACACACGGTCATTCATCCGGATCGGTGGTCATCTTGGTCACGCGGTGTCCGGACCGGCCGTGTCCTGGATCACTCGCTGGGAAGGCCTGACCGAAGTGCCGATCACCGACAAGGTTTCACCGGCTCCGTTCGAAATACGCCTCGCGGGCGTCCTCACCGCGCTGCCGGGCCTCGGGCTGGTCGTCTTCACGGTGATCTTGCTGGCCAACGGCCTCGGTGCGCCCCAGCAACCGGGCAACAACATCTATGCCGAAGCGGGCTACTACGTGGTGCTGGCCGCGGCGACCCTGTTCTGCGGTGTCGCGCTGCTGCTGGGCAAGACCTGGGCGCGTTCGCCCGCCGTGGTCATCGCCCTGCTGGTCGCCGGAGTCGGCTGGTACGCCGCCGGGCCGTCCGGGCAGCCGGGCTTCGGCGTGCCCGTCGGGCTCCTCGGGATTGTGCTGCTGGTGCTGATCTTCCGGCGGCCGTCGCGCGCTTGGGCACTGGGACAGGCCGACGGCGAGTCCGAAGAGGAGGCCGCCGAGCGGGACGGCGCCGCGGGCCGGGCCGCTCGCCGAGAGCGCGACCAGCCCTAGGCCCGTCCTACGCTTGGGCGGCGAGTGCCCGCAGCGGCTCGTCGGCGAGCCGGTAGACGGTCCATTCGTCCATCGGGATCGCGGCCATGGCCCGGTAGAAATCCGTGGCGGGGTTCCAGTCCAGGACCGACCATTCGAGCCGCCCCAGGTCGCGCCGGACGCATTCGTCGGCCAGCGCGGCCAGCAGGGCCTTGCCGAGCCCCGAGCCGCGCTGGGACTCGCTGACGAACAGGTCCTCCAGGTAGATACCGTGGATTCCGCGCCAGGTCGAGAAGTTCAGGAACCACAGCGCGCAGCCGACGACCTCGCCGCCGACCTCCGCCACGTGCCCGAACAGCGCCGGGGCGTCGCCGAAGAGCGCTGTCCGCAGCTGATCGGCCGTCAGGTGGCAGGCGTCGGGCTCTTTTTCGTACACGGCGAGCTCGTACACGAGCCCGACCACCGCGTCCACATCGGACTCACGGACACGGCGGATTCTGCTGTCTGTCAACGGGAACCTTCAGTTCGACGGGATGTTGAGATGCTGGATCTGGGCTTCGCCACGCTCGTCGCCGAGCACGGTGATGCTCGCCGGGTCGACCGCGTAGTGGACGCCGAAGCGCGGAGACTGACCGAGCCAGCGTGAGACGAGGACCCGGCTGAAATGGCCATGGCCGATCAGGAGCACGTCGGTTTCCGGGAGCGCGGTGCGGACACGTCCGAGCACCTTGTCGGCCCGCGCCGCGACCTCCTCGGAGGTTTCCCCGCCGGGAACGGGATGTGTCCACACCGTCCAGCCAGGCACGGTTTCGCGGATCTCCTCGGTGGTGATGCCTTCGTACTGACCGTAATCCCACTCGGCGAGGTCTTCCGTGGTCTCGCTGACGTCCATTTCGGCCAGTTCGGCGGTGTGCGTCGCGCGCAGGCGAGGGCTGGAGAGCACCAGCACGGGCCCCTCACGCAGGGCACGCAGCCTCGCACCCGCCGCGCGGGCCTGGACCTCGCCCGTCGGCGTCAACGGGATGTCGGTCCGTCCCGTGTGCCGGCCGCTGAGCGACCATTCGGTCTGCCCGTGCCTGAGGAGATAGAGCTGGTGTTCCACGTTTGCGAATATAGCCTGCGGCCCGATTTGCTACTCGCCAGTAATAATCGGAGGAGTGGCTATGGCGGACAGTCCGACTTAGACGATGTGGCGGAAACTGGCGGCCAAGCCGGGCGGGAAGCGGCCTTCTCCGCGTCGATGTGCCTGCGCGTGCCGTACTTCCGCACGGTCGTCCCTTTGGTGCGTGACCTGCGGCCCGGCCACTGCGAGGTCACCGCGCCCAAGTGGTGGGGCGTGCTCGACCACATCGGCACCTTCCACGCGATCGCCGCCCGCAACCTCGCCGAGATCGCGATGGGCATGCTCGCCGAGGCGACCGCCCCCGCCACGCACCGATGGTTACCCAAAGGGATGACGGTCGCCTACGTCGCGAAGGCCGGGACCTCGCTGCGCGCGGTGGCCGAAGTGCCGGAGGTTCCGGACTGCTGAGCCTCGTCCGTGGCAATCGGGGTGGGGCGCCGGGCGGGTTGGGGCTGGGTAAACTACTACGATGAGAGTAGGGTTAAAGCCTACGGAGGTGGTAATGATGGCACGCTCCGCTGTCGGTGTGCCGCCGCAGTTGGCGCGGCGTGGCCAGCGGGTCTTCCGGCCGAGGGACTTGAGCGACGTCTACGCGCACCCGCGGGCCGAGGTTGCCCGCCTGGCTCGCTCCGGCGTCGTGAGACACGTCGCCACCGGTTACTACGCGCTCGCCCCCCTGCATCGCCTGGCTGATCCCTCGTGGGTGCCCGACCTGAACGCCGTGGCCCTGGGCATCGGGCAAGCTGACTACGGGCCCGAGGACGTCGCGCTGATGGGCGTCAGCGCCGCGC
>Ga0247768_1000416_pt1 | contig 15466 bp, 6 predicted proteins | sample UWRJL016104C6_FD_179944 | JGI IMG/M metagenome (GOLD analysis project Ga0247768, IMG submission 179944) | Plant litter microbial communities from Arlington Agricultural Research Station in Wisconsin, United States - UWRJ-L016-104C-6 | ecosystem: Environmental > Terrestrial > Plant litter >... | reverse complement strand
AAGGTCTTCGGCGAAGGCAGCCAGTCAGGGATCGCGATCATACTCCTAATCAAAGACCCAGCTCAACCGAGCCCAGCGGTGATCAGCTACGCGAGCATCGGCGATTTCCTTAGCCGTGAAGAAAAGCTCGCCAAGATAGCAGAATCGAATCCTCTGTCCAAGCTCGAGGCGACTACGATCACTCCCAACAAGACGGGTGACTGGGTCAACCAACGAAGCGAAGAATTCAATGCCTTTATGTCAATCAATGGCATGGCTGGCATTTTCTACGATTATGGACCAGGAATACAGTCGAACCGCGACGTATGGGTTTACAACGCCAGTCGCGAGGCACTACTCGACAACATGAAGCGGGCGGTTACATCATATCGAGCCGCACTGAAAGGCGTGCGGTCTAACGATCCTCACGAGATTAAATGGTCGTCGTCTCTCGAGATCCGGTTCTCTCGCGGTGAAGAGATCGAGTTCGTGGAAGAGGTTGTGCCGGCCGCATATAGGCCGTTCGAGCGGTGCTTCAGATATGCAGACCTGCGATGGATTCATCGACCCGGAGCCGCTCGGAGGTTCTTTCCCGCAGGACTTGCTAACACGGGCATCTACGCTCTAGGCCCTGGGGCCACGGCTGAGTTCTCACTGCTAGTGACGGCTGACATTCCCGACGTCCAAGCACTTGGCGCAGGGCAGAATGGCCAGGTCTTCGCCCGGTGGCGCTATGAGTCAGCCGAAGACATGGGGATGCTCGACGTGACGATACCCGGTGACGAGATTATCGACGGATATCGCAAACTCGACAACATAACCGATGAGGCCCTGCGACGATTCCAGGCCGCGTATGGGTCGAAGATCACGAAGGACGACGTCTACTTCTACGTCTACGGGCTGCTACACAGCCGGGAGTACCGCGAGACCTACGCGGCCGACCTGAAGAAGATGCTGCCGCGTATCCCACTCGCGGAGGACGCGTGGCCGTTCGTTGAGGCTGGCCGGGAACTGTCAGAACTTCACCTGGGCTACGAGTCGGTGACGCCGTACCCCCTCGACGGGCTCGACGTGGAGTCGTCTGGCGACCCGTACGACTTCTTCACCGTCCGGAAGATGGCGTTCATGAAGAAGCGCGATCCGGAGACAAAGAAGCTCGTCGCAGACAAGAATGCGATCGTCTACAACTCGCGGATCACGCTCAGCGGAATCCCAGGTGACGCCCATCGCTACATGCTGGGCTCGCGGTCGGCGATCGAGTGGATCATCGACAGGTACCAGGTCAAGCCCGACAAGGCCTCGGGCATCGTGAACGACCCCAACGCCTGGAGCCGCGAGATCGGCGACCCGCGCTACATCGTCGACCTGCTCGCACGCATCGTCACCGTCAGCCTGCAGACGATGCAGATCGTAGACAACCTGCCCGCCCTCGCGATCCGGAAGGATCAGAACCCGAAGTGAGCGATGTCGTCGAGATCGGCACGCCGTGGCTACCGCTGCGAAGCCAGATGCACGGGCAACTTCGAGCCCCCCGGGTAAGTCCAAATCGCCAACCAAGGCTGCCGACGCTATCGCGGCAGCGTGGGGGTAGCGCACGGCCCGTTTGTGCCGCAGTTGGCGACGCCGCCTCACGCAGCCGCGTGGCCACGGTCGCCGTCGCTGGCAGGGCGTTGCGGATCAGCACGGCAGCGCCCAGGGCATCCTGGGCCAAGGGCCCGCCACCGCCCTGGGGGAGCAGGACGGAATCCAGCGCTGCCAACTCGTCGTCCCAGCCCACGAAATCGCGGATCAACGACGGCAACTGCCGCGGTACCCGCAAATCCGCTGCTGCCGCGGTGATCGACGCCACCGACCGCAGCGGGGAGCCCGTCCCATGCGAGGCCTCGCCGCCGGCTGGCGCCGGCCCACGCTTGTCACACTCACGCAACGCCCGCCGCTGCACGGTCCGAACGGCCAGCAGCACGGCCACCACTGCAGCAGGCCAGCTCAGCCCCTCCAACACATTGCGGATCGGGTGGTCCGCTGCCCAGGGTTTGGTTGACACCTGATGTGTGAGCCTTCGGCCTCGCTACTTTTTCGTAGTTCCTGATCAAGGATCTGCGGTCGCCGGGCCCTGCCCCGTTGCCCCCAGATACCGACATTCCATGTCCGCGAGCCCCTCGCCGGCGTCTGCCGAACCGCCGAACCAGCAACGGCTGGTGGTCGGCGAGAAGCAAGCACGCACAGAGGCTAGTCAATCTGCTCGGCAAATGGGTGTTACCAAGGGTAACGAGCTATCGCGCCATCGCGGGTGGTTACTAGAGTCCGATGCGGTGTTGTTGTAGTGGGTGGGAGCTCATGACAGTGGACCCGTGGGCTGTTCCCGCTGGGATGGTCGGTTCTGATGACTTGGTGCGGATCGGAACTGGCGCCGCAGGCGATGAACTGCTCGGCTGTCCATCCTTCCTTGGCGTCAAGATCCGTCCGCGAATCCGCTCCAAGCAACCGTCGTGGGCACCAGCCGCGCAGCTTGAGATGTTCCCGCTTCAACCGGTCATGGCTGCGCTGGACCGTATCGAATACCGCCAGCTCTCTGAGGATACTGCTTTGGCAGAGATCGAGCAGAGCGGCACAAAGCTCCATCCTGGCTTAATCAAGTTCGCGCGCCATGCGGTGCACAACTACTTGAATGTTGGTTTCGAGAACAACGGATTGGAACCCGTTCCCGACTGGTGGGTCGTGCGCAAGACAAGTGCACGCATCTGGGAACTCTATGCGTGGGGCCGTCGCTACCAGTCGTCTGACGGTCGCCGTCGTGAATTCCGATTCCTGCGGTTCGGCGAGGCTGCCAGCAATCCAGGTGATCGCGCGAAGATTGCGATCGCAGCTCACGTGACGGCGTTCGGCGTTCCAGCGACGTGGCCCGAGTCGTGGCGTGAGCCGTTCGACCTACGTGAAGGCCGCGCGGTAGATCATGCCCGGGTGGTTGAAGTAAGCCTGGCGAATGGGTCTGCTGAGGTGCTGTTCGACGGCACGCCTGCCGACGCGCAGGCGTACTACGCCGAGCATGGCCGGAAACGCGTGGCGTCCATAGCCGTCGGCGGGCAGGCGCGTCCCGGCTCGTCATGCGCGGAGTGTAAGCAGCTGACCAGCTGCGGGACCTTGCAACGTATCCCGGGCGTCCTGGCTCTCTCGGCGACGCGGGCGCCGGTTCGCACCGTGTCGGCGAGCGACCTGCGCTACCACCGCACATGCCCTGCCCAAGCCCACCTGCGGTCGCTTCACCTCCCCCGAGCCTACGAATACGGCGCCGAAGCCGAACTCGGTCACGCTGTTCACGCCTGGCTTGAAGACGCGCATCGGGACGGCACGGCGTGCGATCCGGCGGCTATGCCGACAGGTGATAGCGGGTGGTCCGCGGGTCGGTGGCGGGTCGACGGTGACGCCGCGCGAATCGGCGCCCGGATGCTGCGGCAGCACATCGACGTCTGCGCCCTTCACCAGTCAGACACGGTGACCCAGGTTCGGGTCGAGCCGCGTCTTGCGGTCCACGATACGGCCGCGCAGGCGGTCGTGCTCGCCAAGCCGGACATGATCTATATGGACGACGGCGGCTGGGTTTGGCGCGAGCTGAAGACCACCCAGAAGGGGCGCTGGTTTCATGACGACCTCCTCGACGAGTTTCCGCAGCTCGCCCTTGCCGTGTCGTTTCTCGCTGAAGGAGTGCTAGGTGGCGACGCCGCCAATGCACGGGTCGAGCTGGAGGTGCTGCGTCCGGAGGGTGCGGAGATCGACGTCATCGATCCGACGGACCCTGAACGGCTGGCCAAAGCGCGCGATGTCCTGCGGCGTCTTGCGCAGCCGTGGCGTGCTGATGAGACGTTCGAGGCTCGGCCGAGCAAAAACTGTCGGTGGTGTCCTGTATCTAGGTGGTGTCCGAGTTTCCCGGGCTTGGACTTACCCGATGAGGAGGACAGCGGCGCATGGTGACTGCGAGCCCGGCTGTGCCGGGGGCGTTTTTCGACGGCGAACCGCTGGTGCGGATGATCGCGTCTGCGCTGTTCACGCTGTCGCGCCAGCGTGCACCGCGCAATCCGGTGTACGAGGACACCGTCCAGACCGCGTTCAACCACCTGGTCCTGCGCTGCCTGCGCCATGATGTGCCGCCGCCGGCAAGTGTCCCCGACATGGTCTCGTGGGCGATGCACCGCCCACTGCACGAGTGGCCGCTGGGCTTGCCGGACGACCTGGACACTGCCGACGGGTTCCTGATCGACCCGCAGACACGCCTGCCTACCCAGCAGTGCCTCGAATGGGTGATCTCGGCGCCCGACCCCGCCGCGGAGCAGTACGAGAACGAGGTCATGCTCGGCGTGATCCAGCAATGCCGGGTCGCCCGGTCACCGGAGTCCTACACGGCGTTCCGCCGCCTGCTGATCACCCGACCGGTCCTGACCGGCACGGAACTCGCGCTCCTGGGCGAGGACCTGGACCTGATGCTGCTGATCGACACCATCAAACGCTCCTACGAAGCCGCCCCAGGGTCCTACCTGCGCGACGGGCAGTACGCCCAGTGCGCCCGCTGCAAGTGTCTGCTCGTGCCGATCGCCGGCGGACGGTACCGGTGCGAACTGGACCGCTGCCGACGTGAGGGCTTTCCGACGATCGAGCGCACGCTCGACCCCGCCCGCGGCAACGGCCTCTACCAGCTCAGCCGCCCGCTGCGGATGTTCATCACCGGCCCCGGGCTGGCCGAAACGGATCTCGAGCAGGACCTGATCAAGAAGAAGTTGCAGCCTGAGATGTGGCCGAACTTCGACACCTACGACTTGCGCATCACGCTCCCCAACAAGCAGATCTGGGCGATCGATGTGAAGGACCGGGCCAACCCCGCGCTGCTTGCCCGCACCGCGCGTGCCTTCATCCCCGCGCCACCCTATGACCAGGCATTTCTGGTTGTCCCGCACTACCGGTTCGACGAACGCGAAGCGTACGCACGGATCTTCGCCCGGCACGTCCCCGACGAGGTCCGCGACCGAGTCCGCCTGATGTCAGATGGTGAGTTCCTGCGCGTACTGACACGCGAACTACGCCGGATCCGGCGCATCGCCATCGCCCACTCGACGGACGGAGGTTCCTCCGATGCGTGATCGCAGCAGCTGGCACCGTCGCCTCGCCGGCCAGCTCACTCCGGCCTGGCCCGCAACGCTGACCACCTTGACACACGGCGACCTGATGGACGTCGAGCTGGGTCTCTACCTGCTCGAGACCGTGATGCCCACCCGCACTGTCACTGACGCGTGGACTCTGTTCGGTGGCTACCCTTACAGCGAAGCGTTCGGAGATGTCCGCACCGATGCACAGCGGCACCGCATCCAGCGCGGCCGCCACTACCTGTGGAGCATGCGACGCCGGCGAGAGTGGCGAATGGCAGTCACCACCTATCTCACCGTGCCCGAGGAACTGCGCGGCTACGACATCAAGGACCTGGACGCGGTACCTGAGCGACGCGCCCCTGCTCGAGCCGCGACCCGCTTCGCCGTGTACGAGGACGTCCTCACGTCGGCGCCCCCGTTCGATCGGAAGCCTCTGCCCCTCGCCGGTGTCGGTGAGTACCGGTTCCCGGTGCGAGATCGCTCCTACTCGGTGACCTTTACCGACGACCTGGTGCCAGGCCCGCAGCCGTGGCCCCATGACCTCGACGCACTGCCGCCGGGCGGTGCCACTCCCGTCGAGGTGACCTGGGAGCAGCTGGAACAGGCTGCCCAGGAGATGGACCGTATCGAGGCCGCCCACCCGGATCACAAGTCGCACGAGTGGGAGCGCCGGCTGGGTCGGGTCAAATTGCTCGTCCGTGACGAGGCGCGCGGCGAGTTCGTCCCAAGCGGTACCTTGCGCATCGACGGGCTGCTGAATCTCGTCGGTATGGTCGGTGCCGGCAAGTCGACCCTGCGCGACATCCTCGCTTTTTGGGCCACCACTGACAAGGCCAAACCGCGGCGGATCACGATCGTGGTCGGCGACGTCGCTGAGGTCCTTACCGTCGTCCAGCAGTTCCGCGCGCTTGGCGTCGCTGCGGCCCCGATCCTCGGCCAATCCACCCGCGAGCGGCATATCGAACGTCTCCATCGGCGCACCGCCACGGCGGGCGCCGCGACCATGCTGTCGCACGACGACCCGAGCTTCGACTACCTCAGCAGCGCCTGCCCGCTTGACGCCTTGCGCGGGCTGGAAGCCCCGCGTCCACTCGGCATCGGCGAAGCACCTTGCGTGTCCCTCTACCCTGTCGCCAAGCCTGACAAAAGAGCATCTGCGGTCGCGCTCGGCGCTGAGATGATCGAGGAGCCTGTTGCGGCTGAACCAGCCGTCGAGGAGCGGCCGAAGCGCCATGCGTGCCCGCTGTGGACACGCTGCCCCCGACACCACGGCGCACGCGACCTGGTCGACGCCACGATCTGGGTCGCCACTCCGGCTGGGCTCGTCCACAGTGGTATTCCGCAGCACCTTCACGAGGAACGGCTCCGCTATCTTGAACTCGCCTGCAGACTGAGCGACCTCGTCATCGTCGACGAAGCCGACCGGGTGCAGATGCAGCTTGACACCGCGTTCGCGCCGGCCACCACGCTGGTGGGGCGTTCCCCGAATTCCTGGCTCGACGAAGTGGCCGCACACAAGGTCACCGAGCTGGCTCGTCGCGGACGGCTGCAACTCTCCGCCCGGGAGAACGACGACTGGGCCAACGCCACCGACACTGTGACAGCGGCGACCAACCGCCTCTACTCCCTGCTGATCCAGGACGCCGCCCTGCGTAAGTGGATCACCGAGGACTATTTCAGCGCTCTCACCCTGCACCAATGGCTGATCAATGCCTGGTTTCCCGACATCGGCGACCGCGCACAAGACCCCGACGAGAATGAAGCGGCCGAACGCGACCAGCAGATCGCACGCATCGACCGCATCCTCGACCGCTTCCGTGACGACCCCCTCCAGGAACAACCCACCGCTACGCAGTCAGGCGAACCGGACGAGGACGCCATCATCGTCAACGATCTTGTCCATCTCGCGCTTGAGCTCCTGCACGCTCAGCGCGACTCCGCGACCCGCGAACGTCTCCGCAATACCTTGCTCGCCCTACTCGGCGACAACGACAACGTCGCCAGCAACATCGACGCCCACGTCACCAGGTTTGAATTCACGCTGGTCCTGGCGGCTCTGCACCATCGGCTGAACCTGATGACCACGTTGTGGCCGCGGGTTGAGGCGGCTCTCAACCTCGAGGCGACGTCGAACGTGCTGTCGCGACGGCCGCCCAAGGACTACGAGCCGATCCTCCCGGAATCCCCGATGGGCAACGTGCTCGGATTCCAGTTCCAGCTCGGCGAGCGCAACCGCGACGGCGACCAGAGCGGTGAACTGCGTTTCTTCCGCTGCAGTGGTGTCGGCCGCGAGCTGCTCCTGCAGCTGCCACAGCTCCCCGCGATCGACAACCGCCCCGGCCCAAACGTCCTGTTGATGTCGGCGACCAGCTGGGCAGGCACCTCCAGCCGCTACCACGTCAACACCGACGTCGGTGCCGTCCTACGCCCGCACGACGACGAAGTACGCCTCGTCCTCGAGTCCACGTTCCGCAAAGAGTTCCTCTACTGGCCGGGCACCGCTACACCGCTGCGACTGTCCGGCTCCGATACCGACACCCGCCCACAAGTGCTGACACAGATGCTCCACCAGCTCGCGGTGCCCGACCGCAGCCTCGCCGACTCGACCAGCATGCTCGAACAGGAACTCGCCGACATCGACGACCCCGACCGCCGAAGGATCCTCCTACTGGTCGGCAGCTACGTCGAAGCCAAGCGCGCCGCCGAGTACCTCAACGCGATTCCCGAATGGACTGGGCGGATCACGCTGCTCGTGTCCGACGACGCGGACCTCGACAACGCCTGGCGCACACTCCCCGGCGACCCCTCACTGAGGACCCTCAGCCGCGGCAACGTCGCCTCGTTCGCCGCTGAAGGCGGCCAAATTCTCATTGCGCCGCTGCTAGCCGTGGAACGTGGCCACAACATCGTCGTCCCGGGCGGTAAGGCCGCCATCGGCAGCGTGTATTTCCTCGCCCGCCCTCACCCGCGCCCCGACGACATCGCCCTGGCTATCCAGGCGATCAACGACTGGGCGGTACGCCAGGTTCGCGGACCTGGCGGGGGGTTCCGGCAGCTGGCGCTCGCCGCTGGGACTCCTGACCTTGCAGGACTGGCATTCCGTCGCGAAGCCCGCCAGAAATGGAATCGCTTCCTGACCCGTCAACTCTCGTGGACCAGTCTGCCGCCGGATGAGAAGGTCGCGTTCACCTGGGACCAGCTCGTCGTGATGTGGCAGGTCATCGGCCGCCTTGTCCGCGGTGGAGTCGAGGCCCGCGTCGTCTTTGTCGACGCGGCGTTCTCTCCGCGGGAAGCCGGGCTGCATGCCGTCGACACGCCAGATACCAGTCTCCTGGCGAGCATGCGGTCCATCCTCGATCCGTACTTCACGCCGGACTCCGCGTTGCCGGATATCGACAAGTCGCTAGTCGCCGCGTTGTACGAACCGCTGTACCGCGCCCTCGCCGACATGGACTGACCGCCGCCTGCGGCGCAAACCAGAGAGACCAACATCGTGGCCTACAACGAGATCCAGCAAGCCGCCTTCGTCCCGAACCCCGAGGCTGAGCATTTCATCCGACCCCTGCACACCCTCGCCTTCCCTGCGACCTGGCGTGAACCGATCCTCAACCTCTACACCCATGGCAGGCCTGAGGCGGCCAAAACCAAGATCAAGAGCGTGCCGATCCGCCGGCTCAACAGCCTGATGCGGGCCGTTGCCCCCGATCTGATCACCGTCGACGGGTCGACGACCTTCGAGGAGAACAAGCCCTGGCTCTACGCCGACGAGCCTTACCCTCAGGCTGTGCTCGACAGCATGATTCACGCCTGGCTGCGGGACATGAAACCCAGCGACGAGGCGTACCCGCTGTTCCGTGAGACCGTCCGCGCGCTGTCGACCCATGACCTGAAATGGCAGGTCGAGGACGTCGACCTGCGCGCCCAGGACATCTCACCCGGAGGCACAGCCCTACCGCACGACCGGCTCTACCGTCTCGTCCCGGAGATCCTCGCCGACCGCATCGCCCAGCTCCACCCCTACGAGCATGCCGGCGAGCAGCTCCGGTTTCACCGCGTCGCCGTTGATGCCCGAGCCAACGGTGCCGAGCTGATGTCCTGGCCTCCGCTCGAACACAGCACCAAAGGCCAAAACGGCGTCAGGATCGCCTATTACTCCGCGGTCATTCGCGTCGCGCTACGCACCGTGCCGTTCTCACCGACGCCGCGAGTGCATATCAGCACCGGTGTCCGCCGGTGGGTCAGCGGACCCGTCTACTTTCCCGGAAAGAACGGCGTCTCGACCTACCTGCTCACCAACGATCCTCTCGTGCCCGACGGAACCCGGCCCCATCGGTTCGCGGTCGCCTCGCTCATCTGGGATCGCAAGACTCGCAAAACCGTGTGGCGCCAGGGCGGCCCCGAAGGGCTGCTCAACCAGGTCTCTGCGCTGGACAACTTGCCCTCGCCGGATGTCTTCGCCAAGGAACCCGACGCCTGGATCCATGGCCGGGACGGCGTCACGGCCGCAGTCGCATTCCACTCCCGCATGAAGTGGCACCCCGTCGGGACTGGGCTCATGCCCAGCGAACGTCGGCGGCTGACCGAGTGGGCCGCGGAAGCCCTCACACCCGAGTTCATCTTCGCCTCGCCGCTGCACCGCAGCGAGATCAAGCAGAACCCCGCTCGCGCGCTGGAAAAGAACGTTCCGATCAGCAAGGACGCCACCGACCCCGAACGAGCACAAGCTCACCTGGACAATGCCGCGGTGAGCCGTCGCAACGCCGAGAAGCGGCGCGTCCTGGCGGCCGCGACCAACGACAATCTCGTAACTGCTGTGCTACTTCACCAGACCAGCACCATGCGCCAGCACGTCCTAGCCGCAGTCGAATCGAGCCTCGGACTGGCCGAATATCGACGCGCGACCGGACCTGAGCTCTGGTCTTGGGAAGCCCCTGAACTCAGCGTCCGGCTGCACCTACGCCCCCTCGGCGCACTCGGAGCGCCGCTCGGTAACGGCGACAAGCCGCCTCGCCGCGGACAAGAATTCGACGACGCCATCCGACAACGACGTGACCAGGCCGCGACGACCGTCACTGACCTGTGCGACAGGCTCGCCGAACGCCCACCGCTGGTCCTCGTGGAACTCGAGGGACCAGAACGATTCCAACAACCCAGGACCGATCCGAAGTTTGCGATCCGGCTCGGCTGCGCCGACGCTGGCACCGTCACCCAATTTCTCCGGCCACCAAGCGCGGAACCCGATGATGACGACGCATTCCGCGCCGCTGCCGCATGGGGAGACGGCATGCGGCAGCTCGGCATGCGCTTCGTCCCCCAACACACCCTCGGCGACGCAATCCCGGACCAGCTCAACCAGCTCGCGTTCTGGCTGGTCAAACGCCGCGTAGACGGACCGACCCAGAACCCACAGTTCACCCCAGTCGCGGTCCTGATCCGCCCTGGCCAGAACTGCATTATGGGCCGCACGGCGACCATGTCCGAGTGGGTTCCATACCCCGAGCTGCTCAAGAGTCTCACCGGCCAGATCCGCCCCGACAACCTGAAAACCGACTACGACCAGACCGCCGCCACCGCCGCGTTCGTCAAGAACACCCTCTACCAGATGAGAAGCACCCCGACCCTGGTCGTCACCCACGCACAGAACACCCGCAACCGCTGGCCCTGGCTGCAGAACGGCGGCCTCGTCGTCGACCGGATCCAAGTCGGCATGACCAGCACGCAACGCATCACGACCTACGGGAAGCACCTGCGCATCGTGCGCATCGCAACCGGAGACCGCGACGAAACAGCACAGTGGTGGGCACCCAAACCCGAAGGAACCGGCGGCATCTCCAAAGGCCTCTGGCAACTCCAGCCGTCCGACGATCGGGACCGCGTCTTCTACAGCACGACCGACAAAGCGAGTACCCACACCCTCGCGGTAGACACCACAAAACTGACCCCACGCATCACCGCAGCCGGCAAGCCAGACATCAAGCCAGCGAAGAACGCTTGGAACCCCGACCTGCTCGAATTCTCGATCGCGGGACTCCAGCCCAGCGACACCCCCGCGGAATGGGCGATGTTCCTACACCAGCAGAGGTTCTCCGAGGACTATCGTGACGGACTCGGGCTTCCTCTGATCCTTCACCTCGCGGAGCTCACCTCCCACTACGCACTGCCCCACGGCGAGGAGCTCGACGGCAACGGCGTAGACGAGTCGGAGGGCGGTGACGAGTCAACAGCAGGAGACAATGCCACAGCCGCTGAGTCCGAGTATGAGCAGCCGTGACGGCATCCGAGGGCGACGCTTACCTGGAGCCGAGGCTCGTTGGAGACATCTCTGGCAGCTTCTACGTTCCTGCCTACCAGCGCGGCTATCGATGGGGCGAGGTTGAGGTACGCAGGCTCCTTGAGGACATCTGGGAAAGCCGCGACAGGCCGTATTACCTGCAGCCAGTGGTCGTGAAGCGACACGGTGATGAATGGGAACTGGTCGATGGCCAGCAGCGGCTTACGACGCTGTTCCTGATCTTCCAGTACATGACGAGTGAGGGACTCCAGAGTTCCGGTGCTGGTTACTCCCTTCGGTACGAGACGCGGGCGGACAGCGCCGCTTACCTGGAAGAACTCGATCCCGAGCTGAGCCAGAAGAACATCGACTTCTTCCATATCTACGAGTCTTACCGGTGCATCCGCGCATGGTTTGACGCCCACGAACACCGGCGCCAGTACGTCGCCAACAAGTTCTACAGCGCCCTCTTCGAGCATGTTCGAGTGATCTGGTACGAGGCCGCCGATGACGTGGATGCGGCCACGCTCTTCACGCGGCTCAATGTCGGCCGTATCCCCCTGACGGACGCCGAGCTTGTCAAGGCCCTCTTGCTGTCACGCAGCCGCGGCAGCCTCGGCATGACCAATCGCGCGCTGGAGATCGCGGCTCAATGGGACGTCATCGAGCGCGATCTTCGTGACCCAGAGCTATGGGCGTTCATCACTGGCAGAGCGTCAGAGGATCCGACGCACATCAGCCTCTTGCTGGACACGATCGCGGGTGGACCGACCGGTCGTGACCGGCCGCTGTTCCACACGTTCGAGACACTTCGAGTTCGGATCGCGGCCGACCCTCAGGAGTTCTGGAACGGGGTGGTCGACCTGCACTCCCTGGTTCTGGGGTGGTACGAGAGCCGGGACCTCTTCCACAAGATCGGCTTCCTCATCGCTCGGGGGAGATCGTTCAGCGGGCTGATCGAACGCTCCAGGGACAAGTCCAAGTCGATGTTCGAGGCTGACCTCGATGGGCTCATCCGCCACGACCTGACATTGTCCGAAGCCACGCTGCGGGACCTGAGCTACCAGAGCGACAAAGCGAGCCGGACCCTGCTGCTGATGAACATCGAGACCGTCCGGCGGCGGAAACGCTCCTCGGAGCGGTATTCCTTCCGAGAGCATGCGGTCGGCCGTTGGTCCCTGGAGCACATCCACGCGCAGAACGCGGAACGCCTCAACCGCGCGGAGCAGTGGGAGGAATGGCTGCGCCTGCATCGCAGGGCGCTGCTGTCCTTTGACGAGATCGACCAGGTCGAGAAGGAGGCCGCCCTGGACAGGCTGGAGCAGGTGCTCACGAAATCGACTATCACGGAAGCCGACTTTCGCCCGCTGGAACGGGAACTCACCGAACTGCTCTCCACAGACACCGATTCGAGCGATGGCAGTGTGGACTCGATCGCCAACCTTGCGTTGCTCGACGGTGGCGACAACAGCGCACTGAGCAACTCCGTGTTCGCCGTCAAACGCGCCGCGGTTCTCGCTCGCGACCGGCAGGGGTCATACATCCCTGTTTGCACCAGAAATGTTTTCCTGAAGTATTATTCGCCGGCCGACGAGCACCAGATGCATTTCTGGAGCGCGCCCGATCGGGAGCACTACCTCAGCGAGATAGTCACCGTCCTTCGCGACTACCTAATGCCCGAGGAGGAGACTGCGCTGTGAAAGGGTACTTGACGACGTACGCCGGCCTTTTCGAGGCGCAGCCAGGCGACGTGCCAGGAATCAGCAGCATCGAGATCCCGCTCATCCAGCGCGACTACGCCCAGGGACGTCCGAGCGCCTGGGTAGAGGAGATCCGAGTCGACTTCCTGGAAGTCCTCCTGGACGCGGTCGCCAGCGGTGAGCCGGTCGGGCTCGACTTCGTGTACGGCAAGATCGAGGGAGCGACATTTCACCCCCTCGACGGACAGCAACGACTGACTACGTTGTTCCTGCTCCATTGGTATCTCGCCTCTGCAGCCAACCGCATGCACGCTGAGGCAGCTTGGACCCGCTTCTCCTACGCGACACGCGCGAGTGCACGGCTATTTTGCCAGCGGCTCGTCGCCAACCCGCTACCTCAAAACGAGGCTGTGCCGTCCGCGTGGATCATCGACCAGGCGTGGTACCTCCACGTGTGGCGAACCGATCCGACCATCCAGGCCATGCTCGTCATGATCAACTCGATCCACGATGAGGTCCAGCGCCTCCACCCGGACCTGGATGCACAGGCCGCATGGGAGCGTCTCACCGGCGCCGAGTCTCCTGCCATTTCGTTCTACCTGCTGCCGCTGGACGACATGGAGTCCGACGAGGACCTGTACATCAAGATGAACTCCCGCGGGAAGCCGCTCACCCCATTCGAGAACTTCAAGGCGCGCTTCGAGCAGGACATCCGGCACTCGGATCGAGCTGACGAGTTCGCGCACAAGATCGACGGAACGTGGTCGGACCTTCTCTGGCCGTTCCACGGCGGCGACAACATCGTCGACGACGAGTTCATCCGCTACATCGGCTTCATCACCGAACTCTGCGAGCTCCGCGAGGGCCGGGTCGTTTCCGGAAGCCGGCTCGGTCCTCGGGCGCGCGCCGTGTTCGGCCAAGGAAACAACCGAGCCAACGAACACCTCGACCTCCTGTTCGGCGCGTTCGACAAATGGCAGAACGCCGAGCACATCAGTAAGATTTTGGACGATGTCCTGTCCACATCGCTGCCCGGAGAGCACCACTACGACTGGCAGAAGGTTGTCCTCTTCGGCGCCACCAGCACCAACCTGTTCGAGCAGTGCCTCCGACGTGGCCGTCAGCGCACCTTCACGTTGCAGCAGAGCCTGCTGCTGTACGCGGTCCTCCTTCACCTGATCCAGGACAGCGAAGACTTCCCGCGCAGACTGCGCGTTCTGAGAAACCTCATCGCGGCCTCTGAGGACGAAGTGCGCCGGCACAACATGCCTGTCTTGGTCAACGACGTGGAAAAGATCATCCTTAACGGCGATCTCGACGGGGTGGCCAGGTTCAGCAGCAACCAGGTCGACGATGAACGTCGAAAGCAGAGATTCCTGGACGCCAGTCCTGAGTTCGCGGATGCGCTATTCAGACTGGAGGACCATCCGATCCTCCGAGGCGCCCTCAGTGCCTTCGAGTTCAACAACGACACCTTCCGTCAACGCGCGGAGGCATTCGAGACCGCATTTAGCGATGCGCGGCGGTGGTTGGGGCTGACCGGCGCGTTGCTCGCGTGCGGTGACTATCAGCGTCAGCGCCCAAAGTCCTCGGCGTGGCAGTTCGGAACCAGTTCCGACACTCACGAAGCGGTGTGGCGTTACCTTCTCACAGAGACCACCCGCGAAAGCCTTTCCGCGACCCGAGCCGTTCTGGGTAAATTTCTTGACGGACTAGCAGGGGCTAGCAGCGACGCCGGAGAACACTTCACGACCGCGACGGGTGCTTGGCTCTCCGAGCGCGAAACGTCTAACGCACTCGACTGGCGTTACTACCTCGTCAAGTACCCGTCCATGAGAGGCGGAGCCACGGGTATCTACTACGGCGTCGACGGAAAACTCGGCTACTCCATGTGCATGCTCCGCACCAAGCAGCGCAATGGAAACTACCGTGACCCAATCCTCCTCGAAGTCTGGAGATCCAGCAAGGTCGGCGAGCGGGTACTCGACCCATGGTTCACCGGGTATGAGACAAACCCCCGCTGGCTGCGACTGGAGCGCAGCGGTGTCGGCATCCGGAGCGTAAGCGACGGCTTCACACTCCGTGGGCCTGACGACGAGGCCCTCCAATCAAAATTCATCGACGTCTGCAGCCGACACGAAGCCGTGGACATCGCAGACAAACGCGTCGTGCTCAAGATCCCTCAGCACGACCACGGTGACGGCCTCGTGGACTCGGCGGACCGCGTGGTCATCGGCGCCGCCTTCCTACGTGCCCTGGTGGAAGCCGGTCTTTAGTCGGCCAGTTCCTCAGTGGCTTGCGGCAGCACTACGCAGACGGGCATGACGGCATGTAGGGGCTACGCGGTTCGGTGATTGACCCGGTTAACCACCAGTGCAAAC
>Ga0247768_1000415_pt1 | contig 15478 bp, 10 predicted proteins | sample UWRJL016104C6_FD_179944 | JGI IMG/M metagenome (GOLD analysis project Ga0247768, IMG submission 179944) | Plant litter microbial communities from Arlington Agricultural Research Station in Wisconsin, United States - UWRJ-L016-104C-6 | ecosystem: Environmental > Terrestrial > Plant litter >... | reverse complement strand
CGATTCGTTACTACGAAGGCTCCTACACCGTCTCCGGCGGCAAGATCATCCACGGCACCCTGCGCCTGACCTCCACCTCCGGCTGAACGACGTCGTGAGCGTTGCGGCCGGTTAGAACCGGCCGCAACGCTCACGAGCGCCCACCACCGAAGTCGACGCTTAGCGCTCGCTGACGCCTGGCAGCAGTTCGGCGGAGGGCCAGCGGTGGTCCGCCACGGCGATGCCGACCTGCCGGGTCAGCTCCCGCGCGACGACGCCGACCGCGGCCGGGATCCGCCCGGTCCGTGGCATCGCGAGCACGATGGTCCGCCACAGTTCCGGCTCGCACACGGGCGCGGCGCACAGCAGCCCGGCGGCGACCTCCTCGGTGAGCCCGACCGCCGGCAGGATGGTCCAGCCGTGGTGCGCCCGGGTGAGCCGTTTCTGCAGGGCCATCGAGTTGGTGCTGACGGCGCAGCCGAGGACGGCCCCGGCCTGCCGGGCGCCGCTGTCGATGAGGGTGCGCAGGCCGTGCCCGGTCGTGGGCAGGACAAGCCGTCGGCCGCCGAGTTCGGGGAACGGGACCGGGTTGTCCGGACGCAGTCCCTCTTCCGGTGGCGCGGCGAGCCAAAGTTGTTCGCGGACAAGGGGTTCGACGTTCAGCGAAGGGGAGCTGGCGAGGTTGTACAGCAGGCTCAGGTCGAGGTCGCCGTCGTCGAGCCAACGCTGGAGATGCCCGGAGTACGCGGTCTGCAGCCGCAGCTCGACCCCGGGATGGTCGCGGGTGAGCCGGGCGGTGAGCGGCTCGGCGAGGAGGCCCGCGGTGCTCTCCAGCAGGCCGAGCGTGACGATGCCCGTCACCACCCCCGCGGGCGGGGTGAGCTCGGCGCGGGCACGCTCGATCTCGCCGAGGGCCCGGCGCGCCCGCCCGGCGAGCATCTCGCCGGCTTCCGTGGCCCGCATCCCGGTGCGGGTGCGCTCGAACAGCGGGACACCGAGTTCCGCCTCCAGTGCCTTGATCTGCCGGGTCACCGCCGGCTGAACGAGGTGCAGCAGCTCGGCGGCGCGGGTCACGCTGCCCACTTCGACGACGGTGACCAGCGCCTTGAGCTGTTTCAGGTCCATGACCCGGCGCATCCCGCCATGTCCGGCGTGAATGGAGCCATCATGAACAGGTATTTCCCCGGCTCGGTCATTGTGATCCATGATAGTGGTGAAGATCCATCGATCGAACGGATGAGGGCGGGCTCGGCATGTCCCAACCACTGGACGGCATCACCGTCGTCGCGCTCGAACAGGCCGTGGCGGCTCCGTTCGCCACCCGGCAGCTCGCCGACCTCGGCGCGCGCGTCATCAAGGTGGAGCGTCCGGGTGCCGGTGACTTCGCCCGCGGCTACGACCACACCGTGCACGGGCAGTCCAGCTACTTCGTGTGGCTGAACCGTGGCAAGGAAAGCGTCGAGCTCGACGTCAAGGACCCCGGGGACAGGGCGTTCCTGGACAGGCTCATCGCGCACGCGGACGTCTTCGTGCAGAACCTCGCCCCGGGCGCGGCCGACCGCCTCGGCCTCGGCGCGGCGGCCCTCCGCGCCGCCCGGCCCCAGCTGATCCACTGCTCGGTGTCGGGCTACGGCCCGGCCGGGCCGTACCGGAACAAGAAGGCCTACGACCTGCTCGTCCAGTGCGAGGCCGGGCTGGTCATGGCCACGGGCACGCCGGAGTCCCCCGCCAAGGCGGGCTTCTCTATCGCCGACATCTCCACGGGCATGTACGCCTACAGCGGCATCCTGACGGCGTTGTACGAACGCGAGCGCACCGGCCAGGGCACCACCCTGAACGTCGCGATGCTCGACGCGCTCGGCGAGTGGATGAGCCAACCGGCGTATTTTTCCCGCTACGGCGCCGAACCCGCGCGGCGCACTGGTGCGCGGCACCCTTCGATCTCGCCCTACGGTCCTTTCCGGACCGGCGACGGCACGGTTTTCCTCGGTGTGCAGAACGATCGCGAATGGTCGGCGCTGTGCCGGAAGGTGCTCGTCCGGCCCGAGCTGGAGGACGACACCCGCTTCCGGACCAATGTGGACAGGGTGGCGAACGACGGCGAACTCACGGCGGTGATCGAGTCGATGTTCGCGAGGCTGACCGCCGCGCAAGCGATCGAGCTGCTCGAAGGCGCCGGGATCGCCAACGCCGTCCTGCGGACACCGGAGGAGTTCACAAGGCACCCCCAGCTGGAGGCGCGAGACCGGTGGCGCGGCGTGGACATTCCCGGCGGCACGATGCGTGCTTTGCTTCCCCCTGTCGAGGTCGAGGGCGCGGAGCCGCTCATGCGCCCGGTCCCCGCGCTCGGTGAGCACAACGCGACCCTGCGCGCCGAATTCGGCGCGCGGTAGCCCCACGCGCCGGTGGGCGGGGCACCGCGCCCGGGTGCGACCGCCCGCGACGCTCAAGAGAACGCGCGGTGGTACTGCTTGGGCCACGACTCGCGCGGCTCGGCGTCGCGGGCACGCAACGCCCAATACGGGTCGCGCAGCATCGCCCGACCGACCAGCACCGCGTCCACCCGGTCCGGGACGGCTTCGTCGAGGTGGCGGGCTTCGGAGGCGAAGCCGGACGTCGCGGTGAGGAGCCCCGCCGCCCGGAACCGCGGGCCGTACCGGGCGTTGTGCAACGGCCCGCCGACCCGCACGGCGTCCGGGGTCAGCGCGCCGACGGACAGGTCGACCAGGTCGACACCCTCTTCGCCCATGCGTGTCGCGAAGGTGATCGCTTCGTCCGTGGTGAGGCCGCCGTCGAGGAGGTCCTCGGCGGGCAGCCGGACGAGCACCGGCTTGTCCTCCGGCCATCCCGCGCGCAGGGCCTTCACCATTTCGAGCGGGAACCGCATCCGCCGTTCGAGATCGCCTCCCCACTCGTCGGTGCGCTGGTTGGCCAGCGGCGAAAGGAACTCGTGCAGCAGGTACCCGTTCGCGCCGTGCAGCTCGATCGCCTCGTAACCCGCGCGGTGGGCGTTGCGCGCGGCGCGCTCGATGTCCGCCAGCACACGCGAGCCGTCCTCCGTGGTCATCTCGGCGGGGACGGCCAGGTCCGCGAAGGCGATCGGCGACGGCGCGAGCGTTTGCCACCCGCCCGAACCGGGCGGCACCGAAACCCGGGTGCCGCTTTCGTCCCAGGGCACGCCATGTGAGCTCTTGCGGCCTGCGGCCCCGAGCTGCACCGCCGGAACCGAACCGGCGGACTTGACGACCTCCGCCAGCCGCCGATGCCCGGCGACCTGCTCTTCCGACCACAGCCCGAGATCCCGCGCGGTCGTGCGCAGGTCGGGCGCGACCCCCGAACACTCGACCATCACCAGGCCCACTCCCCCGGCCGCCCGGGACCCGTAGTGGGCGAGGTGCCAGTCGCCGGGGACCCCGGACGAATCCGCGGAGTACTGGCACATCGGCGAAAGCCACACCCGGTTGGGCAGGACCAGGTTCCCGAGGCGGAATTCGGTCCAGGCGGGGGACGCCGTCATAGCTGCGGCCTTTCGTGGTGAGTGGGTGGGTCTCGTGAGAGTTGGACGCGGCGATGTCCTGAACGACGCGTTCGAGACGTTCAACGTCCTCAACGCGCCGTTCAGGACATCCCGGCAGAACCCGCTGATGGCCGTCCGCGGGTCTTCCTCAGTCGATGGGCTTGCTCTTCGTCTCCGGCATGGTCCGGTAGACCGCGCGCCCGGTAGCCGCGGGTCGAGCGGGATTCCGCAGCAGCCGGGCGCGGATCGGCGCGGACCGCGCGACGTCCGCGATGGTGAGAGCCATGGCCAATCCGCCGTCGCGGACGAACCTGTCGCCGTCGGCTCCGCCGGCGGCGGTCGCGAAGGCGGCGGTGTGGTTGCCCGCCTCGGCCGGCAGGTCGAACGAGAGCATCGGGTGCAGCGCGGGAATCCGCAGTGACACGTTCCCCATGTCCGTCGACCCGAACATCTTGTCCGGGTAGTCCGGGAAGGTCCGGCCCAGGGTCCGGGCATGGGCCTCGAAAAGCGGCGCCAGGTCTTGGTCGTGACGGAACTCGCGGTAGATCGACGGCAGCGCTTCGTACTCCACGCCGGTCCCGGTGGCGACGGCTCCGGCGTCGAAGCACACGCGCACCCGCTCCCACACCTCGTCGACCTCGGCGATCGTGTCGGCGCGGATCATGCAGTCGGCCACCGCGTGGTCCGGGATGACGTTGACGGCCGCCCCGGCCTCCCGCACGACGTGATGCACCCTGATGCCGTCCCGCAGTTGCTGGCGCAGCAGGCCGATGGCCGTCTGCGCCACGACCGTCGCGTCCGCGGCGTTGAGCGCGCTCCACGGCCGTGACGCGTGGCCGCCGCGGCCGGTGTAGGTGATGCGCCAGGACCGCGCGGCGCGCAGTTGCGGGGTGACGACGTCCTTCAGCGACGGATGGACCATCATCGCCGCGTGTGTCCCGTCGAAGACACCGCGGTTCACCATGATTTCCTTGCCGGTGCCGCTTTCCTCGGCCGGGGTGCCGAAGACCCGGACCGTCAGCCCGAGTTCTTCGGCGAACGGCGCCAGCGCCAGCGCGGCCCCCACGGCCGCCGCGGCGATGACGTTGTGACCGCAGCCGTGCCCGATGTCCGGCAGCGCGTCCATCTCCGCGCAGAGGCCGAACGCCAGCTCACCGGAGCCCGCCGACGCCACGAACGCCGTCGGCAGCCCGGCCACACCTTTCTCCACGGTGAACTTTCCGCTGTCCCGCAGCACTTCGACGATCGACGCCGACGTCTCGTGTTCTTCGAACGCGAGTTCCGGACGGGCGTTGATCTTGTGCGACAACTCCGTCACCAGGCCGAGGTTCTTCTCGAATTCTCGCTGGACGCTGTCGTGGATCCCGGTCATCAGTGCCCCGTTCCCGTGCGGACGTAGTCGGCGATCTGGGCGTGGGTGGCGAACCAGACGTCCTCGTGCGAGGCGATGTGCGCGAGCAACTCGGTGAGCACCACGACCCGCGAGCGGTGCCCGATGACGTGCGGATGCAGGGTGAGCTGGAAGATCCCGCCTTCGGCGTAGGCGACGTCGAACTCGTCACGCCAGATCGACAGCACACCGCGCGGTGGGGTGTAGGGCCGGAGCGAAGCGAACCGGTCCATCATGAAGTACGGCATGTCGTCGCGGATCCACTCGACGGGCAGCTCCACGATCCCGGTCGGCGTGCCTTCGGCGAGGATCTCGTAGCAGTCGTCGTCGGCCATCAGCGAGGAGTCGTAACTCAGGCCGAGTTCACGCGTGATGTCCAGTGTGGACGGAGAGAAGTCCCAAGACGGTGTGCGGACACCGACCGGCCGTGTCCCCGCGAGCGCCTCCAGCGTGTCCATCGCCCGGAACGCGAGATCACGTTCGGCCCCGGGTGGCAGGTGGGTGTTGCGCTCGTGGATCCATCCGTGGAGGGCGATCTCATGCCCGGCGTCCACATAGGACTTAACTTCGCCGTCGTGCAGCAGCGCGGAGACCGCGGGCATGAAAAACGTCGCGGGCGCTTCGAACCGTTCGAGCAGTTTCAAGATCCTTGGCACGCCGACCCGGGCGCCGTACTCGCCCTGCGAGAGGTTGCCCGGGAGCACCTGGCCGTCACGCAGCGCGGGCGTCTCGTGGTCGGAGTCGAACGACAGCGCGACCGCGGCCTTCGCGCCACCGGGCCACGAGTCCGGCCGCAGTGGACGCCCGGCGCGCACGCGCTCGACGTGCCCGCGCCAGGTCGGTTCGTCCCATTGCCACGGCTGCTGCTCGGTCATGCTTCCTCCAAGACTGTTCGGGCTGAGGGGATTTCGTGGCGGACGGAGCCGTCGTCACCGACCACAATGGACGGATCGAGTCTCCGTGAGGCCTCGGCGAACCGGGCGAGGATCGACTTCGCCACTGCGGGTTCCGGTATGGCCGGCTGGCTCTCCGCGTCGAGTTCGATGGGGTCCAGGCGGAGTTCGGGCCCGCCGGGCCCGCCCAGCCGCACCCGGAACACCGCGCTCTCGTACCAGGGCCTGGTCAGCAGGGCGGGCTGATAGGGGGCATACGGATGGGCGTCCTCCTTCGGGACCATCGACTCCGGGTTCCACCCGTCACACCAGTCGAAGACGAAGTTGCCCGTCGAATACAGGATCAAGCCCCGCTTGTAGAACTCCACGGGGTGAAGGCAGTGCGGGTGGTGCCCGATGACGAGGTCCGCGCCGGCGTCGATCAGGCGCCGCCCGAGCGGTCGCTGGTACTCGGCGAGCGGCCCCTGTGCCGACGGCAGGTAACAGAACGGCACTCCCCAGTGCAGCGCGACGACGACGAAGTCGTTGTGCCGCTTGGCTTCGCGGATCAAAGTCTCGGCCGCCCGCACGTCCGGCTCGTGCGCGGCCGAATGCACGAAGGGTGGTGTGCCCGGGGTCTCGTCGAGGAAGCCGCTGTCGAATTCGAAGCTCTGCCGTACCCGGATCGCGCCGATCCCGGCCCGGTCGGCGGTGGCGTTGAAGCCGAGCGGAAGGGCCGAGCAGAAACTGAAGAACGCCAAGGTTTCCCCACCCGCGGACACCACCCGGGGACACGTCGCGCCGGCCACCGTCTCACCGAACCCCGCGTGCCCCACCCCCGCGGCGTCCAGCGCGCGCACCGTGTCACGCATGCCGTCGGCGCCGTAGTCCATCGCGTGGTTCATCGCCAGCGACACCAGGTCGAAGCCGAGGGCCGCGAGCTCCTCCGCACCGGACGCGGGGGCCCGCATCGTGACCAGCTTCTCGGCCCGCTCCCCCGCCCCGGTGAGCGGGACCTCGAGGTTGCCGATCGTCAGATCACCGCCTCTGAGCAGTCCGAACGCCGACTCACCACGCGCGGGACGCCGCGGCGATCCCGAGACGACAACGTCTCCCACCACCGTCAGGTCCATGCTGCTCCGTTCCGCAATACGATACGACGTGCCGTACTGTAGTCCGAATAGGGCGTGATCGTAAAGCTCTCGGCCGTGCCGGGATGAGGAATGGCAGCGCGCAGGGTGATACGCTCGCCACCCCATGAGCACAGGAGAACGCGGCAAGGACGCGCCCGGGCAAGACGAATCGGGCAGCGGCGTCCGCTCGATGAACAGCGTGCTGAGCACGCTCCGCGTCTTCGAAGAAGTCGCCCTGCGGCAACCGATCGGCGTCTCGGAGCTGGCTCGCGTGACCCGGATTCCGAAGAGTTCCGTGCAGCGCTGCCTGGTGACCCTCGACCAGGCGGGCTGGCTGCGGGTCGTCGATCCAGCCCACGCGCGCTGGGGCGTGACGATGAAGGTGCTCGCCCTCGGACTGCGCGGCGCGGGAGAACAAGACCTCCGCGAAGTGGCCGGGCCCGCCATGAAGGCCCTCGCGGCCGAGACCGACGAAACCGTGCACCTCGGTCTGCGCGACGGCTCGGATTACGTTGTCGTGGCACGGGAAGACAGCACCCAGATCGTCCGCGTGTTCCTCGAAATCGGCACCCGCCTGCCCCTGCGGGCGACGTCGGGCGGCGTCGCGATCATGGCGCACCTCGAGGACGCCGAGGTCGACGAACTACTACGGCAAGAGCTCACGGAGTTTTCGGAGTTCCCGGTGCCGGGCTCAGCCGAGCTACGGCGCGAGATCGCCCAAACAGCCGAGCGCGGCTACGCGCTCAACGTGTCTTCCTCGTGGTACCGCCCGCACGTCGCCTCCGTCGCCGCCGCCGTGACGAACTCGGCGGGACACCCCGTCGCGGCACTCACGCTCTCGATCCCGGAAATGCGCTACGACAACTCGCGGGAAAAGGACTTGGCACGCCTGGTCATCGCGGCGGCGGACCAGATCAGCCGGCTGATCTCGGCTCCCTGACCCCGGCCATCACACCGGCGAGCAGTCCGGCCGTGCCTTCGGGCGACTCGACGGGGAAATGGTGACTGCCCAGGTCGACCAGCTCGATGCGGAAACGGTCGCTATAACGGTCGATCGCCTCCTGGGTGATCGTTTCACGCACCGCGAACAGCGTGATCGGCTGTTTCACCGCACGCAGCACCGCGTCCATCCGCCAATCCAGCAAGCCTTCGAGGGATCGCAGGCCAGCGGGCTGCCGTACGGACGCCATTTTTTCCACGTACGCGTCCTTCAAAGCCTGCTCGGTGCCTTCCGGCGAACCCGCTTCGACCATCACGCGCATCGCGCCGGAGAAGTCCTGGCGAAACGGCTCCAGCACCGCTTCGGCCTGCCGTTCGTCCACCTCCGGGTACAAAAAGAGGTAGTGCAGCGCGTCGAGGGCGACCACATGGGTCACCACCTCGGGCAGCAGCCTGCCGACTTCGACGGCGACCGCTCCCCCCAGCGAGTGTCCGGCCATTACGCACCTGTCGACCTTTTCGGCCGCCAGCACGGCGATGATGTCGCGAGCGAACTCCTCGATCGTCCAGACGTCCCGCGCGGACCGCGACTCGCCGTGCTCGGCGAGGTCGATCGCGAGGACACGGAGGTCGCCCGGCAGAAAGCCCGTCACAGCGTCGAAATCGCCGCGATGACAGGCCCAGCCGTGCGTGAGGACCAGTGTCGGCCCCTCCGCCGGACCGCTGAGCGTGTACCGGATCGTCGTGTCGTTCGAGCGCGCGACCTCACGCGTCTTCACGGTTCTGCTGGCCATCGTCATCGCAGGCTCCTTGTGCCGCATTATGGCACGGCGTGTCTTATGGAGACACCAGACTAAGCGCGACACCCGACCCGGTCAACGGCTGACTTTGACGGCGCATACTGGGACGTCCCGCTCTCACCGGAATCGAGGACTGGCGGCGATGGCACGTTCGGCGGCGTTCCGGCGGTTCGTGGCCGCGGTGAACACACCGGTCACGCTCAGCCGTGACTCCCTCGACGAACTTCCCGGCGTCGGGGTGATCCACGACCTGGACGCCGAAGAACGTGTCGAGGCCGAAAACGTCCTCATCGCCAAGCTCGCCGACAACGACGGCCGGGTCGCCACCGCCCTTGCCGACATCGGGTGCGAGCGCGCCATCCCCGCGCTGGTCCAGGCGACCACCGAGGCCGCGGCGCCCACCATGCGCGTGTTCGCCGCCAGGGCCCTGCTACGGCTCGGTGACCACTCGGGCCGGGACGCGCTCACCCGGATGCTGCGCACTCACGACGGCAGCGCGATCGACCGGGGCAGTGCCGCCCGGCTGCTGGCCGATTTCCCTGATCCTGACCGGGAAATCCTGCTGGAAGCGGCGTCGACCGAGCCGGACAGCCTCGCCGGCACCCAGGCGACCCGCGCCTTGCTGACCGTGGCGGGCCTCGACGGCGAAGACACCCGATGGGGTGAGGTCCTGCTGAGCATCTCCGGCAGGCTGCGCTCGACGCTGCCGTCCGTGCGGGCCGAAGCGGCCGACGAGCTGCGCGCGGTCCTGGCCAAGTGGGATGCGGGCGAGACGGCCGAAGAGCTGGGGCTGACCTGGCGTGCCGACAAGCAGGACAAGGTGCTGGGCCGGTTCATCACGAGCATCAACGGCCCTGAGCCCGAGTTCGGTGTCGACGGGCTGGACGAGCTGACCGGCCGGGAGCGCACCCTCGTGGAGAACCGTGTCCTGCTTCGCCTGCACGTGGATCGACGCGCTGTCCGCGCCGCAGGACGGCTGAAGGTACGCCGGGCCATCGAGCCGCTACGCGAACTGCTCGGCTCGGCCGAGGGAGAAGAGCGGGACGAGATCAAGTCCGTCTTGGACAGCCTGACGCGATGAACGTACCGGCGACGCCGTCGTGACGCACGGATCGCGATACCGGGACGCGCGGACCGGCATCCTGTAGCCCTCTGGTACCTGACCAGCGGAGTCGCCGGATGCCTGTCCCCGTGAGAGCGCACGCTCCACGACCGCGTGAGCGGGTTGTGTCATCGGCGGTGAATCCACGCCGCCCCGGCGCCCGGACCACGACGGGCCCCGGCCCGGTGGAGGTGATCGGCGCCCACACCCAAGTGGGCAACGCCGCCGTGACCGCGTCGCTGGGCGCCACCGCGCCGGGGCCGCCCGCGTGGGTCGCGCAGATGCTGGCCGGGCAGAACCTGATCGGCAACCAGGCCGTGGCGAACCAGCCCCTGCCCGCCAAACCCCCGCCCGTCACACCCGTCAAACAAGAGCAGCCGCCACCTGTCGGCCCGAAAACCGTCGCGCCGCCCGCGGCCGTCACCGATCCGAAGGACCTGGCCGGAAAGGACAAGCCCGCGCCGGAGCGCCCGGACAAGGCGGAGAAAGCCGCCGGACCCCGCTCGCCCGCCACGGACCCGAAGTTCCAGGCGCTCAAGAAAGACGTCGGCGCCAAGAAGAAGACGGTCGCCGCGAGCCACCCGCCCGCGTCCGCCGAGGCGGGCTCGGCGCAGGCCGCCGCCGTGGCACCCGCCGATGACCAGGAGGCGCGTGGCAAGGCGGCGCACGCCGAGGACATGGATGCCGCCCAGCCCAAGGAGTTCGACAAGCGGGCGTTCATCGACGCGGTCGAGAAGGCGATCGCCGACCGCGCGCCGAAGAACCTCGACGAGGCGGACAAGTTCGGCGAGTCCGGCAAGGCCGAGGAAGTCAAGACGGAGGTCCAGGGCAAGGTCGGCGACGGCAAGAACGCCTCGGCGAAGGAGATCGCCGACACCACCGCGGCCGTGCCGCAACCCGCGCCGGACGCCAAAAAGGTCGTGCCGATGGGCCCCGACAAGGTCCCCGCGAAGCCCGGCACCCCGAACCCCGAGCAGGCCGCCCCCGACCCGCTGCCCGCTTCGGCCACCGATCTGTCCGCGGGTCCCGAGCAGGTCGACCGTCAGCTGGCCGACGCGCAGGTGACCGAGAAACAGCTGTCGTTCCAGAACTCCCACGAACCCCAGTTCGACAAAGCGGTGCACGACAAGAAAACCATGGAGGCGCACTCGGCCGCGGCGCCGAAAAAGCTGCGCGCCGACGAGTCCCGCGAGCTCAAGGACGTCAAGTCCGGTGCCGCGGCCCGCGGCGCGGCCGCGATGACCGCCATTCACGCCACCCGCGTGGCGACCGGCAAGCAGGTCGGCACCGGCAAGACGGGCGCCAAGAAACGCGACGAGGACGAACGCAAGCAGGTCACCGACCTCCTGCAGAAGGTCTTCGACCAGACCAAGTGCGACGTCGAGAAGATCCTGACCGACCTGGACAAGAAGGTCGACGACGAGTTCACCACGAAGGAAAAGCGCGCCCGGGACCGCTTCACCGACGAGCACGAAGACGGGATGCGCCGCTACAAGGACGAGCGGTACGGCGGCTGGGACGGCTGGCTGCGCTGGACCAGGGACCTCTTCGCGGGCCTGCCGGAAGAGGCCAACCGCATCTACGAACGCGCGAAGGACCACTACCTGACCGCGATGGGCCAGCTCATCTCCGACATCGCCGACACCGTGGAACGGGAACTGCGCCGCGCCAAGGACCGCATCGCCGCGGGCCGCACGGAGCTCAAAGCCGCGGTGGACAAGCTGCCCGCGGACCTCAAGGCGATCGGGCGCGAGGCGGCCACCGAATTCGACGGCCGGTTCGACGAGCTGAAGGACACCGTCGACGACAAGGGCACCGAACTCGTCGACACCCTGGCCACCAAGTACACCGACGCGGTCAAGGCGGTCGACGACGAGATCGCCGCCGAAAAGGAGAAAAACAAGGGCCTGGTGGCCAAGGCAGCCGACGCGATCGGCGGCGCCATCAAGGCGATCATCGAACTCGGCAACCTGCTGATGGGCGTGCTCCGCAAGGCCGTCTCGGCCATCGGCGCGATCCTCAAGGACCCGATCGGCTTCCTGGGCAACCTGGTCACCGGCGTCGGCGGCGGGCTGAAGCTGTTCATGAAAAACGCCGGCCGCCACCTCGAACAGGGCGTGCTGGCGTGGCTGCTCGGCACCGGCGCGGCGGTCGGCCTGCAGCTGCCGACCACCTTCGACGTCCTCGGCATCCTCACGCTGATCGCCGCGATCCTCGGCGTGTCCTGGGGAAACATCCGCGCCCGCCTCGTCCGCCGGGTGCCCGACCGGGCGGTCACCGCCGTCGAAGCTTCCATCCCGCTGCTGTACCAGGTCAAGCGGCATGGCATCGCCGGGATGTGGGACGACCTGAAAACCCGCGTCGGCGACCTGAAGAAGAACCTGATCGACGACCTGGTCTCCTACCTGCTCCCCACCATCATCATCGCGGGTGTCACCTGGATCGTGTCGCTGTTCAACCCGGCCTCGGCGTTCATCCGGGCCTGCAAAATGATCATCGACATCGTCCGGTTCATCGTCACCAACGCCCGGCAGATCATCGACTTCGTCAACGCCGTCCTCGACGCCGTGATCGCCATCGCGCGCGGCGGCACCGGTGGGGTGCCCGCGCTGGTGGAACGCGCGCTGGCCCGCTCGATCCCCGTCCTCATCGGCGCCCTCGCCGCGCTGCTCGGCATCGGCGGCATCGCCGCGAAGGTCAAGGACATCTTCGGGAAGCTCGCCCGCCCGGTGAACCGCGCCATCGACTGGGTCGTCGACAAGATCGCCAACCTGGTCAAGCGGCTCTGGTCAAGGATCAAGCCCGCGAAACGGCGCGGGCCCGCGCGCCCGTCGCGGGCTCGCAAGCCCGCCGGGCCGAAGGCGGGACGTGATCCGCGCAAGCACGAGGACCAGCAGCGCCGGAAGCTGATGGCCGCGCTGCACGAAGCCGGGCGGTTGTCGGACCGCGCCTCCGGTGATCCCGACACCGTGCGGCGCGGGCTCCCCGCGATCAAGGCCAAGCACCACCTGACCTTGCTGACCATGGCCACCCGCCCCGGGTCCGGCACCGCGGTGCTCTTCGTCTTCGACGGGGCGATCAACCCGCGTGCCAAGTTCGAGCACCTGGCCAACGACACCTACCTTTTCGAAGCGGAGGCGGCGTTCAAGCGGCCGGCACCCCGGGTTTTCGCGATCAAGGACATGCCCGGCACAACCGGGGCTGTGGTGCCGGGCCTGGCCAGAGTCCTCCGGCTCAGCGAGCGGCAGGCGCGCCGGTATGCCGAGAAGTGGGTCACCGACGGCAGGCTCACCAAGGGAGTCACCGCGCGGAACCGGACCGTCTACTCCTTCATCGTCCTGACCCGCCTCGACCTGAAGGTGCCGTTCGACCATCCCGAGCGGCCCAAGTGGATGGCGGGCGCGGCGCGGATCGGCCTGCTGGCGGTCGAAGCGGGCCGCCTCTGGTACCTGGTCATCGCGGGGTTGCGCGACAACCGGCCCGGCAACTACGAAATCGTGGCCGAAGCGCTGATGAAGGACATGCGGATCCCGGCGAAGAAGGGCGCGCTGTGGTCGAAGGGCGAAGATCTCAGTGACTACGCCAGGAAACTCGGGTTCACCACCTTGGAGGCGCAGGAGTTCTACCACGTCACCAAGGGGCTGAGGCTGCTCGATCACTGGGACACCGTCCGGCCGGTGTGGGCGGCGTTCTCCCGGCGCTACGCGGGCCAGCTGCGCGAGGAGATCCACATCTTCGCGCGGCAGATCGAGCCTGGTTCGGTGCTCGTCGACATCGAACTCCCCGCGGTGCAAGACATCGTGGCGCTCTCGGGTGATCCGATCGCCCTGAAGTTCCACGGCATGGAGTGGGGCGACGATCCCCGCGTGGTGCTGACGAACCCGGTCCCCGAGTACTGGCGTGAACTGCGGCGTGACGGGACACCGCTCGGCAAGGGCGGGCAGCTGGTACTGGACGAGGGCGGCGCCAAGACCGCGACCAGCGTGGCACGAGAGCGGTTCAAGACGAGCCAGGCGTCGAAGCGCGCGTCCGCGACCCGGACACCGACCGGCGGCGTCGACCCGGACGCCCTGCGGCGGCTGATGGACTCGCTGCCGGTGGTGCCGCAGGCCGAACCGGAGATGCGGGCGTTCGCCCGGCACGCCGTCAACGCCGCCGGTGACGTCACGCTCGTACCCGTCGGTGGTGGCTTTTCCGGCGCGCCGGTACTGCGGATCCTCGACGCGAGAAACACGCTTCTCGGGGTGTTGAAAGTCTTCCCGGACACAGCGCAGTTCGCCATGGAGCTTTCGGCGCTGGCCCGGCTTGGCAGGGTCCGGATCGTGGGCGGACGGGCAGTGTCCGCGCTGGGTGTCGCGAGGACTTCGACGAGTCCGGGAGCCGCCGGCATGGTGGTGTCGACCGCGGCGGCCGGACGCGACGTCGAGGGGATGATGCGCGAAACCGGGGCCACCCCGGCGGGCCCCGAGCGCCGGCGGATGTTCCGCGCCCTCAGCGCGGCCGTCGCGTCCATCGGGCACACCCTCGCCAAGCTGCACACCACGCCCGCGGGCTCGGGCGGTGCCGTCGCGGACGCGTTCCTCAAGCGGCACATCGACGACATGCTCGACCGGAAGTCGCAGCTGACGGGCCTTCGCACCCAGCTTGGCAGCGTCGGGATCGACGTTTCGGCGCTGCGATCACGGATCGACACCCTGGTCGCGGGCTTCCGCGCGAACCCCGGCGGCGCGGCACTGGTCCACGGGGATTCCCATCCCGGCAACTACTTCTACGATCCCGGCACCGGGGTCACCATCATCGACACCACGACCCTGCACTTCTCCATCGACGCCCACGGGCGCCCGATCGGCGCCCCTTCCCGCGATATCGCCAACTTCACGCAGCAGGTGGCGCACTACAGTGTCACCTTGAAGCTGACACCCACCGAGGTGGCCTCGCTCCAGGCCACTTTCCGCCGGGCGTACTCGGTCTCCGGTGGCGCCGGGACAACGGCGGAGGCCGACGCGTTCTTCCGCGCCAGGGCGTCCCTCGGCTGGTTGATGCGGGCGATGAACCAGTTGCGCGCCGGCGGGCCCGGCAGCCTCGACAGCGCGCAGCTGAGCCAGGTCGAACTGGCCAAGGAAGCGTTCGGGCTGAGGAGTTGACCATGCCATGACCGACGAGACAGGCCTCGACGGCGGGCCGTGGCCGGGCCCGCTGGGAAACAACAGGAACAACCGGCTCTCGCCCGTCCCGTTGTCGGGAAAGGGAAACGTGCGGTGGCGCGCCGAACTCCCCCGCCGTCACGCCACCGGTGTTTCGGTCGCCGGGAGCGGCCGGTGTTTTGTCACCTCCGAAGGCGGTATCCAGGCCCTGGACGGGCCGCAGATCCGCTGGGCGTCCACCATGGCCGCCTACGGCGGTTGCCTCCTGCTCCGCGACGGGCTGCTGGTCACGGCCGAGGAGGACGGGCTCGTGGTGCGAGAACAGGGGAACGGCACGATCGCCTCCGTGATCGAGCCGTCGCCGCTGTCCAGCCCGGCCTCGATGGCGAACGGACTCCTCGTGTTCCTCGCTTCACGACAGGGTGAACGAGTGCTCCGCGCGACCACGGTGCTCGGCGAAGTGCGTTGGGAGATCGAGGTTCACGCCCTGCTGTATCCGCCACTCGTACAACACGATCGGGTCATCGTCGCCGAAGGCACCGTCATCCGCGCCTTCGACCGGGACGGCGCCGCGGTGTGGAGCGCGGTCAGGAACGGGTTCC
>Ga0247768_1000414_pt1 | contig 15486 bp, 13 predicted proteins | sample UWRJL016104C6_FD_179944 | JGI IMG/M metagenome (GOLD analysis project Ga0247768, IMG submission 179944) | Plant litter microbial communities from Arlington Agricultural Research Station in Wisconsin, United States - UWRJ-L016-104C-6 | ecosystem: Environmental > Terrestrial > Plant litter >... | reverse complement strand
TCACCGCCGGCGCGGCAGGCCGATTCGGTGCCCGCGAGGCGCTTGTCGACGGTGCCGTCCGCCTCACCTACACCGAGCTGCACGAGCGGGTCCGCGAGTGCGCGCGGTTTTTCGTCTCGGAGGGCATCCGGCCGGGCGACCGGGTGGCGATCTGCTCCCCGAACACCTGGCACTGGGTGGTGGCCGCGCTCGGCGCGCTGTACACCGGCGCGACCCTGGTGCCGATCAGCACCCGGTTCACCGCCCCGGAAATCCGCGACATCCTCGACCGCACCGGCGCCGCCGCGCTGGTGGTGACCGGCGAATTCCTCGGGGTCGACCGGATCGCCCAGCTCACCACCCGTCCCCGGCTCATCCTGCGCATCCCGGTGGAAGGCCCGGGCGCCCCGCGCGACGGGGTCGTGGAATGGGCGGACATCGGCGGGCGGGAGGCCGGGATCGACGGGCTGGTCGCCCCGGACGACGTCAGCGACATCCTGTTCACCTCCGGCACCACCGGACGCAGCAAGGGCGCGATGAGCAGCCACCGGCAAGCGCTCGCCGTGGCCGAGGCCTGGGCGGAGTGCGGCGAGCTCACCGAGGCCGACCGCTACCTCGTGCTCAACCCGTTCTTCCACAGTTTCGGCTACAAGGCGGGGATACTGGCCGCCGTGCTGCGCGGGGCGGCGATCCTGCCGCTGCTCAAGTTCGACGCCGAAGCGACCGTGCGCCTCATCGAAGCCGAGCGGGTCACCGTTCTCCCCGGCGCGCCCACGATCTACCAGGTCCTGCTCGACTCCCCCGCCCGCGCCGGGCGCGATCTTTCCAGCCTCCGGCTCGCCGTCACCGGAGCCGCGCCCGTGCCGGTCGCGCTGGTGGAACGGATGCGGGCCGAACTCACCTTCGACACCGTCCTCACCGCGTACGGGCTCACCGAAGCCGTGGTGGTCACCATGTGCCGCCCGGACGACGACGCGAAGACCATCGCCCACTCGTCCGGTCGCGCGACGGCCGGGTTCGAGGTCCGCCTCGGTACAGGCGACGAAATCCTGTTGCGCGGCCCGAACGTCACGCTCGGCTACCTCGACGATCCCGCCGCGACCGCCGAGGCCATCGACCCCGGCGGCTGGCTGCACACCGGTGACGTCGGCGAGCTCGACGCGCGGGGCTACCTGCGGATCACCGACCGCATCAAGGACATCTACATCTGCGGCGGGTTCAACGTCTACCCGGCCGAAGTGGAACAGGCGCTGGCACGGATCGACGGTGTCGCCGAGTCGGCGGTCATCGGAGTCCCGGACGAACGGCTCGGCGAGGTCGGCAAGGCCTACGTCGTGCCACGCGCCGGGCGGGCACTGTCCGAAGAGGACGTTCTCGCGTACTGCAAGGAGAACCTCGCCAACTACAAGGTGCCGAGGTATGTCGAAATCCGCGCGGAGCTGCCGCGCAACCCGTCCGGAAAGGTCCTCAAACGCATGCTGCGAGGGGAAGACCGATGACCGTGCTCTACGAACGGCGAGGCCCGGTCGCGCTCGTCACGATGAACCGCCCGGAGTACCGCAACGCGCAGAACTCCGCCATGACCTACGCGCTGGACGCCGCGTTCACCCGCGCCGTCGAGGACGACGAAGTCAAGGTCATCGTGCTTGCCGGGGCAGGCAAGCACTTCTCGGCCGGGCACGACATCGGGACACCGGAGCGGGATGTCGACAAGTCGTTCGACCGCAAAGCCGTGCTGTGGTGGGACCATGTCGGCGCCGAAGGCGGCGACCAGCGCTTCGCCCGCGAGTCGGAGGTCTACTTGGGAATGTGCCGCCGGTGGCGGGAGATCCCGAAGCCGACCATCGCCAGTGTGCAGGGCGCGTGCATCGCGGGCGCCCTGATGCTCGCGTGGGTGTGTGATCTGATCGTGGCCTCCGAAGACGCGTTCTTCGCCGATCCCGTGGTGCGCATGGGGATTCCCGGCGTCGAGTACTTCGCTCACCCGTGGGAGCTCGGTCCCCGCGCGGCCAAGGAAGTCCTCTTCACCGGTGAGCGGTTCAGTGCCCGGCAGGCCAAGGAGTGGGGCATGCTGAACCGGGTCGTCCCCCGCGAAGACCTGGAGACCGAGACGTTCGCGCTGGCCGGGAAGATCGCCGCGATGCCACGGCTCGGGCTCGCGCTGGCCAAGAAAGCGGTCAACCAGGCCGAAGACCTGATGGGCCTGCGGACCGGGATGGACTCGGTGTTCGGCCTCCACCACTTCGCCCACGCGCACAACGCCGAGGTCTCCGGCGGTGATTCGCTGGGCGGGCAAGACGCCAAATCGATGCGGGACGGTAATGGACCTCGATCTTGACGAAGACGCGGCGCGCTTCCGCGACGAAGCCCGCGCGTGGCTGAAGGACAACGTTCCGGACCAGCCGCTCGCCTCCTTCGACACCGTCGAGGGATTCGCGCAGCACCAGGAGTGGGAGGCGAAACTGGCCGACGCCCGATGGTCGGTGGTGTCGTGGCCCGCCGAGTTCGGCGGCCGGGACGCCAGCCTGCTGCACTGGGTCCTGTTCGAGGAGGAGTACTACGCCAGTGGCGCACCGGGCCGGGTCAACCAGAACGGCATCTTCATGCTGGCGCCGACGCTGTTCTCCCACGGCACCCCGGAGCAGCGGCAGCGGATCCTGCCGCCGATGGCGCGCTCCGAGCAGGTCTGGGCGCAGGCCTGGTCCGAGCCGGAGGCGGGCAGTGACATCGCCGCCCTTCGCAGCACGGCGAAGCGGGCCGACGGCGGCTGGGTCCTTTCCGGACAGAAGACGTGGAGCTCCCGCGCCGCGTTCGCCGACAACGCGTTCGGCCTGTTCCGCAGCGACCCGGAAGGCAAACGGCACAAGGGACTCACCTACTTCATGTTCCCGCTGCGGGCAGCGGGCGTGCGGGTCCGGCCCATACCCCAGCTCGACGGCGAACCCGGCTTCGCGGAGATCTTCCTCGACGACGTGTTCGTCCCGGACGAAGACGTCATCGGCGAACCGCACGAAGGCTGGCGGGTCGCGATGACCACGGCCAACAACGAGCGCGGCCTTTCCTTGCGCAGCCCCGGGCGGTTCCTCGCCGCCGCGGACAGGCTGGTCGCCGAATGGTCACGCACCCGTGACCCCGCGCTCGCCGAGCGGGTCGCGGACGCGTGGATCGGCGCGAGGGCCTACCAGCTCTACACCTTCGGCACGGTGACCAGGCTGGCCGAAGGCGGTCAGCTGGGTCCGGAATCCAGTGTCAACAAGCTTTTCTGGTCGCAGCTGGATGTCGCGCTGCACGAAACGGCGCTGGACCTGCTCGGGCCGGAGGCCGAAACGGACACCGCCTGGACCGGCGGCTGGCTCTTCTCCCTCGCCGGGCCGATCTACGGCGGCACGGACCAGATCCAGCGCAACACCGTGGCCGAAAGGCTGCTCGGACTGCCGAGGGGTGACCGATGAGGTTCGCGCTCTCCCCGGAACAGACCGGTTTCGGCGCCAGCATCAACGCGCTGCTGTCCGATGTGGACGTCGACGCGGCGGCTCGCGCCTGGGCCGCGGGCGAGCCGGGACCCGGCCTCAAGATCTGGCGCGGGCTCGCGGAGCTGGGTGTCACCGCGCTGGCCGTGCCGGAACGGTTCGACGGTCTGGCGGCCACTCCCGTCGACGTCGTGGTCGCCTTCGAGCAACTCGGCTACCACGCCATTCCCGGACCTTGGGTGGACACCGTCGCCGTGCTGCCCGCGCTTCTCGACGACGAAGTGCTCGCCGGGGTGGCCGCGGGCGAAACGCTGGCGTCGATCGTGTTCGCTCCGCACGTGCCCTTCGCGCTCGACGCCGAGGTCGCCCACGCGCGAATCCTTGTCGACGGTAACGTCCTCCATGCCTTCGAACCGAGTCGCTCACTGTCCTCTGTGGACCCGGTGCGGCGACTGTCCGAAGTCACCACGGGCGAACAGATGGGTCCGGCTCACGACGTCGCGTCGGCCTTCGAATCCGGCGTGCTGGCGACGGCGGCCCAGCTGCTCGGCGCCGGGCGGTGGCTGCTCGACACGTCTGTCGCCTACGCGAAGCAACGCAAGCAATACGGCAAGGAGATCGGCCAATACCAAGCGGTCAAACACCTTCTCGCCGACGTCGCGACCCGGCTCGAGTTCGCGAGGCCGTTGCTGCACGCCGCGGCCGTGACCATGGCACCGCGGGATGTGTCCGCCGCGAAGGTCGCGGCCGGGCAAGCGGCCTACCTGGCGGCGCGGACCGGGCTGCAGGTACACGGCGCGATCGGTTACACCGCCGAGTACCCACTGGGGCTGAGGCTGACAAAAGTCCGCGCGCTGGTCGCCGCGTGGGGTACCGCGGCGTGGCATCGGGGCAGGGTTCTGGGCCGATGACCTTCACCGACGAGCAGGAAGCCCTACGGGCGGCCGTAAGAAAGCTGCTGGAGCGCGACGAGCGTCCCTGGCCGACCTTGTGCGAGCAGATCGGCGTCGCCGGGCTGGCCATCCCCGAGGAGTTCGGCGGCTCCGGGGCGACCGTCACCGAACTGCAGATCGTCTCGGAAGAACTCGGCCGCGCACTGGCCGATGTCCCCTTCCTCGGCACAGTCCTCGCCACCCAAGCGTTGCTGGAGTCCGGCGACGGCGAAGCCCGCGCGCGGTTGCTTCCCCGCCTCGCCGGAGGCGAACCGGGCGCGCTCGTCTGGGATCCCATCGTGCGGGGCCACGCGGATTACGTGGTGGACGGCGACACCGCGTCCGTGCTGCTCGCCGTCGCGGAGACCGGACTGTACGAAGTGGACGAAGCCCGGCAGGAGCGAATGCCGACCATGGACGAAACCCGGCATTTGGCGAGCGTCGATTTCCCGAGTTCCGGCGCCCGGAAAATCGGCGCCTCACCGCCGCTGGCGCGAATTCGCGATTTCGCCTGCGCGATTTTGGCGGCCGAACAGGTCGGCGCCGCGGCCCGCGCCCTCGAAATCACGGTGGAATACACCAGGCAACGCCGTCAGTTCGGCCGGCCGATCGGCGGCTTCCAGGCGATAAAACACCGCCTCGCCGATTTGCACGTCCTCGTGGAGACTGCCCGCTCAGCGGCATATGCGGCGACTGAGTCCCCCCGGCTCGCCGCCGTCGCCAAGGTGTACTGCTCGGAGGCGTTCCACTCGGTCGCCGCGGAGATGATCCAGCTGCACGGCGGCATCGCCATCACCTGGGAACATCCCGCCCACCGCTTCTTCAAGCGGGCGCACGGCTCGGCCCAGCTCTTCGGGCAGCCGCACGAATACCTGCGCCTCGTCGGCGGGCGGCCTCCCGGGTAAGGAAGGGGTCCGGGAAAAAGAGTGTGAATAAACGGTGAAGTACGGCTTTAATCGAGAACGATCGAACATCGGCACAGGGCGTCGGAGTGGATCGGCCGCCCGTTTGCTTTCTAGTTGCTTCGGCGTAGCAACGATTTTTCCGGGCCGAAATCGGCTGTGATTAACAACACCACCGCGGACGCCCGGGAAAATGTGAAGCTGTGACCGGTGCGACCACACCCCGTCCACCGGGCCCGCGATGTCGCGACCGGCGATTTCTTGGTGACGGACCGCCCGATGCTGGGGGCAGCACCCCTATATGAACTGTGGTTACCCGGATTGTGCCCGTCCGATCGATCTTCCACACTCTGACGGGTGACCACAGACAACCTCGTCCAACCGGCGCCCCCCACCGCGTCCGGAAGTGACTTCGCCCGGCTGTCCAAAGAGATTACGAGCGCCGGCCTCATGGCACGGAGGCCGGGCTATTACGTGGCCCGGATCGGGACCGTGGCCCTGCTCTTCGGCGGCGCTTGGGCCGCCTTTTTCCTGATCGGCGACTCGTGGTGGCAGCTGGTCGTCGCCGCGTTCCTGGCGATCATGTTCGCCCAGATCGCCTTGGTCTCCCACGACCTGGCGCACCGCCAGGTGTTCCGCACCCGCAAGCCGAGCCAGCTCGCCGGCTGGATCGCCGGCAACATCGGCATCGGCATGAGCTACGGCTGGTGGATGGACAAGCACACCCGCCACCACGCCAACCCGAACCACGAAGAGCTCGACCCCGACGTCAACCCGGACGTCCTCGTCTGGTCACTCGAACAAGCCAAGGTCTCCCGCGGCATCCCCCGGTTCATCGGCCGCTGGCAGGGCTACCTGTTCTTCCCGATCCTGACGCTGGAAGGCTTCAACCTCCACGTCGCCGGATTCCGGGCCCTGTTCAGCCCGTCGCTCAAGAACAAGTGGATCGAAGCCTCCACTTTGGTCTTCCACGTCGTGGCCTACCTGACCGCCGTCTTCCTCGTGCTCTCCCCGGGCAAGGCCATCGCGTTCATCCTCGTGCACCAGTGCCTCTGGGGCCTCTACATGGGATCGATCTTCGCGCCCAACCACAAGGGCATGCCGACGATGACCGGGGACGACAAGCCCGACTACCTCCGCCGTCAGGTGCTCACCTCGCGGAACGTGCGCGGCAACTGGTTCATCGACAACGCCATGGGCGGGCTCAACTACCAGATCGAGCACCACCTCTTCCCCAGCATGCCGTCGAGCCACCTGCGCCGCGCGCAGCCGATCGTCGAGGCGTACTGCGCCAAGCTGGGTGTCTCGTACTGCAACACCGGACTCATCGACTCGTGGGCACAAGCACTGGGCCACCTGCACCGCGTGGGGGCACCGATCCGCGAATCGGCCTAGCATCGTTGTCAACGGACAACTGCTAGCACTGGAGTGAAATGCGCAAGAGGACACTCGCGGCGGCGCTCGGCCTGGCTGTTCTGGGCCGCTCGGCCTGGGCGCTCCGCGGGGTCCGCGCCGAACTCGGCGCCAAGGCGTCGGGGGCCCGCGCGGACCGGATGCACCGATCGCCGCAGTTCACCGACGGGGCTTTCCGCAACACCGCGCCGCCCGTGGAGCGTGGCGGGAGCTACGGCGACGTCTTCCGGGAAATGTTCTTCGGCGAGACGAGGAAGCTGAGGCATCCGGCGGGCCCGATCCCCCTGGTCACCAGGCAGGCCCCGGCAACGGGCGGCCTCCAAATCACCTGGTACGGCCACGCGTCGACGCTCATCGAGATCGACGGCGCCCGCGTGCTGTGCGACCCGGTGTGGAGCGAGCGCGTCTCCCCCGCCCAGTTCGCCGGCCCGAAGCGGCTGCACGCGCCGCCGCTCCCGCTCGACTCGCTCCCGCCGATCGACGCGATCGTGATCTCCCACGATCACTACGACCACCTCGACATGGCGACCGTTCGCGAGCTGACCCGCTCGCAGACCGCGCCTTTCCTGGTGCCGCTCGGCATCGGCGCGCACCTCGAACGCTGGGACGTGCCCGTCGAGCGGATCATCGAACTCGACTGGAACGAGCACACCGAGGTCGCGGGCCTGCGGCTGACGGCCACGCCCGCCCAGCACTTCTCCGGCCGGACCCTCACCCGCAACGACACGCTCTGGGCGTCGTGGGTGATCACCGGTCCTCAGCACCGTGTCTTCTACAGCGGCGACTCGGGCTACTTCGACGGCTACGCCACCATCGGCGAGCAGCACGGCCCGTTCGACGCCGCGCTGATCCAGATCGGCGCCTACGACCCGTCGTGGCCCGATATCCACATGACGCCGGAGGAAGGCGTCGCCACCCATCTCGACCTGCGGGCGAAGCTGCTCATCCCGGTCCACTGGGGCACGTTCAACCTCGCCCTGCACCCGTGGACGGAGCCCGCGGACCGCGTCTGGCGCGAGGCCAAGGCCCACGACGTCACGCTGGCCATCCCCCGCCCGGGTGAGCGCGTCGACGTCGACAGCCCGCCCCCGGTCGACGGCTGGTGGCAGGCTCTCGGCTGAGTAGGGGGTTACGGGCGTGAAGCTCAAACTCGATCTCCACGACATCTACAACCGCAGCGGCGACATCGACCGCGCCCTGCGCGCCGTCATCGACGAGGCCGTCGCGAAGAAGGCGAAGCTCGTGGAGATCATCCCCGGCAAGGGCTCCGGCCAGCTCAAAAAACGAGTGCTGCGGTTCCTGGACCAGAAGGAAATCAAGGCGCTGTACCACCGCGTCGAAAAGGACTCCGACAACTTCGGCCGCGTCTTCGTGCACTTCCGCCCCAAGTAGGGCCGTTCCAGACGGTGGGTGGGCCTTGTGAGCGTTCCGGCCGGTTCTAACCGGCCGGAACGCTCACAAGGGTCAGAGCCAGCCGTCGGGGCCGGGCCAGCTCATCAGGGCGGCGAGGTCGTCGGGCGCGAGTTCGGTGACGGTGTAGCGGCCGCGGTGGAACAGCAGGGGCCGTTCGTCGCGGACGTCGCCGAGGGCGGTCACGCGGCCGACGACGACGTAGTGGTCACCGGCGTCGTGGACGGTCTCCAGGGTGCAGTCGACCCAGGTCAGCGAGCCTGTCAGCAGCGGCGCGCCGGAGGGGGCCGGGGTCCAGTCGAGCCCGGCGAACTTGTCGGCGCCGGGGGTGCCGAAGACCCGGCTGACCGCGCGCTGGCTGTCGGCGAGCACGTTGACGGCGAAGCATCCGGCGGCCTCGATCACCGGCCAGGTGCGCGAGTTCTTGCTGGGGCAGAACAGGACCAGCGGCGGGTCGAGGGACAGCGCCGCGAAGGACTGGCAGGCGAAGCCGACCGGCGTGGTGCCGTCGTGGCCCGTCACGACGGCGACCCCGGTGCAGAACTGCCCGAGCACGGTGCGGAATCGGGTGGACTCCGCGGTGGTCGTCATCGCGCGCCGATCGAGAAGTCGTGCCCCCAAAGGGAGACCGCGGTGCTCTCGCGGGCGATCCAGCTTTCGTCGTCGACCTGACGGCCTTCGCAGCCGAATTCGACGTCGAAGCCGCCGGGAGTCTTCATGTAGAAGGAGAGCATGAGGTCGTTGACGTGCCGGCCCAGCGTCGCCGACATCGGCACCTTCCGCCGGAGCGCGCGGTCGAGGCAGAGCCCGACGTCGTCGGTGCCCTCGACCTCGATCATCAGGTGCACGATCCCGCTCGGTGTCGGCATCGGCAGGAACGCGAGGCTGTGGTGCCGGGGGTTGCAGCCGAAGAACCGCAGCCACGCGGGCGCGCCGTCGGCGGGCCTGCCGACGAACTGCGGCGGCAGCTTCATCGAGTCCCGCAGCCGGAAACCCAGTACGTCACGGTAGAAGCGCAGTGACGCTTCATCGTCGTGAGTGGACAGTACGACGTGCCCGAGGCCTTGCTCGCCGGTGACGAACCGGTGCCCGTACGGGCTGACCACCCGGCGATGCTGAAGCGCGACACCGTGGAACGCCTCGAGCTCGTTGCCCGAGGGGTCCTCGAAGATCACCAGCCCGTCGACCCGGCGATCCGCGAGCTGCTCGGCGGTGCCTTCCTTGTACGGCACGTCGTTCGCGTCGAGACGCTCGCGGATGTCGTCGAGTTCGGCGGCGTTGCCGACCTCCCAGCCGGCTTGCGCGAGCCTGTCCTTCTCGCCGGGGACGATGACCAGGCGGGCGGGAAAGTCGTCCATCCGCAGGTAAAGCGCGTTCGGGTCGGCGCCTTCGCCTTCGACCATGCCGAGCACTTTGAGCCCGTATTCGCGCCACTTCGCCATGTCCGTGGCTTCGATGCGCAAGTAGCCCAGCGATCGGATACCCATCAGGAAGCTCCCAGGAAATCGAGGGCCAGCCGGTTGAATTCGTCGAACTTCTCCAGCTGGGCCCAGTGTCCACAGTGGCCGAACACGTGCAGCTGCGCACGCGGGATCATTTTCAGTGCCAGCAAAGCGCCGTCCAGCGGGTTGACCCGGTCCTCACGGCCCCAGATCAGCAGCACCCGCTGCCGCAGCCGGTGCGCCTCGCGCCACAACATGCCTTGCTCGTAGGTTTCGGGCTGGGCGAAGGATTTGCCCATCGCCCGCATCGCGGCGAGCGACTCGGGCTGCCGCGCCGCCTCGAAGCGTTCGTCGAGCAGTTCGTCGGTGATCAACGACTGGTCGTAGACCATCACCCGCAGGAACGCTTCGAGCTTTTCCTTGCTGGGCCCCGGAGGCGCGCCGAAACGGCCGAGGTTCTTCACGCCCTCCGTCGGGTCCGGGGCGAAGACGTTGACGCTCAGCCCTCCCGGGCCCATCAGCACCAGCCTGCCCGCGCGGTCCGGATAGTTCAGCGCCAGCCGCACGGCCGCGCCGCCGCCGAGGGAGTTGCCGATGAAATGGGGCCGCTCGATTCCCAGTGAATCCAGCAGCGCGACGACGGCGTCCGCGCTGTGCGTGAAGTACTGCGGATGCTCGGTGGGCTTGTCGGACCGGCCGAACCCGGGCTGGTCGACCGCGATGACCCGATAGGACTTGGCGAGCACCGGGATGTTACGGCCGAAGTTGCTCCACGCCGACGCGCCCGGCCCGCCGCCGTGCAGCAGTACCAAGGTTTCGCCGTGCTCGGCGCCGGCTTCGTGATAGTGCAGCCTGAGGTCGGGCCTCACCTGCGCGTACTTGCCCTCGGCCACGCCTCACACCATCGCATTCTGGACCGGGAGGCCGAAAACCCCCGTGCCGAACATGGCGTACGCGCGCTCGGCGTCGTTCGCCGCGTGCACCCGGCCGGAGTGGGCGTCGCGCCAGAACCGCTGGATCGGCGTGCCCATCTTGAGCGCGCGGCCGCCGGAGTTCTCGAAAAGCCTGTCGATCGCGAAGATCGCCCGCTCGGTCCCGCGCACCTGATCGCGCCGGACCCGCAGCCGCGTCGCGAATGGGAGCTTCTCTCCCTTGCACGCCAACTGGTACAGCTCGTCGATGTTGTGCGTCAGCTGGAGCCAAGCGGCGTCGATCTCGCTCGCGGCTTCGGCGATCCGGACCTTCGCGAACGGGTCCTCATTGGACTTCTCGCCCGCGTACGCGGCCCGCACCCGGTTCTGCTGGTACTCGACATGCGCGTCGTACGCGCCCTGCGCCATGCCGATGATCGGCGCGGTGATCGTGCTCGGATGCACTGAGCCGTAGGGAAGTCTGTACAGCGGGCCGGGGTTCACCAGCTGCCCGGGCGTCTTGCACTTCGACGTCAGCATGAAGCTCAGCGCGCGGTGCCGCGGGATGAACACGTCGTCGACGATGATGTCGTTGCTGCCGGTGCCCCGCAGGCCGACGGTGTCCCACACGTCGTCGATGGTGTAGTCGCTGATCGGCAGGAGGTAGGTGCAGAAGTCGACGGGTTTGCCTTCGGCGTCGAAGGCGGGCGCGCCGAGCAGCACCCAGGTCGCGTGGTCGCAGCCCGAGGAGAAGCTCCACTTGCCGGTGAGCCGGTAACCGCCGTCCACCACCGTCGCCTTGCCCATCGGCGCGTACGACGACGAGATGCGGACGTCGACGTCCTCACTCCAGACCTCTTCCTGGGCCCGCGCGTCGAAAAGTGCCACATGCCAAGGATGCACCCCGAGGATCGAGGCCACCCACCCGGTCGACCCGCAGGCGGACCCGATGAGCTTCACCGCGGTGTAGAAGCTCACCGGGTCGGACTCGTAGCCACCGTACGGCTTCGGCTGCAGTAACTTGAAGAACCCGGTTTCCTGCAACGACTTGATCGACTCGTCCGGGATGCGGCGGGTGTCCTCGGTCTCCTGTGCCCGTTCCCGGAGGATCGGCAGCAGGTCCCGGACTCCGGCGATCACGGTGTCGACAGCCTCGCTCGCGCTCATGGGCTAAGACTAGAACACGTTCTCGTTTTTGTCGAGAAGGCCCTGCGCCAGAGCGCTGTTCAACCCGGCCCGACGACCGGAAAAGACACAGTCCGCCAGCGACAGGCCACTGACGTAGGACCTAGAACAGATTCCCACCGCGGTCCGCCCGGCCGCATACAGCCCGGTGATCGGCTCGCCGTTCTCACCGCGGACCCGGCCGGTCTCCTCGTCGACCACCAGCCCGCCGAGGGTCAGCATCGGGCACGGGAATCCGAGGCTCGGCTTGATCGAGACGTCCATGAGCGAGTAAGGCGGGGTGTCGAGCGCACGCACGAACTCGGGCGGTTTCCCCGCCGCATCCGGGCCGTCGCCGTGGTACGCCGCGAACGTGGCGGCCAGGCCGTCGGCGTCGATGCCCGCGCGGCGCGCGAGTTCGGCGATCGAGTCCGCGACCATCCGCCCGCGCCGGATCAGGTAAACCGTCTGGAGCCACTGGAACCATTGCGCCTGACTCCGCGCGTTCCGCCGGGCCTCGCGGATGATCGTGTCGTCGACCAGCAGCCAGCCCTTGCCTTCGTGCCGGGTGATCAGCGCCTCGCCGATCGCGGCGCCGTACCGCGACTCGTCGATGACCCGCCGCCCACCGGCGTCGACCAGTAGCCCCCCGAGGAACGCGCTGGGCGGGGTGATGAACCGCCACGCGGTGACCCGGTCCATCTCCGCGGTCGTGCCACCGGCCTCGACCCCCAGCCGGATCCCGGAGCCGTCGTCCGCCGAGGTCCCGAGCGCGAGGCCGCCGCGATAGGCGGGCGCGTGCTCGCGGACCAGCTCGCGGTTCGCGATGAAGCCGCCCGCGGAGAGCACCACGCCCCGGCGCGCGGTGATTTCGAGTTCCCGCGCGTATTTACTCTCCAAGGCGACCGCGCGGCGGTGCAAAGCCTTGCGCAGCGAAGGGATGTAGATCCCCGGCTTCGCCGAATAGCGCCCGAGCAGCCGATGCGCGGTCCGCACCCACCCGGGCGCGTCGCGCAGGGTCGACACACGCAGCCCGACGACCGCGCCGGACTCGCCGGTCACGAGCGACCGCGCGTTCGTCTGCGGCAGCACCCGGACACCGCGCCGCCGGACGGCCGTCATCAGGCGCGCGGCGAGCAGCTTGCCCGAGGTCCCGGGCCCTTTGACCCGATGCCCCCTGGGCGCGGGCTTCGCCGCGTCGCGGAAACGCCCGGCCGACTCGCTGCCCGAGTAGTACAGGTAGAAGTCGTCGTTCGGATACGACGTCTTGTAGGGGCACAGGCTCCCCTCGAACGGCACGCCGTTGCTTTCGAGCCAGGTGATCATCTCCGCACTGCCCGCGCAGAACCGCCGGAGCGTCTTGTCGGAGACGACGTCCTCGGTCTCCAGCCGCAGGTAGTCGTACATCGCGGTCACGGAGTCCTCGACCCCGGCGTCGCGCTGCTGGGCCGTTCCACCGCCCGCGTAGATCACCCCGCCGCTGACCGCGCTGGCGCCGCCGCCCTGGAATCGGTCCACCACCAGCACGTCCGCGCCGGCGTCGGCGGCCTCGATCGCCGCACACGCGCCTGCCGCGCCGAACCCTACGATCACGACGTCGGTCACCAGATCAGCCACAGCCCCCACCCTAGAACTGGAACACGTTCTCGTCTATGGTGACAACAACGGCAGTCACCTGGCTGCGAGCTTTCTATAACGCGTTCCATATTCGGCGCGACCGGAGGTGGCATGTTCGACGTCGTCGTGGTGGGGAGCGGAGCCGCCGGGATGACGGCGGCGCTGGCCGCCGCCCACCGGAGGCTGACCGTGGTGGTCGTCGAAAAAGCGGCCCGGTTCGGGGGCTCGACGGCCCGGTCCGGCGGCGGTGTCTGGATCCCGAACAACGAAGCGCTGCGAGCCGCCGGAGTCGACGACACCCCCGAGCGCGCCCGCGAATACCTGGCGGCGATCGTCGGGGACGTGGTTCCCGCCGCCCGGCGCGACGCCTTCCTCGACCACGGGCCGGAGGTCGTCGCCTTCGTCCAGCAGCACTCTCCGCTGCGCCTGCAATGGGTCCCGGACTACTCCGACTACCACCCCGAAGCCCCGGGCGGACGGCCCGGTGGGAGGTCGTGCGAGCCCGCGCAGCTCGACGGGCACGTCCTGGGCGACGAACTGGCCAACCTCGAACCGGCGTACAGCGCTCCCCCGATGGGTGTTCCGGTCACTCAGGCCGACTACCGCTGGCTCAGCCTGCTGGCCCGCCATCCGCGCGGCCTCGCCAAAGCCCTGTCGCTGGGGCTCCGGTGGGCGAGGGGACGCCTGACCGGAAAGCACCTGCTGGTCATGGGGCAAGCGCTTGCGGCCGGGCTTCGGGCCGGATTGCAGGCCAAGGACGTCCCGGTGTGGCTGGACACGCCGCTGCTGGATCTGGCCACCGACGGTGACCGGGTCACCGGGGTGGTGGTCCGCCGGAACGGTGAAGAGACCACGGTGCCCGCCAGGCTCGGTGTCATCCTGGCGAGCGGCGGTTTCGAGCGGAACGAGGAGATGCGGGTCAAGTACCAGCGCGCCCCGATCGGCACGGAGTGGACCGTCGGCGCCGAGGCCAACACCGGCGACGGCATCACCGCCGGGATGAAGCTGGGCGCGGCCGTCGACCTGATGGACGACGCCTGGTGGGGCCCGACGATCCCGCTGACCGGCGGCCCGTGGTTCGCCCTCGCCGAGCGCTCACGCCCCGGCTGCCTGCTGGTCGACACGCGCGGCGAACGGTTCGTCAACGAGTCCGCGCCCTATGTCGAGGCCGTGCACGCGATGTACGGCGAAGGCGACGGGCCGGGCGCGCACATTCCGACCTGGCTGGTCTTCGACCAGCGCTACCGCGACCGGTACATGTTCACCGGGCTCGGGCCGCGCCAGAAGCTGCCGGGACGCTGGTTCAAGGCCGGTGTCGTGGTCAAGGCGGGCACGCTGGAGAAGCTCGCCGACCGCATCGAGGTGCCCGCCGACGCGCTGACCTCGACCGTCCAGCGTTTCAACGGCTTCGCGCGGGCAGGCGTCGACGAGGATTTCCATCGCGGTGAGAGCGTGTACGACCACTACTACGGCGACCCGCGCAACCGCCCCAACCCGAGCCTCGGGCCACTGGACAAGGCGCCGTTCTACGCGGTCAAGATCGTCCCCGGAGACCTCGGGACCAAAGGCGGGCTCCGCACCGACGCCGACGCCCGCGTGCTGCGCGAGGACGGCTCGGTGATCGAAGGCCTGTATGCCGCCGGAAACGCCAGCTCGGCGGTGATGGGCCGCACCTACGCCGGGCCCGGCGCGACCATCGGACCGGCCATGGTCTTCGGCTATGTCGCGGCGGCACACCTCGCCGCCAAGAATGAACAAGGACCGGGAGGTATGCAATGACGCAGGACTCCGTACGCCAGATCGACGCGGGCGCGCCCCCGGCAAGGTTCGCGCGTGGCTGGCACTGCCTGGGGCTCGCGGACTCGTTCAAGGACGGGAAACCGCACGCCATCAACGCCTTCGGCACGAAACTGGTCGTCTTCCAAAGCTCCGACGGCGAGCTGCACGTGCTCGACGGATACTGCCGGCACATGGGCGGCGACCTGACCCAGGGCACCATCAAGGGCGACGAGGTCGCCTGCCCGTTCCACGACTGGCGCTGGAATGGCACCGGGAAGTGCGTGTCGATCCCTTACGCCAAGCGGGTTCCGCTGCGCGCGCGGACGAAGTCGTGGCTCAGCATCGAGGAGAACAAGCAGCTCTTCGTCTGGAACGACCCGCAGGGCAACCCGCCACCGCGCGACGTTGTCATCCCGCGGATCGACGGGATCTTCACCGGCGAGTGGAGCGACTGGACCTGGGACTCG
>Ga0247768_1000412_pt1 | contig 15524 bp, 9 predicted proteins | sample UWRJL016104C6_FD_179944 | JGI IMG/M metagenome (GOLD analysis project Ga0247768, IMG submission 179944) | Plant litter microbial communities from Arlington Agricultural Research Station in Wisconsin, United States - UWRJ-L016-104C-6 | ecosystem: Environmental > Terrestrial > Plant litter >... | reverse complement strand
CCGGTTCGACCCTGCCTCCGGTGACTTTCGTGCCGTCGGGCAATTCGATCGCCCCAACTGCCACGTCGATCGTCCCGCGCTGGGTAATTACAATTTCCGGCAGTCCGGCAACGCGGAAGCGCTGCTTTGCCTTCTTGAAAATGTTCTGCTGTAAAGTTTGTTTCTGCATGGAATATCAATTTCCGAACTAAGGGAATAAACACCGCCGCAACCTTCTAAAGCTCCGGCGGAGGAAGAAGGTTACATCCGGTTTAGGATCGAAGGTCCGGTATTGATCACCAGCCTTTCGACTATTCCAGTAGGGGTCCACACAAAGTTAGCCGTGAGTACGCCGTTAATGATTTCAACGAGCTGATCGCTATTTTGCGTTGCTACTGACGAATTCTCGTCGGCGTCTTGTCCCGTATTGATCCGAACTGCTTCGTCGAAAGTAAGATATTGCGAGAACACTCCCTTTTTGTACTCCCGTCTCGCAAAACTTTTCAGGATCATGCGAAACTGAGCTGCGATATCCGGCTGGTTCGGTCGGAATACGAGTTCTTGCAGATTGTCTACTTCGATAAAAATCCGATTGTAATTGCTCTGGCAGCGTCGAATGTGCAGAAATACATAAGCAGAACTGAGCGTAGGAGCGCGACCGCCCCAAACGATAATATTGCCTTCGCTGTATTTCAACATCTGGACGCCGGAAGTGTTGGCTATCACCTCGTCCGATCGCCCGATCTCGAAAGGCAGTCCGATCGCTCTAGGCAGTCTCGCGTTTCGTCCGGCAAACAAGACGTGATAACCGGAATTGTTGACGGCAAACAGAGATTCGCCGCCCATTATGTCGCCGACAGCCGTCACCATTCTCTTTCCCGGACCGAACGGGGAAGATATATAGATGTACGACGGAGCTGCCACTGACGCGAAGTCGTTACGACCGAGCTCTTGCTTGATGTAACTTTCAATTGATGCAGCGGTCGTCAAATATACGGGCAATTCGTACCGAAACTCGTAAGACTTCGCTTCTGCGTAACTCGCTCCGGCCTTGTTGACTGTAATCGAGCTGATTCCCGGAAACGCCAAGCGTACCAATCCGAGATTCCGTCCGTAAACTGCATTTTCTACGTGGTTCGTATCGGGGTCTACGTATTTCGTCCAATAGTAAGGGATGGTGTTTGCAGTATTGCCGTCGTAGCCTCCTTTGAGAGCCATCGGGTAACTGATGAAAAACGAATTCCCCGGTTGGGTTGCTACGGTTAGGTCGTTACCGACTCCTACATACAAATATCCGGCTTTTTTGGCTTTAGTCTGAGACGGCGCGTTGCTGGTAAACGCTTTTTCCAAAAGAAGCTGAGTGTCGCTGACTATGCGGACGATTTTCCTGGCCTCTTCGGAGTGCGGACTGTAAAGGTAATCTCCGATCGCCAGACCGCTCAAAAAAGTAGTGCTAGTACCGTTAACTGTGGTTCCGGTTGAAGAAATCGAACCCTCAAGATCGACTGGAGCGTAAGCTTCTTTAATCCGGATCGTATTGCGGTACTGATCGTAGGGAGACAGGTAGATAGAACTACCGATTGTTTTGTCGTAATCAATATCGACTACCGTGTAAAGTCGAGTCTGCGTTACTGCTAAAGCTTTGCTGCCGGCGATCGGGCGAACGTCAGAATCTTCTGCCGTTGTATAAGTGCTTGTCCACAAAGACTTGGCACGAATCCAGCACAGAATGTTTTCACCGGAACTTCGATAAGCTACGTTGCCTTGAGTGTCTGCTACGACGGTATCGACAAACAGCGAATCGTTCGGGTCGAGACTGGCATCGGGAATATACAAAACTTGGGAGTTGTTGAAGAAAATCCGCAGTGAAAAGTGAGTCTCCGGTCTGCTTTCACCTAGGGCGGTTTCAACAGTCAAACCTTCATCGCTTGGTTGAGACAGTTTTACGCTCGCCCGTTTTGACTGTTTCGCTAAATTTACGTCGGTAAAGCTTCCAGAAAAAGGTTTTTCTACTTTTAAAGAAGTTGCACTGGGAATGCCGGTAACTTTGATTGCTTCGCCAGCCCGAAGCGGATCTACGATATAATCGCCAATTTGAACCTGCGCGGTGAAAGTTGTAGTCGTACCCGTAACAGTCAATCCTTCTTGTTCGATTTGAGTGCCGGCAGAAAGAGCTGCCGTAAAACCGGAAGTCAAAGTCAGCGAAGTGGCGCTGGCAATATCGGCGATCTTTCGACCTTGACGAACTCCCCCGATCGTCGCGTAGATAGTATCGCCGACGCTCAAATCGTCGTCGAATGCCGTACCGACGCCGGTAACGGTTTTGTTGTCGCGGTACATGGTTTGACCCGCAATATTTCCCCCGGTGTAAGAATCGTCAACAGTTAACGTCGTGTCCGAAGTAATCGACATCACTACTCGACCTTCGGTGCCGAGGTAGATGCTGTCGCCAACTTCAAGATCTGTCGCGAAAGAGGTTCCTATTCCGGTCAGAACATTGTCATTTACGGTTATCGTTCCGGTAATCGGCTCTAGCAGCGGAAATGCAATTGTCCCAGTAATATTCGGGTAGCGATCGTATGTTGCCGTTCCGGTCAGTACACTGGGTCCGCTAATACCTTCTTGCAGTAAGTTCCACTGAGCGCCGCAAGTGAATACTGTTTCTCCGGCGCGCCCGATCGCCTGCGTGTTGGCAATGATCGTAAACCGCTTGCCGGGAGCTGCCTCAAACTCTACTTCGGCTCCAACGTACTCGTTAGCTAAAGTACCGGGAGCGATAATCGTGAAACTGCGGGCAGAAGCGACTAGCACGGGAGTTTCTGCAATTTCAGATTCTCGGCCGCCCCAGCGACCTTCATTCGCCGCTTCGATTTCAAGCGCGTCGGCACCGAGCCAGTTTTTGAATATTCTTTTTGCTCGCTTGGCATTGCCGTCTACATCGATCCGCGTCAACCAAAGCAGACCGGCTCCCGATCCGTTTTGCCAAAACCCTTCAACTGCATCCGGAGTTTGCTGGCTGGCATCTGGATATAAAGCCCAGTTAGGAGATTTCGGATCGCCAAAAACTTCGAGGTATTGCTTGCGCGAAGTAAGCGGGATCGGCGTTCCCATCGGACCGCGGCGCATAATTCCCCCGAACCACACGCTGCCGTAACGGGGATCTGCCAAAATATTGGAGGCGGGTCTTTCTTCTACTGAAACACCTGGAGCGCCTGGAGGCGCGCCGTAACGTCTGACGACGACCATAATTTTTCCTTTGAGAGAATGAATGCAAAAAATCGATGCTGTCAAAGCACCGATTAAAGTTGGCTGGAAGTATTAGTTGAAATTTTCAGAAAAAGCCGACACAGTTTACCTTTCTCCTGCTGGCAGAGAAAGCATTCCGTTGCCGTCGTAACCTCCGTCTACGCGGATTTGAATGACTCTCTCAAAAATAGTACGTTCTCCGCCGTTGGGAGACATTCGACTGGGAGGGAAACCTTCTTGTCGCTCCAGCTTGTCGAGTTGCGCCGGAGTCATTTTTAGAAGTGGGTCGTCTTCTTGAATTACTCCCAGATCTGTTCCGAAAATCAAAGACTGAGAGTAAGGCAGTTTTTCGAGGAATTTTTTGACAACTTCAATCTCGTCGAGTGTCAGATCGGTCATTTCTGTAGAGATAAAAATCTCCTCAGATAGCTCCGGGTGCCGGCGTTCGCCTTTAAATCCTTTTGGATAGGGAATTTGAAGGGGTTCGACCGGACGCGCCAGCGCCGTTTGTCGGATTCGAGCCATAGATTTGTTTTGTAGCGACAATCTAAGCCGAATACCTACCCGACTTAAATTGATCGCCGGGTAGGGTTTGATGGTGGAATATTTTCCTCATGTTAGCAAGCCTCGGTTGACACTGCAATAGGCTCGTGCTAGCATTTCGGAAGAAAATACCATATAAAAAGACGAACTTTGAAGAAGCGTCAGCCGATCGGCTGGCGCTTTTTTGCGTTTTGCTAAGTTTTGCAAATACATTATGCCGAATCCCTTCAATAAAGCTGCAAATGATTGGGCGGTACTGCAGGTAACGCCTGCAAGCGAAACAGATCCGCGAGTACCGATGGCGGCGGAGCTTGCACTCAACAGTCGCATTGAATCTTTCACTACCTGGAAGTCTCGCCTGTACGAGGGTTGGCTGTCTGTTCCTTCTGTATCGATTTCAGCTCCAAGAACCTTGGTACTGACAGGAGGTATCGCCCTCGTGCCTTCTTATAGCGAATATAAATTAGAAGTAGCTGGGTCTTTAGAAATTCCTGCGCTTTCGAGTCCCAGTTCTGTAGTGAAAAGGGACGATTTTTTGTCGCTTGTCGTAGTTGCTGTTGAATTTAACAAAGATCACGATCAAACGCTGGGCGAAGTAACTTTTTCTTACAGGAAGCCCGTAACTGGCGGCGGGTTTTCTGTCGAGACCACTCAAAAAGAAAATACTCGTCGAATGCGATCGGTATGGTTTATGGTCTTGAGCCCGCAGCAGATCACTGGAGCCGATTTTGTTGCAGCTTTACCCCAAGACGCTTCCGGTGACAAAACTTTTGGTGTCGCCAATAAAACTGCTCAGGGATTTAGCGTCGGCGATTACAAGATTTACGCTCTCGATCCGACCTTAACTTCGGGAAAGTCTTACAAAGTGTTTTCGGAGTCCGGCTACGCTCTACCGCTGCTGCAAATACGCAGATTACAAAATTTTCTCGAAAGAGGTTACATCTGGGGCAACGGCGGCGAAGGCAGTTTAGCAAAAGACGTACACTTGAGCGATATCTCGGAATTGGCGCTACCCGCCCAAAATGACGATCTGGTTCGCCAAAGGGCTTTGCAAATATTTTCGGGAATCCCGACGAAGGGATTTACATATTCTCGAACCGTTCAAAATTTACTAGCTGGTAATGTCTCAGGGAATCCCGGCCGACCTGGAGAAGCCGCGGCATCACCCAACGGATCTGTCTGCTTGGCGAACGACCAGAGAGTGAGTTTTACTAATCAACAAATCATTCAAAAATTAGCTTGTTTGCCAGTGACAGCAGGGAGCGACGGGTCTGGAAACGCGATCGTTACTTTTCCGCTCAACTCCAACGCACCTCTGGGATCGAGGTTTTCTGAGAAGCGCGAAGACCACAAGGTTTACGCAGCGGACGGCAGCGATCAAACTCCGTTTGGCGTTTTTCAAAATTTGGGAGCGACAGGAGCTCTTACTTGGATTGCCGACTCAAACTCAACGATTAAACCGGGAAATACCTGTTATTTTGTGCCGGGAGTCAATTTCCCGGCCGGTTCCGGTTTCTCGATCCCTTTTGATAAATGCGAGGCTGCTTGGGGTAACGGTATCGCGTTCGACATTGGAAACATATTGGATGCCGACAGCGACATCTCTGGATACCGGGCTCCGACGGCAGGTCAAGATTTTATTGCCGTTTTCGGTAAAGAAAGAGCAGCCCTGCACTATATATACAAGAAAGTTTCAGTGACTTCTAACGCTCAGGGCGTCGCTGTTATTCCTCTAGCAGAAAGAGGAGTGTTCGCTTTTATTGACGGAATCGCTGGAAGGATCGACAAACCTGTTGCTACTGGGTTAACTCCAAACACTACGTATGCAGCTCTAGTTTATTACCCTCCGAGATCGACCGAGCAATGGCAGTGGCAACTGAGGTACTGTTCGTATCAAGGTTTGAACGATCCGAATTTATTTGAAAACGCAGAAATAATCTCTTCGCCGCTTTTGTTCGGGCACACTCAAGGCGGGGGTGCAAGTGCTTTCTTTGGAGATTCTGAGCTTAAAAACTCGGCGATCGCCATGCACTTACCTGTGGGAAATTCGACCAACAAGCATTACGAACTTAATACTCCGATCGACTTACCTGGAGAAAACTACGCAGATCAGATTTCATTCCGAGAGTTGCAAGCAGTTCCCGGTACCGGCTGTTCGCTACCTCGATTGGGACGTAAGACTGTTTTTGTCGGTAACAATGCAAATGCGTTGCGGACTCTAGCTGGGGCGCTCCACTTGGGTGACGGAACTACGCCTTCGACAGAAAGTCGCCTCGGTTGTCAAGTTCCGACTTTATCTACTAATCGGGTGTTTCAAGGCGTACTCTGTTTTGGACTTTTGGCGGACGATCGCAAATACCTGGCGATCGCTACTGTAAATACTAAAGGGAGCGAATCTTTGATCTTTGACACCGCAAGGGGCATCGGGTTCGATGTCTTTAGGATGTAAATACCATGCCAAAAAACGCACTATTATTCCCCGACAAATTTATACTTGATGGCGCTATCTCCGATTCAGGAATCGGCGCATTAGAGGTAGCCGTAAATAGTTTAAGCATTGCTTCTAAGTCTGGGGCAATGCGTCAGGCTAGTGCGATCCGAGTCGGTGGATTAGGTTCAATTAAAAACCAGAATCGCGGAATGCCGACACTGAATAGCTTGTTACCAACCAGATCGGTTGGTAAGTTCACGATCTTAGCGGAAGAGCCAACTGGGACATTAGGTTATTTTCTTGGAGGCGTTAGAGATACCGGAACGCCTGTTTTGAGGGTAGATCGCTTTACTTTCGCCACTAATACGACTGTTAACATAGCCAGCGTTTGGGTCAATTGGTACGCATTTTGTACTGGAAATTCTAGCCGAGGCTACACTGTCCTCAACGCTGTTTTTTGGAGGCTAGTTTTTGCGTCAGAATTAATGGGGCAGATCGGCTCAACCACTTTTCCCGAAAGGGGGCTCGGCAGCAGTCTGAAAAGTCAGTCAAAAGGGTATATGTGCGCTGGCGCTGGCGGAGGACTAGCACTTCAGAATGTTGATAGATTTGCTTTTGTGGGGGAAGTCTGTGTCTCAATTGCAGCGCTGGTGCAGGCTAAGACTTGGGGCGTTGGATTCGGTAACAGGTTTAACGGGTATCTTGCCGGAGGAGACTCTTCTTCAAACGGTTCATTAAACATTGAAAGATTTTCTTACGCTTCGGAGACAAAAGCAGATATTGCGGCAGCAATTTCTCGGCCTAAATATATAAGCTGTACGTGGATGCCTGGAAATAGGTCTAACGCCTATCTAGCAGGTGGACTTGCTTACGAAAGATTTCCAGATTCCGTAAATAGCGCGTATGTAGTACACCCTAGCAATTCTATCGACAAATTTGTGTTCACAGGTGAAACTTGCTCCCTAATCGGAAGCACTATACAGTTTGGTACATATGCTTTTGCAACAGCAGGGAATTCAACTCGCGTGGTTATGGCCGGAGGTGTTACACACTCGGATACTTATCCTAGTCAGAGTGCCTCAATACAAAACTCTACTCGGGTTTGGGCTTTTACATTTGCCACGGAAACCAACGAAATACTTGGTACCGTATTATCCACCGGGCGGTATGCCTTAAATGGATTGGACAACTCCAGTTTATAATTTGGTAGTAAAAACATGGAAAAAGTGAATCTGTCTTTAAACGGAATTCCAGGCACATTGTGGGAGATTAGGCGACAAGAAAATATTCATCCTTATCTGGGATTGAGGCAAGCAATTTTAATAATCGATACTCAAGAGAAAGCACTAAGGCAAGGATCTCTGTCTCAGAAACAAATGCGCTTAAACCTAAAGACGCAGCAACAAGCTCTATCAAATAGTTCAGGTGATGAGCGAGATATTTTGTTGGCTGAAATCGAAATAACGCAATATCAATTAAACTCTTTCGATCAACTTCTTCTTGATGTAAAAGCAGAGTTGAATGCTGCAATCGAAGAAAAGCTTCGCATTGAGAGATCGAATCCTGCAATGACTGCTGGAACTTACGAGAGTATCCAGGCATCTTATGCTGACGAGTCTTTTCAGTGCAAGCTAGCACGATCTGTAGTTATTTCCGTATTGAGTGCAGCAAGAGGAATTTCCGAGGGAGCTGCTGAAGTCCTGTACGACTCAAGCTGCCTGCCTGTAGAAGACCAGCAAAGATTTAAATCATGTATTGAAAATCAATTGCAGCAGCTTTTGCTGGCACCGGTAAATCCATTGTATCCATCTCTGACAAGCACTAATGGAGGCGCAAATGGTTCTTTCATTAGTTGAGATTAGAAGAAGCGTAATTTTTGCGGTTGAGGGACGACTTTCTACGCCTCAAAATCAAATTCCCAATTTTGGCAGATCGTCGCCAATTACATTAGAAGCAGCAGTTAATTCATCTATCAATTTGCTGCCCGTTCAGAGCAATGTTCCAGCAATAGATCCGCAAGACGGTTCTATTCTTGTAGAGCCTAACGGAACGAATTTGTTGAATTACAATCTGGATCTAAAGCAGACTGTTTGGCAGAAAGGAAGTAATGTTACCGTTCGCGGGGACGTTGCTCTAGCACCGGATGGATCTCAGAGAGGAGATCGCCTCTCGTGGGGTGTCGGCACGGGAAACACTCAATTAATCCAGCGACCTGTCACGCTAAAAGCGGGGACACAGTATTATCTATCTGGACTGATGAAGTTGGCAGGTGGCAGGTTCGGTGCTGGCGACACTATTAAGATGATAGGCGGGGTTGTCGGTACGCCAGCAACGAGCTTTACTAGCTTGAATACCTATTTTGGCAATTATCGCTGGATAGAGTTAGCGTTCACTACGTTAGGGACCCAACCCGCGAAATTACCCGATGCAAATACAGGTCAAGGCTATACAGTTGTTTCGGTGTCGGCAAACAGCGTAACTTTGACTGGCATTACAGGGGTTGTTAGCAACGATTTAATCGGCGGTCGAATCAACTTCTCCAACAATTCGACAAAGAATTACACGATTGTCGGAAACGCTGTGTCGGGTTCCAACCTCATCGTCACCACAGATCCCGCTTCTGGGAGCATTGCTGCAGACGGAGTGACGACCGCGCACAAAGCGCAGATCGTCGGCGCTCCCGACGTTGCTTCCCTGTTGCAGATTTATATTGAGTCGGCTGTCTCTTTGGACTGGGGCGGACTTCAGCTAGAACAAAGTCCTTTTCGCACCTCAATGATTTATCAGGATGCGGATATAACTCCCCGATCGCCCACAAGGCTGATCTACAGAAAACAAAGCAATCCGCTAACCGGACTAAAAACCTTCGGTCTGCTGATTGATTTAAAGTTTTGGCGAGGCGATGGAAACATACTTCTTGCAGGCAATCTTAGTATTGAGATCGTCAATAGCAAGCTAAGGTTGACTGTTGGCAGCACGGTCGTAAACGATCCGCTAGTGTTGCCGCCCGCTCCGCAAATATACATTCAAGTAAACGGTGAAAGTTTTACGCTAAGCTTGTTTATCAATAAAAAACTTGTGGTGCGTTCAAATCTTTCAGGATTTCAGCCGAGCGTTTCTCAGCTCGTATTGACATCTTCAGGCGTTCGTTGTTTTAATCGAATAGCCGTGCTCAGTCGGGCGTTTGCGGACGGCTCTGTAGGGATCGGGGAATTTGCTCGGTCTGAAATGGCCGATGTTTTGTTTTCTGAAATAACGGATGTTGGAGCGATCGCCGTTGCGGTTCCAGAGCTTGTCTTGCCGTTCGTTACGATCCCGTCTCCAGAAGCTCCCGCCGCTACCAGTGAAATCCAAGCAATCAACTCTGCTGGAAAGACGGTCACGGTTTTAGACGGCACAGGATTTTCGACATCGGGCTCTGTAATTATTTATCGACCGGCCAGTGACGGCGATCGGGCGATCGGTTATTTGGTGATTACAGGTAAAACTGGCAATACAATTTCGCTCGACAGCGTTGCTGGAATCGCATTAGGAGATAAGCTTGTACTAGATTTTGTCGCCAGACCTGGAAAAGCATCTGTGCGACTGCCGTTTTCCCCGATCGACCCCCAAGCTATTACCAGTATTGACGCAGGAAACAAGCGCGTCACAGTGGGTTCGTCTTTAGCCTTTGTCGAAAAGTCTCGCGCAATTATTCAGTCACCGCTTTATCAAGACGTATCGGAAGTAATTGTCGAAACCGTAGACAATACCAACAATCGACTGACATTGAATTCAATCGTGGGAATTACCGTTGGCGATGTTATCGCTCAACCAGACGAAGAGATCGAAATACCCACGGAGTGTTACTACGTGGACTTGTTGTCGCCAAATCCAGCAATTGGAATAGATCAAAAAGCAACCAATGGATTTGTGCTGACGAACAAAGGAATCGGCGACGTGGCTGTACAAACGACAATCAAGGTTTACCTGTAATGGCTGTTCGCACCAATACTGATGGACTGCTTGAAATACTGCATCCGGAAACAGGGGCTTACGTTTCCGCGACGGCTCTTTTGCAAACAGAAGGCGGACTGCTGACATCGTTAGTACCCGCACAGGTGGCGCTGATCTCCGACATCCGCAACGCTAGTGCTTATTTGGAATATATCAATAGCGAGCTAACAGCCATTAGAACTGAGTTGATTTCTTCAGAGAACAAAATAACTCAGTCTAATGTCTTTCTGAACCAGGTCAATGAATCGCTCGCAAACGTCAATGAGGCGATCGACTCGCTGGAATCGCTAAATGCGGCTGCAAACGCTTTGCTAGAAACCGTGAGATCGAGTTTGGTTCAGGTCTCTGAAAAACTGCCAGGAAGCTTGGGTGCGAAAGCCAGGGATGCAAGCCTGTCTGTGGCGCTGGCTTCTGATAGTACGGTTTTTTCATCTCTCAACGACATCCTTGCAGCACTTTCTGCTAGCGGAAGCTCGATCGCCACACTTACCGCTGCGTTATCAGCGAAAATCCCATCAAGTGTTGGCGCTAAAACCGTCACCAACAGTCTATCTGTTGCGTTAGCCTCTGACAGCACTATTTTTACATCACTAAATAGCATTTCCACTGCACTGCTAGACAACAGTTCTAATTCGGTTGGCGTGTTGCTGGCTGCGCTGTCGGCAAAATTTCCAGGGAGCGTCGGCGCAAAAACAAACGCTAGCAGCTTATCTGTAGCACTAGCTTCCGACAGCACTATTTTTGCGTCACTTGTGAGTATACTGGCAGCACTGTCAGACGGCGGCTCAAATTCGGCATTATCTTATTTGGCTACCGTTGCTGGCGCTCAATTCTGGAAAGCGCCCACTAAGATCAATAGTGCGTCGCCGATTATCAACGCAGCAACGGCAGCGACAAGTTCTGCTGCATATACTATTAACTCGCAAACAACTGCTATCTCTTTGCAGAATTTCTTTTCGGCTGTTGGATTAAGCGCTCAGTTTGCGATCGAGATGCGCGTGACGGCTGGCGCTTCTTCACTTTCCGACAAGCACTATTACTATCAAGGAGATGTGGCGACTCCTTTTTTGGCGAGTGCAGGGGCGTATCCTGGTGAGGGCCCAATTCTTATCCCAACACACGGCTTCGCACAGGTAGTGGTAAATCTTTCGGCGATCGCTGGCGGTGGAAACGTTACTACTTACGCCAAGGAGATCCGATGACGGTATTATCCGATAAAATTGCAACTCTAATTTTAGCGTCTGGAGATATAGAGTCTCAAGTGCTGGAAGTATGCGCGCTGCTCAACACGCCTGAACCGATCGCTCCTACTATCGAGACGAGGTACAAACTCAAGCCGCTGCTGATTCCCCATTTGATAGAAGAAGGAATTTTTTCGGTAGAAAAGCTTCAAGCAATTGCGACTCACCCTATATGCAGCGATTTCTTGAAATCGCTTTTTCGGGAGCACTACAGCGGTGCAACGGAAATATCTCCGACAATTGAGCAGTTGCTGGCCGCCGGTCGTACTTTTGCAATCTTGACGGAAGCGGAAGTCGCTGCGGTACGAAATCGCCTCGACGCTAGGAAAATTGCGGAAATCGATCGAAATAAACCAATTTCCGATCGCCGATACGAAGAATGGAATGAAGAAATCCCTCAACCTTCAGTTAGTTGGGCTGCTGCTAACCTCGGCAGACAGATCGAAGGAGACGAAGTTTTACAAATTTTAGGAGAACTGTATGGCTACTAAAAAAGCGACCGAATCATTTATAAAGAAAACCGCCGGCGAATTAGCTGTAGGCGATCGGTTTAGACCTGTCGGATCTCCTCCGTGGCAGGAAGTCGTTTCTCTGGAGAAACAAGAAAGCGAGCAACTGAATTTAGAATTAAACACTAAAAAAGAGATCGTCTCTTGCATGACTAAAGTTGAAGGAAGTATTGAAGAATTTCGATTTACCTCTTTTAGCAATATTGAAGTGGAAGTATTAGATGGCTGATTACTACGTTTCTCCTGCGGGCAGCGATACGGCAAACGGAAGTATCGCCGCCCCGTTTCTGACGCCCATCAAAGGATTGAATGCTGCGAATGCAGGCGATCGGCTTATCCTGCGAGCGGGTACGTACCGAAACAACTCCGGTTGGTTCGCCCCTAAAGCTACAGAAACGCAACCGATCTCGGTAGAAGCTTATTCCGAGGAAAAAGTTGTCCTCACGACGCTTTCTCAAATAACAAATTGGGAACCCTTCGATCTCACCGGCGGTAAAGCCATCTATCGGGCTTTGATGCCCTTTACTATGTGCGGTGCCAATACTGCTGTCGCCGGGGAGGATTTTGTTACTTGCAACGGAGTTCCGATAAATGAAGCTCAGTGGCCGCCGGCAGATCCCGGTCAGTACCCTCAGAAATCTGTCAATTGGGCGACAGTAGATGGAGGAGCTTGGATTACAAGCCCTTCGACTAAAAATGCGTCGGTAACTATTCAAATTCAAGATGCGGCTTTGAGCGGTTTTCCCGCAGATTCGCTGATTGGAAGTCGGATTACGCTGCTACCAGGCGCTCGCTGGACGCTGGTGTCCGGTACTCTGTTGGGAAACTCCGGAGATAAAATTACTTTTACTATAAAGTCACCTGGTGGCGAGTCTTATTACACGCCAGACTCCCGCAGTTTGTATTTTCTTTTCGGTAAAAGCATATTTTTATCACCTGGGAGTTGGTGGCGAGATCCTCAGACTAATTACCTTTATATTTGGCTGTCCGATTCAAGCAACCCCAACAATTCAATCGTAGAAGCAAAAAAAGAAGGGAGAGTTTTTGATTTCTATGCTCGAAGTCACTATAGATTTAAAAATCTAATTTTTACCGGAGGCGCGTTAAATATTAACAGCGCTTCAAATATAAGATTTGATTCATGTACTTTTAAATGGTATTCCCACAGGTTGTATATGGATACAGTCTGGGGGTGGATCAACCCTGCTTTTTATGTCAATAGAGATCGAATAGAAATAAGAAATTGCAATTTTATCGACTCTTTTGGAACGATTATCGTACCGGAGAGCCAACAGGGACTGACTGTCGAGAATTGCGTGTTGAGCAATACTGGAGGGATAACATTTGCTGGAACAAACTCTAAATTTATAAAAAATACAGTAGATACCTGTCCTGGTGGGTGTTTTAAATTAGCTCTCAACGTATCTGGAACAGAAGTTGCTTACAACGAATTCGGACGATCGGGAGAAATGTTTACGGATGGAGGAATCTTTTTAGTTGAGAGAAAATGTGTGGGGACGGGGCGCGTCCATCGAAATTTTTTGCATGACGGCTACGCTCCTTCTGACGGTCCCAAGCAGTTTTACGGTACAGCCGGTATTTATTTCGAGTACGATATCTCTAATTTAACGTTCGATCACAATATAATTTGTCGCGTTACCAGTCCTGGTTTCAATCTTGTAGCCAACGCCGGCGGAAAAAAGCTTGAAAACGTAAACTTATACAACAATACTTGCGACGCCAGTGTTTATTGGATACCAACTTGGGCTGGAAGTCCTGTTTATCCAAACGTTCGATTGTTTAACAATTATTTTACAGCTCAAGCTCCCAACACTGGCTATCACCCGGACCTTCAGTTTTCCCGAAACGCTTTTAAGGTTTTGCCCGCATTCTTGGGGTCTTCAAATAATATTGCAGCGTTAGATCCGGGTTTTGACGCAAATTATAGGCTGGGAGCCAATTCGTCCTTGAAATCGATCGCCCAAGCAATTGCCGGGATAACAGCAGATCCTTTTCCTGACATCGGCGCTCGCGAAGGAGCCGAATGGACTCCTGGGGCAACTGTTAGAGCTATAGATATTGCTTCGTTGGCGGTCGGCAGCTATCAAGTTGTTGGAAGCCAAATCTTGTTTTCGATCTCCAATATTCCGTTTGGCAGGCATCTTGGCGACAATTTCAAAATGAAGGTCGGGAACGGTGCTGAAGCGTCTGGGACGATCGCCCCTTATTCAAAAACAGTCGGGCGGACGGTATGGGCTCGCGTTGACGGAAATGCGTGGGTGGCTATCGGACAAATAAATCCACCGCCGATCTTGCAAAGCCTTAGTTCTGGAGCGGGACTGCCCGGAACGATGCTTTCTTTATTTGGGAACGATTATCGACCGGATAGCACGGTGTGGGTCGGCGACCGTCAGTTAGCGACAAGCTATATCGATGTTGATAGTTTAGGGATCGCTGTTCCAGAAGACTCTCCAGTCGGTAGTTTGCAGTTAAAAGTCGTCAATGCGGACGGGCAATCGTCGGATGTCCTCAGTTTTTCTATTTTAAGTTCGCTGGCGCTGATAGCAAGTTCGACAGATGTTGTGGCACCAGGCGATCGAATTACACTGACTGGGACTGGCTTTGTCGCTGGAGCGATCGCCCGCTTTGGAACTGAGACAGAAGTATCAACTGATTTTGCAAGCAGCACGGAAATCGGAGTGGAAATTCCGATTTTGCCAATTGGAACAACAACTGTAACAGTAATCAATCCAGATGAGATCGAAAGCGAGCCGTTAAATCTAACGATCGTTTTACTGCCAAAAATCTCTAATTTTAGTCCAAACCCGATTCGCCCCGGACAAGAATTAGCGGTCATTGGAGAGAATTTTGGCGCAGATCCTTATCTATTAATTGCCGGAATTGCTGTAATTCCGATCGCGTTTACCAGTACGTCGTTAGTCGCAACCGTTCCGGCGATCGTGCCTGCCGGGACAGTTCAATTCAGAATCGTTAGCGAAGAAGTTGGAGCGTCTAATCCTGTAAATATCGCAGTAGAACGCTATCCCGCACTAATCTCGGTATTCCCGACCAGCGCACCGATCGGAGCGAGAATTGAATTAATCGGCTCTGACTTAACAGCAGGCAGTCAGATTTTCTTTGGAGACATTGGTGGAATCTCGCCGATATTCTTGGGCGAGGTTGCTTCGGTAACGGTCCCGTCAATAGCGACCGGATCGGTTGCGCTGAAAATTGTTTCCGCTCAAGGGCTGGAATCCGGCGAAATTGCATTTGAAGTTTTACCGCTACCTGAAATTGCCAATCTTGCTCCGAGCGCTGCTCCAGTAGGAGATTCGGTTTCGATTTTTGGAAGTCATTTCGCGATCGGAGTACAGGTGTTTTTTGCCGGATTGCAAATAGTGACAGGCTTGTCTCGAATTTCCGATGCTGAAATTGAAATAACCGTACCGAACAGATCTCCGGGTTCGTACACGGTTCGAGTGGAGAATCCCGACGGCGGGATCTCCGGCAGTGTCAATTTTTTAGTTCAAGGGCGTCCGGTAATGTCTGGAATCTCTGCTGCCAAAGCGCTGCCCGGAA
>Ga0247768_1000407_pt1 | contig 15604 bp, 13 predicted proteins | sample UWRJL016104C6_FD_179944 | JGI IMG/M metagenome (GOLD analysis project Ga0247768, IMG submission 179944) | Plant litter microbial communities from Arlington Agricultural Research Station in Wisconsin, United States - UWRJ-L016-104C-6 | ecosystem: Environmental > Terrestrial > Plant litter >... | reverse complement strand
GCGCTGGTGGAGCTCCGCCGACTCCTCGTCGCTCAGCGCGTTGCCGAAGCCGAACCGGAACTCCTTTTCGGTCAGCGAGACCGACCGGTGGAGGTTCGCCGGGTTGCCCAGTGCGGGCAGGCCCGCGCGCAGCTGCGCCAGCGGGAGCGGGAGGACACCCTTGATCTGCGCCGGGTCGATGGCGACACCGGCCGCGCCGATGCCCTGGCCGAGCAGCTTCTCGGTGATCAGGCCGCCGAAGGAGTGCCCGATGATCACCGGGGGCTTGTCGAGTCCGGCGATGATCGACGCGAAGTGTCCGGTGGCGTCGTCGATCCCGATGTCCGCGACGGCGTCGGGGTTCTCCCGGGCCAGCTCGACGGTGGCGGGCTCGTTCGGCCAGCCGGGTGCGATGGGCGCGTACCCGGCGGCCCGGAAGTGGTCGATCCAGGGGCCCCACGACGTGGCGTGCAGCCACAGTCCGTGGATGAACACGACAGGGGTACCGGCGTCTGCCATCGAAGCCTCCAATTCACGCCGGCCTTTCGCCGGACTCTCCCGGAATCCAACACGAGTGGTGGCGGTGGCGTCCAAGACCTTTTGCGTGCGTATCGATAGCCGTGATGGCATCGTTGGCACGCCAGCAACACCCCTCGCGCGAAAGGCCCGGATGGACCTCGACCTCAGGCTGGTGCGGTACTTCGTCACGGTCGCCGACGAACTGCACTTCGGGCGGGCCGCCGCCAAGCTCTTCATCAGCCAGCCCGCGCTGTCCAAGCAGATCCGTCGGCTCGAAACCGAGGTCGGCGCACCGCTGTTCGTGCGGAACAGCCGGAACGTCACGCTGACCCCGCGTGGCGAGCGGATTCTGCAGCTCTCGCGCCAGCTCCTGGCCACCGCCGAACAAATGCTGCGTGAACCCGCGCCGAACCGCCTGCGGATCGCGCACATCTTCGAGCTGGACACCAGCCGTGTGGTGCTTGAGGCGTTCCTGGCCGCGTACCCCGGCGTCCAGGTGATCCAGAGCCAGCTGGACAGCGGCCGCCAGCTCACCGCGCTGCTCGACGAGCACCTCGACATCGCGGTCCTCCGCGTCACCGCCGCGCTGAAAGCCGAGTACCCGGCGGGGTGGCGGCACGCGCTGCTGCGGCTTGAGCCGTTCTGGCTGGTCGGGCGGCCCGGTGACCCGCGCCGCGCGTCGGCGTCGACGCACGAGCGGCCGCTGGAGGTGTTCGCGGACACCCCCGGTACGGCGCTGTACAACGTGCACGGCCGGTATCTGAGCTCCCTGGAGACACACACCGGCCTGGAACTGCGGTGGCTGGGCAATCCCGGGACCTTCGAGCATTGCCACGCGGCGCTGGGCCGTGCTCGGGACAGCGCTTACCTGTTCGAGTTCGACAGCTACGCGCGGCGATACGCCGATCGTGGCGTCCCGGTGCATCGTCCCCAGGAGCTGCAGCCGGTCTATCCGTGGTCGTTGGCCTGGCGCGACGGCGAGCAGCCGGAAACGGTCCGGGAGTTCCTCCGGATCGCCCGCGAAACCGCCGACCGGCACCGATGGCTGCACCCCGAACGCGCGGACGGCGCACCGCTGTGGGTACCACCCGAAGACCTCGGCGTCGAGACGTCTTGACCCGCCGGATTCGACGACAGTCCGCAGGTCGGGCTTGTGAGCGTTGCGGCCGGTTCTAAGCGGCCGCAACGCTCACAAGGCCCGTCACGGCACTGGCGCGAAGGCGGGCAACTTCTCAAGACTGCTGCGCACGGCTTCGGCGCCGTACTCGAACATCTGACGCTCGTAGTCGTCGACCGCGCTGAGCAGATCCTGGCGGCCTTCGTTGGCCTCGATCAAGCAGCGGCGTAGCAGGTCGGCGTCGCGCAGGGCGGTGTTCGCGCCGTTGCCGCCGGTGGGGGAGGTGGCGTGGATCGCGTCGCCGAGCAGCGTGACCGGGCCGGGCGCCCAGCGCTCACCTGGCTTGACCACCCGGATCGACAGTAGCGTGCTGTTGTCCGGGTCGGCCTGCTCGATCAGCGCGCGCAACTCCGGGTGCCAACCGTCCATTTTGGACAGCACGACGTCCTGCGCGGTCCGGTCCTCCAGTGAGCCATTCGGTGGCAGGATCATGGCCCAGCGCACGTAGTCGCCGATGTCGGGCAGCGTGACTTCGGGGGCCAGCCGCTCGGCGGCCTGCTTCGGCGGGGTAGGGAAGCGCATCGCGCCCAGCAGCAGGCTGACACCGTCGCCGACGATCTTCGAGCCGTAGGCCTTCGAGAGGACGGCGAACTCGTCGGTCAGCGGGGTGCGGCCGATGACGAACCGGACGCCGGTGTCGGCCGGGGTGGTCTGCGGTGACAACACCCCGCGGACCGCGGAGGTGACTCCGTCCGCGCCGACGAGCAGGTCGGCGGTGGCCGGGTCGCGGCGGGCGAACCGGGCTTCGACGGTGCCTTCAGGCAGCACGTCGTAGCCGGTCAGCGCGGCATCGGTGCGCACGGTGAGGCCGGTCAGCAACAGGTGCCGCAGCACTTGGCGGTCGACCACGGTGCCGGTCCGGCCCGCGCCGAGCTTGCCGATCTCGTTCAGCCGCGAGTCCAGGATCAACTGCTCGGCGGAGGCGTCCATGACGATCTCGTCCAGCAGCGGATGCCAGCGCGCCGGGAGGCAGCCGCGGATCGCCTCGAAACCGACCTGGTTCAGCACAAGCCGGTAGCCCTGGAATCGCGCGCTGATCCCCGGGTCGCGTTCGAACACCTCGGCCTCGATCCCGGCTCCACGCAGGCCCTGCGCGAGAGCCAGACCACCCAGACCGGCCCCGACAACGGAAACTCGCACCACAGACCTCCGGATCATCTTTACGAACATAGTTCGTCTTGACGATCTAAGTTCTATGTTACGAACATAGTTCGTGTCAAGCGGCGAGCTTGACCGCGCGACGCACGTCTTCGGCGTACAGCCGGGGTTGCTCCCAGGCGGCGAAGTGACCACCGGCGGGATGTTCGATGTACTCCCGGATGTCGAGGAACGCTTCGGCGTAGCTGCGGGGTGCGGGCTTGATGTCGTGCGGGAACATCGAGAGCACGGTCGGGATTTCGAGCCGGCCGCTGAGGGTGGCGGGCTCCGCGTAGGTGGCGAATGAGGTGCCGATCGTGCCGGTGACCCAGTAAGCGGTGATCCAGGTGAGCAGTTCGTCCGTGCTGAAGGCGGACTTGTCGGACCACGCGTCCAGCTTCTCGGCGATCCACGCGGCGAGGCCCGCGGGTGAGTCGCCGAGGGCGACGGCCAGCGTGTTGGGCCGCGTGGACTGCTCCGCGATGTAGCCGCCCTCGGACCGGAACCACTGCGCCGCTTGGCCGACGTAGGCCGCCGCGTCCGGTGCGAGTGTCGCCGGGTCGACTGTCTGCATACGCCGCGGGGAAACATCGGTGAGGTGCAGGGAGGCGACCTTGCCGGGGTGGTCGGTCGCGAGGACTTCGGCGACGGTGCCGCCGATGTCCCCTCCGGACACGGTGTACCTCGGATACCCGAACTGGTCGAGGGCGTCCGCGATGATCTCGGCGATCCGGTTGACCGACATCCCGGGCGTGGTGAGCGGGTTCGAGAACGGGAAACCCGGCAGGGCGGGGACAACGGCGTGCAGGTCGGTGAGCATCGGCAGGATTCGTTCGAAGCGCAGCACCGAGTCCGGCCAGCCGTGCAGCAACACGACCACCGGGGCGTCAGGGTCCGCGGACCGCTGGTGGATCGCGCGCAGTTCGGTGCCGCCGGCCGCGAGCGTCACCCACGGGAGTGCGTTGATCCGGCGCTCGTGCTCGGTCCAGTCGTATCCGTTCGCCCAGCGGTCGAGCAGTTCGTCGAGGAAGGCGTTCGTGACGCCGCGGGTTTGGTCGTCGGCCCAGGGGGTGGCGACACGTCGGGTGCTTTGGAGGCGTTCGCGCAGGTTGTCCTTCATGTGTACGACCATACACATGAAGTGTATGGTCGTACACATGACAGTTCGCGACGCCGCGGCCACCAGCCAGAGGATCTTGAATCACGCGCGACGCCAGTTCGCGCTGCACGGATACGCCAGGGTCACCGTCAAGGGCGTGGCCGACGCCGCGGGTGTGTCGCCGAACCTGATCACGCGCTACTTCGGGGGCAAGGAGGGCTTGTTTCTCGCCGCGACCCAGGTGGAGATCCCGGTCGAACGTTCCTTCCACGGTGACCGGTCCACCCTCGGCTCACGTCTGGCGGCGAGCATCGTCCAGCGTTGGTTCGGCGAAGCCGGTGAAGACCCGCTTCTCGTTTTGCAACGTGCCTCCGGGGAACGGCCTGAGGCCGCGGAAGCGTTGGCGACCTTTCTCGACCGGAACTCCCTTGAGCCACTGCGGCGCTATCTGCGGGAGAGCGGTCTTGACGAGAAAACCGCCCGGGATCGAGCCTGCGCTATCGACGCGTTCGTGCTCGGGGTCTCCACCCGCCGGCGCGTGCTGCGTTCCGAACTCGGTGATCCCGCCGAGCTTGAGGCCTGGCTCGGAGTCGCCATCCAACGTCTCGCCGACACCTGAGCGTCTTGTCGTTGATCGACACGATTGGATCACGTTCCCCGGCGCCTGGCACCGCGCGGCGGGTGCTCTCGTCGATCACGGCATGACAAAAACGGTAAGACACGCAGCGGCCTTGTTCACCACCGCAGTCCTCTGCCTGGCCGCCACGGCCTGCACTCCCTCGGCGGGAACCGGCGCCGGACCGGCTGACTCGAACACTTCCGGCGGCGGCTGCCCGCTGAGCGCGGAAGCGCTGTCCACCGCGACAGGGCTGACCTTCGAGCTGTCCGATACCCGCAAGGACCAAAAACTGGAAACCTTGCCCGACATCGCCGCGGACGTCTGCATCTTCACCTCCCCGAGCAACCCGCAGGATGCCGGTGATCCGTTGGTACTGCGGGTGGACACCGTCACCGGCGCCAACGCCGCGGCCGTCAGGACCGATTTCGAACGAAGCTGCACCGACAATGGCGGCACCCTCAAGAACTCGACGGTCAAGAACACCAAGACCTGTGCCAGGGGCGGTTACAACATCGAAGGCAGCATCCGCACCGGTGACCGCGCGGTTGAGGTCTACTTCGTCAACGCCCTGACGAAAACAGCCAAAAGCCTCACCCCCAGCCTCGACAAGGTGCTCGCTTCGGTGAAGTGATCCGGTATCACGACAGGACTTGCGGGACCATCGCGCTGGGGAGCCGGATCGGGAAAGTGCGCTCGCAGTTGGGAACCCTGTTTTCCTTGTCCGCCATGCGATAGCTGCGCGACGCTGCCGATCGGGTAATCAACCGCCGTGTCCGCCGTGCGGTAAATGGGCGCGCCCGGCGGATCGCGGGTAATACGACCGGTCCGGCTGTTCCGGCCGTCCGGGGCGGGCTGGCAGACTCGTCCGGTGTTTTTCGGGTACGTCCTCGCCGTCTTGGCCGCTGTCGCCTCGGGCAGCGGTCCGATCCTGGAGTCCGCCGCGGTCCGGCGAGCGGGTGCCTATGGCGGCTCGCCGGGGGACCTGGTCGCCCTGCGGCGCCAGCCGCTCTACTTCCTCGGGCTGGGGGTGGACCTGCTGGGGTTCGTCTCCGCCGCCGTCGCGCTGCATCGCCTGCCGCTGTTCCTGGTCCAGTCGGTCCTCGCGTTCAGTGTCGGCGTGACCGCGTCGATCTCCGCCGTGATGGGTGTCCGGCTGGCCGCCGCCGCTTGGGTGGCGCTGGGCGCCGGTGCGACCGGTCTCGTCCTGCTGGGGCTGTCGGCGGACCCGAGCCCCGCGCGGCCGCTACCGCTCAGCGGAAGACTGCTCCTGCTCGGCGCGGTGCACCCGATCGCGGCGATCGCGTTCGCCACCGAACGCTGGAACCACCATTGGTCGGCTGCTCCCGTACTCGGATTCTGTGCCGGGCTGGGCTTCAGCGTCGTCGGTGTCTCGGCGCGCACCCTCGGCGCCACGGGGTCGGCCTGGTCCTGCTGGCCGACCGGGTCCGCGACGGTTTCACCACCGCGGCCGTCGCAGGATTCGTCCTCGCCATCGCCGGCGCGATCGGCACCGCGCACTACGCCGGGGCACACCGGGAACTCCCCCCGACAAGCCGGGAGCGACCCGAATCCGGTGAAGAGTGAGCTTGCCACGACCATCGGGCAGCGTTGACCGCCTGGATCCCGCGGGACACAAAGTCCTTGCCGGACAAGCACAATGACCCGGCCTCGCCGACCGTGCCGGAATCGATCTTGGCCGCTCTTGTCCCGCTTGACGGTGCTTACCGCGGGCCCCGGCGGGCACTCCTGCGGAGGTGGTGCCCGCGTGGTCCACCGATCAGTACCGGCGACAGTTTCCCAAGTTCGCCCCGGGAGTCGGGCTCCTGGCAGGCTTCGGGCTCCTCACCCGGTGCCGGATCGTGGGCGACGCCGGTGGCTGAGCACGGAACCGCTCACTCGGGACGGCTCACGCGGCCAGGTCGCGGCGGCGAAACCCCACGACGGCCGCGGTGGCGAGCACCGCGATGGTGAGCAGGGCGACCAGGACAGCGGGCACGGAGACGCCGTGCCGGAGCGGGTCGTGCCCGATGTATTGGAAGAACGGGGAAATCCGCTGGGCGGGTTCCAGCCAGGACACCACCGGAGCCAGGCCGTTGAGCACGTACGCGATGACGGCGGCCACCGCGGGGATCGCGCGGCTGGCGGCGCCGTGCCCGGTCAGCCCGCCGATCGCGGCGGCGAGCGCGCCGAAGACGAGGGCCAGCAACGACATGTGGAGCATCGCGGCCGCGACGTTGCCGACGGGCAGCGTGAGCCCCGCCAGACGCCCTTCGAATACCAGGGCCAGACCGGCGACCAGGCCGAGCAGCAGCGTGCCCACCACGAGAGCGCCGAACTTCTCCAGCGCGACCCGGGTCCGGCTGACCGGGTTCGCCATGAGCAGTTCGAGGGTGTGCCGGTCCTCCTCGCCCGCGATGCCCGCCGCACCCGAGGTGATCGCGTAGATCAGCAGCAGCATCGGCCCCATGAACGAGAGCAGTTCGATCTGCACGTAGCCGGTCGGCGTCGACATGTCCGCGCCGGACGCGGCGAACAGCGTGCGCATGGCTTCGGGCATGTTCCGCAGGAAGTCGCTCATCGAAGGCTGGTCGCGGATGCTGGGCCAGAGTGCCACGTACATGGCTACCAGCAGAAGCAGGCTCGCCGACCACGCGAGCAGTCCGCGTCGCTGGTCGTGCAGCGTCTTGAGCAGGATGTTACGCAGCATCGTCGGCACCGGATCCGTAGTAGGTCAGGAATGTCTCTTCGAGATCGGCCTCGACACACTCGAAGTTCAACAGCCGGTGCTGGGCTATCTGCTTCACGAGCGCGTCGATGGCGGGTTCGGGCGCACTGCAGGTGAGTACGCGGTCGGTGATCGCGACGTCGCGCACGTCCGGCACCGCGGCGAACGTCGTCGCCGGGACGTCGTCGGCGAACTGGGCGCGGACGTGGTGCAGCGATTTCGCCCGCAGGTCGTCGACGCGGTCCACCGCGACCAGCTGACCGGCTCGCAACACCCCGATCCGGTCGGCCACCCGCTGGACCTCGTCGAGGACGTGCGAGGAAAGCAGTACGCTGCCGCCGGTGGTCGTGTGTTCGCGCAGCAGGGCGTGGAACTCGTGCTGCACCAAGGGATCCAGGCCGCCGCTCGGTTCGTCGAGGACCAGCACCCGAGGCGCCGACATCAGCGCCAGCACCACGGCCAGCTTCTGCCGGTTGCCCTTCGACAGCGACCGGGTGGGCCGGTCCAGATCGAGGTCGAGCCGTCCGGCCAGCGCGTTCGCCCGTCCCTCGCCGGGGTCGCCGCGGAGGTGACCGAAGTAGGCCACGTGCTGGCGGCCGGTCAGGCGGTCGTACAGCCTCGTCTCACCCGGCACGTAGCCGACGACCCGGTGCACCGCGACGGCGTCCCGCCAGGAGTCCATGCCGAGCACCCGTGTGGCTCCGGAGGTGGGGCGGATCATGCCCATCAACAGGCGTATCGTGGTCGTCTTCCCGGCCCCGTTGGGGCCAAGGTAGCCGAACACCTCGCCTGGTGCGAGGGAGAAACTCACGTCGCGCAGGGCCTTGGTCCGCCCGTATGCCTTGGTGAGGTTTTCGACCTCGATCGCCGCTTCGTCAGCCATAGAGGACAGGATGTCCGGGGGAACCCTGATCCCGTAGGGGATTACGGCCCGAACGCGAGGGCCAATGTCCTTCGTCCGGGCGACTGACGGCCCTACGGACCGACCGGGTCGCTGCCGAAACTGTCGATATGCGGACCTATGAGATCGAGGTGCGGAACCGGAACGAGCAGCCGACCGCGGTGGCCGAGGCGACGCTGGACCGCGCAGAGCTCGGTGCCTGGCTGGGCGCGCAGTACGGCATGATCGCCGAGGCGCTGGCCAAGCACGGCCAGGCACCGGTGGGTCCGCCTTTCGCGCGTTACCGTCCCGAGCCCGATGGCCGCTTCCACGTCGAAGCCGGATTCCCGGTCGCGGCGGCCATCGAGGCTGTCGACGGTGTCCGGTCGTCGAGGCTGCCCGGCGGTCCCGTCGTGGTGACGCTCCACAAGGGGGCCTACGACACGGTGGAGCCCGCTTACGACGTGCTGGCCTGCTGGGTGCACGAGCACGACGGCGAACTCGCCGGTTCGGCCTGGGAGGTCTACCTGACCAGCCCGGACGCGCAACCCGATCCCGGCAGCCGGCGGACCGAAATCGTTCAGCCGTTCCGGATTCACTGATCGGCTTCGGTCCCGTCCGGTCTCCGTGCACACCGCGGCCAGGCGTGCGGCCGACGCCGGGCGAGATCCGGCCGTGTAGGGAATCGACTCAGGGGGGATGGTGTGAAGAAAGGCATACAGTGCAACGATCGCTCCGTCGGCCTGCGTGTTCCGCGCCCGGACACCCGGCTCATCAAGCTCGCGCTCGACGGTGATCCAGCGGTGGGCAAGGCCCTGTTCGGCCTGTTGCATCCGATCGTGCTGGGATACTGCCGCAAGCGGCTGCGCGAAGCCACGGTCGCCGCCGAGGCCGAAGACTGTGCCCAGGACGTCATGGTCGCCGTGCTCGCGGCGCTGCCGCATTATCGATATGACCACGACAAGTTCCTTTCCTGGGTTTTCGGCATAGCGGCGCATAAGGTCGCGGATCGGCTTCGCGCACCGCACCGCAGGCGCGAGCTGCTCGTGCCGCCGACCGAGCCGCAGTCGGATGGGCGGGCTCCGCTCGCTCCGGCGGCGGGGGAGGAGTTCGCGCGGCTCGAACAGAGCCGGCAGGTGGGGCGGCTGCTGCGCAGGCTGCCCGAACCGCAGCGGGAGGTGCTGGCGTTGAGGCTGGCTTTCGGTTACTCCGCCGAAGAGACCGCGCGCTTGCTGAAGATGCCCAGCCCCGGTGCGGTACGCGTGGCGCAGCATCGAGCACTGCGGTCGGTTCGGAAACTGGCCGGGGGCGACCGAGCGAGTACAGCGGTTACGTAATATTCTGCATATCCTCTTTGTTCACGCCGTGATTCTTTCCGTCGTGCCGTGCCTCGCATCCGGATGGCGGAGACGGATTCCGGTCGCTGTCACGGGGTAGCGGAAAAATGACGAAGCTGTACAACGCCCCTTTCTTTGCGTGTGCGCGGACCCGGCTGCCCGAAGTCTTCGGAGCGCCGGGAACGGCAGCGTCTGTCTATTCAGGACAGTTCACTTTTCCCACAGCGAGTGGACCTTGCCCTGACGAGGCAAGGATGTCTACAGCGAGATCTTTCGTTCTTCGGGTTTGAGTTTGCGGAGCGTCCGGAGTCCGAACAGAGCCAGCAGTGGTTTACCGACCATCCATTCGCCGAAGCGGTAGTCCCTCGCCCGCACGAGTTTCGCGGCGAGATCCGGGCGTTGCCGCCGCAGGTACACGCGGGCTTTGAGTGCGTGAGCCGGTTGGGAGACGATCTTGATGCGATCGACGTCTTCAAGGAGCGGGATCACGTTCGTGATGTTCTCCCATGTTGTGGTGCTCCGGTCTTCGAGGAGCACCGTGCCGTCGAACTCCAGCACCGACTTCGCGTAGTCGGCAATCAACTGGGCCTCCGCGGCACCGTTGCCGGTGACCCCGCCGCTGAAGATCACGCGAGTGGATCGTGCGTCGTCAGCGGTGGTGGAGCGGATTCCAGCGCGGACTCGCCAGCGGTTGACGAAGTTCGCCGTCGGTCGCGGGTTCCGGTAGCCCAGCACGACCACGGCTTCGGATGCGCCCGCACGGTGTCCCACGAGGGTGCGAGACCAGCGCCAGTTCAACCACTCGCCCCAGCCCAGAATCGCGGCCCCGGCCATCGCCAGTCCTGTCCTTCGTCGCATGCGGCGACTTTAGGGCACCGCAGCGGTGGGCTGGTGAGCGTTGCGGCCGCTGAGGTGTGGCAGGGTGGGGCTGGCGACTGTCCATTGAGGACGCATGCTGGTATGTTGTGACCGTTTTAGTCGTGTTTGACCGGTTTGGGTGCGTCGTGAGGCAAAGGTGGCGTGGCTGCTGGGATGCCCTGAACGGCCCGTTGAGGACGTTGAGCGTCTCGAACGCGTCGTTCAGGGCATCGGCCGCGCGTCCCGGCAAAGACCTTGTGAGCGTTGCGGCCGGTTCTAACCGGCCGCAACGCTCACAAGTGCCGTGCTTACAGGCTGTCCCAGAAGTCCGACAGCGTGCGGGCGGCCCGGGCTGGGTCCTGGAGCATCCACCAGTGACCGAGCCCGTCGAGGTCGGCGGCACGGGCGCCCGCGCGCTGGGCGGCGCGGTGTCGGAGGGCGACGCTGCCGACGGTGAGGTCGTCGGTGGCGATGGGGACCAGACCGGGCCTGGCCGCGGCCTTGGGTAGATCGCGCCCGCGTTCGGCCAGCGTGTTGTCGGGGACGGAGCGGTACAGCGCGAGAATGGCTTTGGCCATGTCGGGGCCCTGCCCGAGCGCCACGGCCCCGGCCGCCGACTCCGGGATGCCCCACGAGATCATGCGTGCCGTGCGCGCGGCGACGTCTCCGGAGAAGGTTTCCTCGAGGTGGCGTTCCCCGTCGCCCGGCTTCTGCCAGATCTTCGCGATCTCGTGCCAGGTGAAGTCCGGTTCGTAACCGCCGATGGTGTCGCTGACCCAGCTGCGCAGCAGGTCGGGCCGGGCCATCGCCGCTTCCAACACGTAGCCGCCGCCGAAGTCGTGGCCGACCAGATCCACCGGGGTCCTGAAGCGCGACAGTTCGTCGATGAGCCAGTCCCGGTAGTCGAGGTAGGTGGCCCCGAAGTCCGCGGGCAGGGGAGTGCCGAAGCCGGGAGGCGAGAGCCGGACCACGTCCCGCTGCCGGAATTCGGGCAGTTCGGCGATCAGAGGTGTCCATACCGCGGAGGTCACCGGGACGCCGTGGACAAAAACAAGGGTCATACGGGTATTACAGCGACGGTCCGGCGTGGGAGTCCAAGACCTGTTTCGCACCTCGTCATGCTGAAAGCGCATGACGACGGTTCCGTTGTGGCTTACCCGATTCGCGCCTGGTCGTCACTCCGCTGTTCCGGTGATCAATCAACGTCCAACAGGAGTCAACATTCTGTCTGTTTGACTACGCGGGAAAGTGTTGACTTGACCTGGTGAAAAGGTAACGTTCTGCGCGTCGAAGAACGGAGTGGTTCACGATGCCGCACAAGTCGTCCGATCCGGCCAGGCACCAAGGCGTACTCGGCCGCCGCACTTTTTTGAGCGCTGGGGCCGCGTTGCTGAGCACGCTCGCCCTGCCCGCCACACTCTCGTCGCTGGCTTGCCCGGCCGCGGCCGCCACCCGGGACCTGGCCGCGCCACCCAACGGGTTTCCCGAGTGGAACAACAACATCGGGATCTTCGACGTCGGAAGCGAACCGCCGCACGCCACCCTCATGCCCTACGGCGACCTCGGCCAGGCGCTGGACGGCGACCGCACGCGCTCGCCGTACCGGCAGAGCCTGGACGGCGACTGGAAGTTCCGGCACGCCGACCGGCCCGACGCGCGGGACCCGGAGTTCTACCGGGAAAACGTCGACGACAGTTCTTGGGCCACCATCCCGGTTCCGGCGAACTGGCAGCTGCATGGCTACGACTTCCCGATCTACGTCAACTTCACCTACCCCTGGTGGGGCGCCAACGGAAAGAACGAGAACGCCCAGCCGCCGTTCGCGCCGACCCTGTTCAACCCGGTCGGCCAGTACCGGCGGTCCTTCCAGGTCCCGGCCGGGTGGTCGGGCCGCCGCACGTTCCTGCACTTCGAGGGCGTGAAGTCGGCGTTCTACGTGTGGGTCAACGGTTTGCTGCTCGGCTACCGCGAGGACTCGCGCACGCCCGGGGAGTTCGACATCACCGACCACCTCCGGCCGGGGACCAACCAACTCGCCGTGGAGGTCTACCGCTTCCCGGACGGCGACTGGCTGGAAGACCAGGACATGATCCGGCTGGCGGGCATCTTCCGGTCCGTCTACCTGTTCTCCACCCCTGTTGTGCACCTTCGCGACTTCCGCCTCGACACCCGGTTGCGTGACGGCTACACCAACGCCGACCTCGCCGTCACCGCGAGCGTCCGCAACTACGGCGGTGCCGACGACCGTACCTACACCGTGGAAACCCAGCTGTACGACGCCAATCGGCGGCCGGTGTGGCCGCGGCCCCTGAGCCAGACGGTCGGGCTCGGCTCGGCGCCGGCCGGGCAGGACGTGTCCGTGCAGGCGGCCCAGGGTGTGGCCGCCCCGAAGCTCTGGTCGGCGGAACAGCCGAACCTTTACACCGCGGTGCTCGTGCTGCGCGATCCCTCCGGCAAGCCCATCGAAACGCTCTCCGCTCGTGTCGGTTTCCGGGAGTTCGCGCTCACCGGCGGGCTGATGCGGATCAACGGGCAGCCGGTCAGCCTGCGCGGCACCAACCGGCACGAGGCCCACCCGGCTCACGGCGGCGCGCTCACCCGCGCCGACCTCGTCGAGGACATCCGGCTGATCAAGCGGATCAACATCAACGCCGTCCGAACCTCCCATTATCCCAACGATCCCGTCTGGTACGAGCTGGCCGACGAATACGGGCTGTACCTCGTGGACGAGGCGAACCTGGAGACGCACGGCGTCCGCGACCAGTACCCGGGCTCGAACCCGGACTGGACCGGCGCGGTCCTCGCCCGCGCCAAGTCGATGGTGCACCGCGACAAGAACCACCCGAGTGTCGTCATCTGGTCGCTCGGCAACGAAGCGGGCTCCGGCAGCAACTTCGCCGCGATGTACGACTGGATCCACGCCTACGACCAGACTCGGGTGATCCAGTACGAGGGCGACGACCGGCCGGGGGTCAGCGACATCCGCTCCCAGATGTACCCGACCCCGCCCGCGCTCGAACAGCGCGCTCTCGACCCGGCCGACACCCGGCCGTACCTCATGATCGAATACGCGCACTCGATGGGGAACTCCACGGGGAACCTCAAGGAGTTCTGGGACGTCATCCGGGCCCATCCGGTGCTGCAGGGCGGGTTCATCTGGGACTTTGTGGACCAAGGGTTGTACTGGCCGACCCCGAAGCGCAAGCTGCTCACCGAAACCGGCCCCGCCGCCCTCACCGCGGAACTCGCGCCCGCGGCGACGTTCGACGCCGGTCACGGCCTGGCGGGCGGCGCGGTGTTCCCGCCCGCGCGCGGCCTCGACCTCACTGGTTCGCTGACCCTCGAAGCCTGGGTCACCTCCGCCGCGGTCGGCGGGCACCAGCCGTTCGTCGCCAAGGGCGACCACCAGTTCTCTTTGAAGCAGACCGAAAACAACCTCGAATTCTTCCTGTACTCCGGCACCTGGATCGCGGTCGCCGTGCCTCTGCCCGCGGACTGGGTGGGGCAGGAACACCACGTCGCCGGCGTGTTCGACCACGACGCGGGAACGTTGACGCTGTATCTCGACGGCAAGGCCGTGGCCCACGCCGGCACCGACCGCGTCCCGGACAGCACCACCGCCCAGCTCGCGCTCGGCACCGACAACGAGAATCCGGAGCGGGTGTTCAGCGGGCACATCCGGGTCGCCCGCGTCTACGCACGGGCGCTCAGTGCGGCGGAACTCGAAACGGGCGACCGAGATCCGCGCGATCCGGCTGTGCGCTTCTGGTTCGACGCCGCCACCGCGGGCTACGTCGAAAAGCAGCCCACTGAGCGGACTTACCTTTCCTATGGCGGCGACTGGGGCGACAACCCCAACGACGGCAACTTCTGCGCCAACGGCATCGTCACCGCCGACCGCCGGATCAGCGGGAAGGCCGTCGAGGTCAAGCAGGTCTACCAGGCGATCAACGTCTCCGCGGCTGCCGGTCTGGCCGCTGGGCGGGTGACGATCGTCAACGAGAACCTGTTCACCAATGTCGGCTCCTACGACGGCAGCTGGGAACTGGAGAACGACGGCAAGGTGGTGCAGCGCGGGCGGCTCACCCGGGCGCAGCTCGACGTGCCACCCCGGTCGAGCCGGACGATCACGCTGCCACTACGACGGCCCGCCCATCCGGCAGGTGAGTACTTCCTGCGCCTTTCCTTCAATACCAAGACGTCCACGAACTGGGCCGAGCCAGGGTTCGAGGTGGCGAAGCAGCAACTGCCGGTCGATTTCGGCAGCTCCGCCGCCCCGCTGGTCCCGCTCGCGAAGGTGCCCGCGGCCACTGTGCGCGAGACCGGTCAGAGCGTCGAGATCGCGGGGGAGGGCTTTACCCTGTCGATCGCCAAGGACACCGGGCTCATCACGTCGTACGTGGTCCACGGCGTGCGGCTCCTCACGTCCGGGCCGGTGCCGAACTTCTGGCGCGCGCCGACCGACAACGACGTCGGCAACGGCCAGCCGAGCCGCAATGCCACCTGGCGGTACGCGGGCGCCGACCGGCACGTCACAGACGTCTCGGTACAGGCGGGGCGAGCGGTGGTCGTGACGGTGAACGGCACGCTGCCCACCTCGGTTCCTTCCACCTACACCACGGCGTACACGGTTTTCGGCCACGGTGAGATCAAGGTGGACCACACCGTGCACCCCGGTTCGCCGGACCTGCCGTACCTGCCGGAAGTCGGGACGATCCTGTTCGTGCCCGGCGAATTGGACACAGTGGACTACTACGGCCGCGGCCCCGAGGAGAACCACTGGGACCGTAACACCGGCTCGGACGTGGGCGTGTACTCGTCGACAGTCGCCCGGCAGTGGACGGGGTACATCCGACCGCAGGAGAACGGCAACAAGACCGACGTGCGGTGGGTCGCGTTGACCGGCAAGCGCGGCACGGGCCTGCTCGCCACCGGGGAGCCGTTGCTGGAGTTCAACGCCTCGCACTTCACGCCGGAGGACCTGTCGATCGGGGCGCTGCACGACTACCAGCTGACACCGCGCCAGGACGTCGTGCTCCGCCTGAACCACCGTCAGATGGGCATCGGCGGCGACGACAGCTGGGGCGCGCAGACGCACGACGAGTACAAGCTGTTCGCCAACCGGGACTACCACTACACCTACCGCCTACGCCCGCTTTCGAGGCGGGACCAGGCGATGGACCTGTTCCGGAGGCCGACCGCGTCATCGTGAGTGGTCACCTTGGGTCGTGAGTGTTTCGCGGGGTTCTTGGGGGAGGGCGAAGGTGTGGTGGC
>Ga0247768_1000404_pt1 | contig 15672 bp, 8 predicted proteins | sample UWRJL016104C6_FD_179944 | JGI IMG/M metagenome (GOLD analysis project Ga0247768, IMG submission 179944) | Plant litter microbial communities from Arlington Agricultural Research Station in Wisconsin, United States - UWRJ-L016-104C-6 | ecosystem: Environmental > Terrestrial > Plant litter >... | reverse complement strand
GTGTCTCGAAAGGGCCCTTGGAACCGATAAGAAATCCCCATGCATCAAGCGGTAATTCGCATGTTGGCGGGAGCCGTTGACTAAGTCCTGACATCTTCCCTCATCGTTTTAATGTATTTGAGTTCCAAATGACGTCAGTAGCCTATCGGCTAGCTCGATATCCGCGGATCGATTGTCCGATTCATTCAAGGCGTGAGCCATCCATTCGTTCAGTATTTGATACTCCTCATCAGTCCTAATCTTGCCTCGTTTCAATATCGCCGTTACTGTTGACTCGATTTCCTTCAGAACGTTGGAATCGATGCCGGTGTGCGTCTGAAATTCAGCATCAAACTGCGCGCAATGCTGTGGTCCCATATCTCGCAACCAGTTGCTCAGTTCGCCCTTGGCGCCGCGCATTCCCCGTATGTTGCGTCTTGCGGCCGCGTCCTCGACCACTTCTCTGTATTGGGCGAATACGGCTCGCTCATTGGGCGCAACACGTGACATGTAGTCGAGCAATAGTCTGCACCAGTGCAGTAGCCGTTCGAGTTCTTGATTGTTGTGTTTCTTTGACGCCATTATGTCAATATCCGGTATAAGGGGCGACGTTGCCAAACATGTCATCGGACTGACCGTGGAACAGTCGGCCGAATATGTTCGCCTTGGCGACGCCCCGAATCTTGTTTGCGACGGCTGGACTACCAGCCCCTCCGTATTTGTCGATCATCTGTTGCTCTCGGCCCCTTATGGCTCCGCGATTGAGCCAACCTTTGGCTGATTGATCAACGTTCCGTTGTGAAAATCCTGCCGCTCGTAGGACAAAGTGCGACTTGTAGCGCGCTTCCATGATGCTCGCAGGATTTCCGAAACCGCTCGTCCGACCGATGTAGATCTGGCCACTGGCGGGATTGGTGAGCACGTACGTGACAAATATCCGCTGCATCGCATCATACGTCGCGGCGCCCGCGACGACGAGCGGAATCGCGACATCATCGGCGAAGCCACCGACCGCGTCGTCAGCAATTAGGATTGCGGTCGCTCCGCCCGCGAGCTTCCACGGGTCAATCTCGGTGAGCCGTCTGTCCGCGTATTGGCCGTACTGACTGAGTCGCGCTTGTAGCGCATCCGCTCGTTCCTCCAGGTCCGTCGAGGTTGGACCAACATTTCCCCTGATGTTTCCGACGGCTCCGCCGACCGATTCACGTCCACCCACGGATGCCTTCGGCGCCGTCGTTGGCGCGATCCCGGCATGTGTCGAGCCCGCGCTCCCTTCGCCGATCCCCATCAGCGCCGTACCCAGCGGATTCATCGCCCCGATCCCCATGCCGCCGGCGATCGCCCCCGCGCCGACCCCGAAGCCCGACAACGCCGCCATCCCCGTCACCGCGCCACCCCAAGCCGTGGCCGCGACGCCCGAGTAGTCCCCGTCGGCACTGAACCCGCTCGGATCCGTGCTGTTGATCGGATTATTGAAAACGTAACTGTAGCGGTTGAGCCCCTGGCTCCAGAACGGCGCCTGCGTCACCGGATCGGCCGTCATGAAGCGTCCGGCGAGCGGGTCGTAGACGCGGCCCTTCATGTCGATCAGTCCGAGATCGTGGTCGTGGTCGTGGCCCGTGAAGCCAACGCTTGTGAGCTCCGAGCTCGCCGGTGCGATGGGTTTTCCGAAGGGATCGAAGTGCTGGTGGAACGCGGCGCCTTGGTCGTCGCTGATCGTTTCCGGCGATCCGAGGTGGTCGGGGTGGAAGTAGAGGGTTTGGTCGCTGCCGTTTTTGCGGGTGATTTCCGCGATTTGACGGTCGCCCGCGTAGAGGCGGAAGTGTTCCTCTTGGGTGCTGTGGGAGCTGTCGAATTGGCGTTGGTAGAGGTCGGCGACGAAGTGGCGGGTCGTGCCGGTCGCCTGGTCGCGGCGGACCAGGCGTTCTTCGTCGGCGGAGTATTCGAAGAAGACGTTGTCGAAGGTTTCGTTGCTGTTGGGGGTCGAGACAACCCTCGGCAGGTCGAAGGGGGTGTAGGCGATGTATTGGACTTCGCCGGGGATGTCGGGGCCCGTGCGGTAGTCGACGTTGCCGTTGTCGTCGTATTGGTAGGTGTTGCTGCCTACGCGGTCGATCAGGTGGGGTTGGGTTGGTCGATAGCTGTTGGTGGTCGAGCCCCGCCCGACGAGGTTGCCGATTTCGTCGTAGGTGTATGGGGTGGCTAGCGGCGGGAACGGCGCGGCGGTGGTGATTTCGTAGGCCAGGCGGTTGAGCTGGTCGTACTGGTATTCACGGGGCTCGGAGTCTTTGGCGTTGAGGGTGTGGACGAGGCCGTTCGTGTAATGCGTGTAGTCGAGGGTCTGGATTTGCTCCGCGCCCAAAGTCGTGTCGACGTGCTTTAACCAGCGGCGGGCGTCGTCGTAGCCGTAGGTCGTGTGCGTGGTTGATGTGCCATTGCCCAGGGTTTCCTTTTGAACCAGGTGGCCTTGGAAGACGTCGTTCACCCGCCAGAGTGACCGTGGCGTGCCGCTGCCGACTTCGTCGAGGCCGGTCAGGACGCCCGAGGTGTCGTAGTGGTATTGGGCGACGATGGGTTGGCCAGTACCCGTCGATGGGTAGTGAATCTGTGAGGTGCGACCGAGATCGTCGTAGTCGAGGCTGATGGGGTAGGGTGTGCCGTCGACGGTGTAGGTGACGCTTTGCAAGAAGCCGCGATTGCGAGTCGCCGTCGAGGGCTCGTAGCTGTAGTGGATTTGCTGCCCACTCGGATTTTCTTGGCTGGCGGGCGAGATCGAGTCGGAGAGGCGGCCGATCGCGCCCGGCCCTTGGTCGTAGATCCACTGAGTCAGCCCGGCGGGATCGACGATACTTTCGACGCGACCGAGCGAGTCGTGGTTGTACGTGCGAAGCTGTTTTTTTGGATCTGTACTGGTCTGGAGCTCGTCGAAACCGTTGTGGGTGTAGACGGTGACACCGGTATCGGGATCGATTTGCGCGAGTACGCGGCCGTAGTCGTCGTACGCGAACTTGGTGCGGAGATTGCGGTTGTCGCGGGCCTCGACCAGTTCGCCGAAAGGCCCGTAAACGTAGTTGCTGGTCTGGACTGTGTTGCTGGTGTTGTCGCCGTCGATGCTGCGGACCAGTTTGCTCTTATGATCGGTGAACACCACGTTTTCTCGCGATTCCTCGTCGATGGTACGGGTGACGTCATGCGCGCAGCCGGTGGGGTCCTCTCCAACACATCCGTAGTCTTTGAACCACTTGTCGTACTCCGGTCGGATGCTCGCCAGGCTGGCGTACTCGTAGCGCCTGAAGCTCTTGTCCGAGTGATCGATGCGCGTCACCCGCTTCAGCGCGTCGTCGTACGAGTAGTGGTCGAAGGGGACCGTTTGTAGGTCGGCCGTGTGCGGTAGGGTATTCCCGCTCACGCGACCGAGTTCGTCGTACACTCGTTCCTCAATCACCTGGGCTGCGGCGAAGCCCTCGGAGATGGTGCGCACGGGGCGTCCATACGGGTCATACTCCGTGATGGTCGCGCCATCGCGCGAGTTGTTGGCACCCAGGCGTTCCACTTGCACCTGGATCTTCGGGTCGATGGCTCCTGCCGCAGTCGCGCGATTGGGCACGGCGATCGCCGAGTAGGTCGACAGGGTCACACCGTCGGGACCGTGGCGTTCCGTGAGCCGGCCGAAACCATCGCGCCCGAACTGCACGGCGACGCCGTTCGGATCGACGATCCCTGCCGGTGAGCCCCATTTCGAGTCGAAGCTGATGCTCGTCGTTTGAGCGGCGGCGTTGGTGACGGTGCTCGGGAAGATCCCGTCGGCATCGTAGGTGATGTTGGTCGTGCGCGAAGGGCTGGTGTGCGTCTCTTCGATGATTTGCTTGACGTTCCCGAAGTCGTCTCGCACGTATGTGGAGCGGTGCCACTGATCGCTCTTGCCGTTGGGTGCGCGGGTCACGGCCTCCAGTAACCCTTGAGAGTAGGTGAGCGTGTATTCGCGCTCGGCTGTCCCGTAATTGACCCTGCGGATCTTGATGTTCTCAGGATTGGAGATCAGCCAGCGCGATGGATCTGGCGCGAATTCCTTGGTCGTACGAAACCAGTCGACCGTCTTGGAACCCGCACGACAGGACCCGTCGTCAACGGTCACGTTTCCATAGCCATCGGTGCTGAGCTCGGAATGGCACGCGCTCAGTAGCTCGCCGTTGATTGCGAAGTCAAGAGGTGGCCCGGCGAAGAGCCCCCCTTCCACCGGTCGATCGTACGTGCTCGTGGTGCGAGAAGTCACCACGGGGAAGGGACGATGAAAGGAGGATAGCTGCACCTGCCAGTGGTTTACGCTCTGAACTCGCCGTTCGAAGAAGCCACTTTGAAGCGGCGGAAAGCTGAGGGGGTCGACAATGTGGTGGTCGACCGTGGTGGTCTTCGGAAGGCCGGCGAATGGGTACAGGTAAGGCTTCGTGAGGTCCGTCGATACTTCGCCACTCGGCGTGTAGCGGGCGACCGGCTCGTAGTCGATGGTCGTCGTCGTCCCAGTGTTGTTGAGCCCCGTCGAGCTCATGGCGACGATTCTCCGATCGAACCCCAGCCAGCCGTGGCCCGTGAGGTTCATGCGGCCATTGACGAACGTGTACGTGTAGACTCGCTCGATGCTTGGAAAGCCAGAGGTGTTGAGCGTGCCCTCGGAATGACGGGCAACGAGGCCGGTCATGCGCGGCAAGCACTTCTCCGGCCAGGTGCTGCCGGGCGCGTTGCGGGCGGCGCAACGCGCATCCGGCTTGTAGCCGCCGCCGAGCTGGCTGTCGTAGCTGATCTCCACGACCTTACCCAGACCGTCCGTGATCCGGGTCAAGGAAATGTCGCCCAGGCCAAAGTAAACTGAATCGTCGTTGCTCAAGAGATCGACGCGGCCATCTCCATCGACGTCAGACGTGATCGTGAAACTTGCTGGATGCTTGCGATCACCCAGTCCAAACCGCTCGATCGACGGGACCTCGGCGGTGCCGAACGCCTCGAACTTGCCAGTCGGTGTCAGTGCCCAATTATGACTGTCACTGACGAAGGTGCCGTTGCCGATCGCGTCGTAGGTCGGGGTTTCCCAGTGCTCCAAGAAGTCGTCGCGACCGCGCATGTTGATGTCGAGCGCGGCGATGCTCCGGAAGCTGAACTTTTCGGTCGACTGAGGCAGCGTCGGTTTGGGCCGCGCGAGGGGTCGGCTGTAGAAACGGCCGGCCCCGGTATTGAGCCAGACCGTGTATTGCTTGTCGTCGAAACCGAACACATCCGGCAGGCCATCGCCGTTGAAGTCCCCGAGATTTAGGTTCTTCCCTCGATCAGACTGGCCCGTGACGGGCATCGCGACCGCTTGCCAGCTCAGCGTCGGCTTGTTGCCGGGGAAGGAGAGGCGCAGTGCGTACCAGCCGCCTTGGCTGTAAGTCAGCAGATCGGGAGTCCCATCGCCGTCTAAATCTACGCTGCTGTAGGTGGGCGTATATGAATCGCAAAGCTTCTGTAGCTCGCGAGGAATACCAGGGTCGCCTTCCGCAACAGGAGGAGGCGGAAGTGGGGTCGACACTGAGATCGGTATCGTCTCGAAATCGGCGGGCGGCGGACGCCGGAGACGCAGCTCGACCGTGTACGAATCTGCGCACGATACGATATCCTGCAAACCATCTCCGTTCACGTCGATCAGGATGGGACCGGCAAGAACGCGTGTGTTGTCGAAAGGAAAGCTTTCCGGGTCAGCGCCAATGTGCATCGTTGCGACCGGACTATCGTCCTTCGGTAATGATTCGAAGCTGCCGTCTCCCAGCGAGCGAGCGACGTACAAAGCACCATTGTGGTTGCCGCACGCAGACAGCACGTCGTCACGACCATCTTGGTCGTAGTCCAGCATGAAAGCGGGGTGGTCCTGTTTGTTGCCGCAGCGGAGCCCCTTGACGTCCGGTATGGAAGCGAAGGTCTCGAGGCCGCGGTTGCCAGTCGCGGTGTGGAGCGCGTGCTCGAAGGTGATGGTGGGTTTCTTGGCAAACATGCCAAAGAACGGCCCCTTGATGATGTCCCAGGTCAGGGCCACCGCGAAGCCTGCCTCGGGGCCTACGAAAGCGTCGAGGGCGAGCGCGGCGGCGCTGATGGCAACATCGGAAACCACCGCCGCGGCCTTCAACGTCGGTTGCGCGGGCACGCCGTCGACCACCACGTTGGTAGCCATGAAATCAGGCAGGCCGTCGCCGTTCACATCGAGCTGACCAGCCGCTTCCAGCTTTACGCGCACATCGCTGTGGGCGAAGCCCCCGACGTGAGCATACTTGAACGTCGTCGGGGGCTTGCAGCGGCTGTCATCGCCATGCGCACACTCGAAGATCTTCTCGACTTGGCTCAATTCACCTTCGAGGTATTGCAGGTGGTAGTTCTTGACCGGTTTGTGATCGACGAAGGTGGTAATGCGCGATAGCCGCTGCGCTACGACGAAAGGAGCGCCGCCTTGCGTAAAGCGCAACTGCGGATCGACGCGGGCCTCGTAGTCGAAGTGGACCTCGCGTTTGCCGTCGATTTCCGTCGCCCCCGTGTGTCCGGTGTAGGCAATCGCGCGCGGCAGGACGACGGAATTGGGCGCTACGGTCTGGCTCTCTGGCGCTGCCATGGCCAGGTTGCTGTAACTCACCAGCATGGTATTGCCGGCGCGATCTTCCACGCGGTTCAGTAGCCAAGCGTAGCGAACACCCGTGTGGGCCAACACCGTGGCGTCGTAGGTGCCGCCATAGGTCAGCTTGCGGCCGTCCTTGGTCCACACCACGAACGAGTCGGGGCCCTGATCTTCGGACAAGACCGGCAGGACCTTCCCGAACGGGTCGACCTTGATGCCCGAGACCGAATCGATGTGCGAAACGATCTTGGCGAAGCTATCGATCAGCGTGCGGTACTCGGTGCCGTCTTGCCCATAAGTTCCCGAGATGCTCTCCAAGCGCTTGCCGTCGATACAAAACAGATCGGAACGATCGTTATGTATCGGCCCGGTCATGCCGTCGAGCGCGTAGCTGTGCGGGCAGCGTGTGATCTTGGATAGGCCTTCGAGGTGCCAGCCGACGCCGACCTCGCCGTTCGCTCGCGAGCCCGAGTACTGGAGGCTCAACGCGGGCTCTAGCCCGGCGCGACCGGGCGGCACCTCGATCGGGATGTTGTAGACGGGGCTGCCTTGCTCAGAGACGCTGAACTGGCCCGCCAGCGCACCGACGGGGTTCGTTACGGATTCCGGCAAGGGATCCAACGGCTTGGCGCCGCCGTTGCCGTCCGGCACGGTGAGCACGGGTGGGGGCGTTTCCGTGACACATTTGCCGGCAACACTGCAGAAGGTGTCGCCACCACATTCTCCGCAGCTCTGGCCGCAGTGCGGGTCGGGCCCGCATTGCCGATCGTTGCAGCTCGGCGTGCACACGGGGCAGAGATCGGCGCACTCGGGACTCGCCTTGCTACAGATTTGGTATGCACACGAAGCGGGGTGACAGCTGCTCACCCCATTGCGACCGGCGATACAACTGCGCCCGGGCCCACACGCGATGTCGTCAGGGCAGCCCGGCTCTCCTTCGGCACAGACACCAGGGCAGATCCCGCCGGCGCCATCGCCTGGATTCTGACAGGTCGCGGTCGCGCACTTGGGGGTGGGTATACAGTGAATCCCGCACAGCGAGGCCTCGGTGCCGCACAGGGCTGGGTCATCGGAGGGACAGCGCGGATCGACGCACGCGTCTGCCGAGGGGGAGTCCACCGACCGACCGACGTCTTTTTTGCAAACTTCGCCGGGGGGGCAGACAGTGTGGGGGTCATTGCTGTCGCAGCCACCACAGCTGCAACTCTTACCGCACACGCTCGTGCTCGTGCCGCAATCGTAGGCCGGCCCGCCCGTACTCGCGTCGCCGCACTGCACGGGCCAGCACACGTTTCGTCCCCGCGGGAGGGCGAAGCAAGCACTGTTGTTCGTGCCACACTCGTCGCCCGGCAGACAATCTGCGTCAGTGCCGCAGCCCCCGCCGTGACTACAGCGCTTACAGTCTGCGCCGCCGCAGTCGACATCGGATTCGTCACGATCGCGCACGCCGTTGGTGCAATGGCTGCCCGCTGGCTCGCAAACGGTGGGCCCAGCGTTTGCTCCGGGAGCGTGCCCGGTGCAAGTGGAGCCGCTGGCACACTCGCCGTCTGAAGTGCAAATCTGTCCGTTGCCGCAGGTGTTCGGACAAGGGTCTCCGCAGCCGTCTCCCTGCCCACATGTTTTACCGCTGCAGTTACGGCTGCAAGCGCATTGCCCGTTGCTACAGCTGTGCCCGTCCAGACATTGACTGTCTGCGCTGCACGAGCCGCCGTTACCGCACGGACAGAAGCTGCTGCACGCGGCATCCGCGGCGCAAAATTCGCCCGGGACGAGCGGCTCGTGATGAATCAACGTTGACTGATGCAGGACGAGGGATCGCGCGAAGAAGGACCCGACGTGCCCGACCGTCATGTTGGTGGGCAATATGACCGCTGCTTGCGGCGCCACCAAAATCCCACGGAACGCGCTTTGAATGGCGATCTGAGTCGCAGAAGCCACACCGAACAGGATGTTCATGTGGCTCGGGTCGAGGTCGACGACCGAACCGCTGAAGGCAAAGCTGTTCTTGATGTAGATGAATACGGGGCCGGCAGTGTTGTCGATGTCGAGGATCGCCTGCGGATCGAGGCTCAACGAGCTGAAGAAGTAGCTTCCACTGCGCAGCTTCAGGTGGGAACGCGATTTTACCGCGATGTCCCCATAGCTGCCGGGATCCACGGTTTGCGTCTTGTCCGGTTCGATGCTGCACGTGCCCCGATTGAGCGTCGGGAAGGAGACGCCCCAACTGATCACGTCGAGTGGCTTCAAACTGGTGTTCTGTGAAACGACGCCGTCGACCCCGGCGCCCGCTTGCTTGCTCAGATCCGCGGCGGTTTTGAGCACGCCATACACGTGCGCGTTGTTGCGGAGGTCGATGCCCAGCGGTTCGCTGTATGCATCTTGAACTTGGGCCGAGACACCGAGCGAGGTTCGACTCGTGGCGCCGACGCTCGTTATCGACGCAAACCCACCGCCATCCTTGACGACCTGAACGCCGTCATCGAGGGTGAGCGAACCGCCAGCGGTGGACAACGCGATGCTTTCGCGCTGCACGCCGTGGGGGAGCTGGATGGAAAACGTCACGGGCGTGTTGGGAGTGTCCGCGGGCGGTGCACCAAAAATGCAGGGCCCGCTCGTGCCGGTGCTGCCCCCCGAACCACTGCTGCCCGCACTGCCCGCACTGCCGGCGCGGCCCGCGGCGCCACCGACAGCGGCCGACCCGCCCGCTCCGGCGCGCCCACCTGAGCCACCTGAGCCGCCTGAGCCGCCTGAGCCGCCTGAGCCCGAGCTTCCGCCCTTCCCTGCGCTACCGGAAGCGCCGGCCGAGCCACCCGCTCCACCGGAACCCGTGGCACCCGCACCGAACGAAAGCCCGTCGATGTACCCGGGATCGGCGAAGGGATTGCTCGGGTTGAATGCGGGATTGGGGCTGAACGTGAGCTCAATCGTGACGACGAGGTCGCTGTAAGTACGACTCGAGAGCGCGTTCACATCCGCGGCGCGCAACGTGAACGCAACCTTCTGCCACGTGCGCGTCGGACTGCCATTCGTAAAGAGTGCGGGTCCGTAATATTGGCTGAACACTCCCGCGCTCGGCGAATTGAGGCGAAGCCCGACTTGACCCTGGTAACTGAGCCCCGTGAGGTACGCGGGCAGCCAGATCGAGAAGGTGACCTGGTTGGAGATCGGTCCGAGCGATGAAAGCGGAACACTTGTCAGAGTCGCTGAGCCCGCGGTCATCGCGAACGTGGCGGACTTCGAACCCTCGACGTGCTGGGTTCCCGACTGGACCTTGGCGCTCGAGGCCAGCCAATCACCACTCGATCCGGCCACGCTTTCAAAGCCGAGGACCCGCGTCTGAGTCGATGTCAGCTCCTGACTTGTGGCCTCGACGCTGTCGGAATTCGCCATGCGATCCCCGCTGCACGAGAGTGCACTACACACCGCGACCAGCCCACCCACCACCAACAAACGCCACGAATTTTTCACGTAATCCTCGCCCGATTGCGCCCCATCACTGCCAGAGCGCACGCCGTCCGTAACATAACGGAGTAAAGAAACTCAAACGACTTTTTGCTTCGCTGCGTCACCGAAACTTTGCAACCGCGCCAGTCGACACGGCTCAACTCTTCAGTCGGCGTCGTCTTCGTTCCAGTTGCTCGAAATGTGATCGTCGGCGAACTTCGCCGTATGCCTTTGACGGCGCGGTGGAGGAGTCCAGCCGTGGGGCTCGTGGCCTGGCCCAGGCCTGGCCCTGTGCGACTCGCTGCAGTCGGGAACCATGGCGCGGTCCCATGGCTCTTAACTCCCTCGACAGCGCCATCATCGAGCGCATGCGGCTTGCGGTGGTGGTCTGGCGAGTGTCCGATGACGACGCCGAACTCTTGACTTGCCGCCTTCGACACGCTGTCAGGCTATCAGCCAGGTGATCTCACCATTCAGTATTGCCGCACGAACATGCGCTCGATGGTTACCGGTATCGTGGCTGCCGGCGTGCTCGGTTACCCCCCACGCGCTTCTACGATACATCGTTCATCGAATGGTCGCATCTAGCCTATGGTTCGACGCCGAAGCAGCGAGTGTTGCGCGAAAGCTCGCCGTTCCGCACCGATCTCCCATCGCTGACCGAGCACGCGACCGTGACCGGCTACACGCCTGGCGGCGCATACGACGCCGCGACCATGCCGGTCGCGGGTGGGGTCGATGGTCCGAACTGCAACGATGATGCTGATTATCAGCCCGACTCCGCCGCTCGTGGTACCGACCGCCACCACCACGGCGAAGTCGTGATCGATCTCGCTTTCACTGTGCGTCCGCTGCCTTTCGACTCACTGTGCGACGACGAGGTCCGCAGCCATCCGTAGCTTCCGACAGTCGCCGCGCTCGAGATCTCCACACGTGTGCGCCGTCAGCTCGTCCCAGTCCGGTCCGGACAGGGTGTCACGCAACAGGACGAGGGGGGCCCAGCTTTGTGCCATGAAGTCTCAGCCGTGACTCTGAGCCGGTAGCCACGAAAATCGCACTTTTTCCGGACAAGACTTTCTCGTTGCGAGGGACTCTCTCCCGCGACCGAAGCGCGACGCCGAAGGCTGCGACGCCAAGCGCCATAGCGCGTGACCATCAACCCCTCGCTCGAATCTGCGCCATGCCGTCATCGACGAAGATCACGCTGGAGGCAGTCGAGCAACTGTCGACTGCGAGCCAGTCGCTAACGTCGCCGCAGAGGCCCCCAAACGCCCGCTTGCACTGGGCCGCGCGAGCCCCCATGGCTACGCGGTGCCGGTCCGTTGTGGAATCTGCTTCGCATCGTGCGAGCACGGCGATTCAAGCAACCCCCGCAAAGATGCCTCAGTGCGCTGGGGTGCCAGCGCGGTAGGCTACGCTGGAGAAGGCCATGAAACCAATCATCGAGGTGCCTCGTAATGCGTTCGCGACCGCTCAGGCCGATCAAAGCGCGCTGCTGATTGACGCTTGCGTCTATTACCAAACGGTCTATCGCGCTCTCGAGCAAGCACAGCACTATGCAGTCTTGAGCGGGTGGCAGTTCGACAGTGGTGTGCCGCTACTCCGGGGCGAGAACGCGGAACAAGCGACGCGCCCGGTTACGTTGCTGAAATTCCTAAATGCTTTGTGCGAGGAGCGACCGGAGCTCACGATCTACATTTTGGCCTGGGATTTCAGCTTCGCTTACCTGTCCGAACGGGAGTGGATGCAGGGCCTCAAGTTCACCTATTCGACCAACCCTCGCGTGCGCTTCGAATGGGATGTACACCCCGTCACGGGTGCGAGTCACCATCAGAAGTTCGTCGTCGTCGACGGCGTGGTGGGCTTCCTCGGAGGCATCGATATCTGCGATGCACGCTGGGATGAATGCGATCATCGCGAACACAACCCACAACGAGTGAACCTGGCCGGCGAGCCCTGCAAACCTTATCACGATGTGCAGGCCGCCCTCACCGGGGACGCCGTTCGCCCGCTCGTCGACGTGTTCGTCGAGCGCTGGCAGCGCGCGACGGGCGATCATTTGCAACTCGGTGCTGCCTCACCCGAGGGGCGAAACCGCTTCGACCTTTCACTGTTGAGCAACGGGCACGCACGGCCGGTCGGTTGCAACGTTGCTGCCTTCAGTCGCACGCAGCAAGACGAGCGAGCAGAACCCGCCGAGGTCGCGGAAATTCGCGAGCTAGTGAGCGACGCATTGAAGGCCGCCGAGCGTCTGATTTACATCGAGACGCAGTATTTTACGTCACGCTCGATCGCAGCGGTTTTGCTCGATCGCATGCACAATGACAGCTTACCTAAGCTCGACATCGTGGTGTGTATGCCGCACGGCGCTGATTCGCCGAAAGAAAAGTTGGCGCTAGGCGACACGCAAGAAGCGACCTTGTACGCGCTACGCGAGACCGCACGTCAGACCGGCCACGAGCTACGCCTGGTCTACTCCGCGACTTGCACTGACGACGGCGGCGAAGTACCGACGTTCATCCACTCCAAGCTGTTGATCGTCGACGATCAACTGTTGATGGTCGGGTCACCCAACTTGACCGAGCGCAGCATGGGTCTCGACACAGAGATCGCCGTCACGTGGTATTACGATCGCGAGCACGAAGACGAAGACCAAGACACACGCGACTGCGTCCGCAATGTGCGCACTCGCCTGCTCGCCGAACATGCCGACGTCGATGCAAAAGAGTTCCAAGTGGAAAGGGGATTGTGCGCCAAAATCGATGAGTTGATCGCAGCCGGGAGCTCACGACTCCGCCACCGCGCGATCCAGAGCTTCGGCCCGCTCGGCCCGTGGATGGCGGAGGTCTTCGACCCTGCCAACGGGATACTCAAAGACGCTCCGTTGAACGGCAGTGAATCCGCCGTTGGTCACGACCAACGCGAGCACTGGTTCGTAACTGGAATTCAAGGCCTCGCAGCGCGTCTCCGGCAGCGCGAGCGATCGCAGTGATTCGGCTGGCCAGCGCGCGGTACTCCGCCACGCTCGAACACGGAACTACGGCCTGAACTTTGCTGCCATGGCAGGACCTACGGTGACCACGTTTCGAGTCATGACTTACAACGTGCACAGTTGTGTCGGCACCGATGGCAAGCTCGACCCCAGCCGAATTGCAGAAGTGATCGCGCGCTCGAACGCTGACATCGTCGCATTGCAGGAGTTGGACGTCGGCCAGAAGCGCACGGATGGTCTGCATCAACCCGAATGGCTGGCGGAAAGGTTATCGATGTTCGTGCACTTCACCGCCGCGCGACGCTGCGACGAAGGCCACTACGGCAACGCCATTCTGTCCCGGCATCCGCTCTCGGTCATGTCGGAGGGGAACCTGGCGCGCAGAAGCGGCGAACAACGGGCCGTGCAGTGGGTCAAAGTGTCGATCGGCGAACTCGAGATCAACGTGATGAACACTCACCTGAGCGTTCAATTTCGCGAGCGACTGCTGCAAATTCAGCAATTGCTAGGCGCGGAATGGATCGCAAAATCCGAAGGACACTTGCCCCTGGTGGTCTGCGGGGATCTCAACTCTAGCCGATTTTCCCCGGTCTACCGCGGCCTCCGTAGAGATCTGGTCGACGCACAACGAGCCAATGGCGCTCGAGCGGTCGCCACCTGGCCCTCGCGACGACCGCTATTTCGCATCGATCACTTGTTCACGAGCAGGAGCATTGCCGTGTTGCGCTGTGAGGTTCCACGCGACCGCTTGACGATGCTCGCGTCCGACCACCTACCCTTGTTGGCCGAGTTGCGCTGCGGAGCCGTTTGACGCCCGCGAGCGGAATTCAGTTCTCGGCGACTGTAAAGAATGAAGGCAATGTGGCCTCGCCTGGCTCTACCGTCGTCCATCGCGTTTCCTTCCGGGTCGACGGCAGTGAGACCACTCGGACCTGGTCCGATACCCAAACGGCTTCAACCGAAGGATCGCACTTTAGTCACGGCGTGGCAATTTGGACCGACCCAGGAGCGCCAAACGTTTGTGACCGGCGGGGGCGGCAGGCGGGAAAACCGCGCCGCCGCGAAACGCCCGTGCTTGGCACGCCAGCTGCCTATGGCGCTGACCATGCGAAATCCCCTACTGCTCACATCCGCCATTGCCTGCTTCGCTCTCACCGCCTGCGGTGGCAGCAATGAACCCGCAAAGAGCCCCGATGACAGCGAGCACGCTGCAGAAAAAGCCAGCGACGCCGCGGACAAAGCCGAAGACAACGCGAACAAAGCTGCGGACAAGGCCGACGAGGCTGCGAGCGACGCGAGTAAGGCCGAGCAAGAAAACGCCAAATAAACGGCCACTCACTGCCCGCAGCTCCTGCCGAGCTAGACTAGCGCGATGGTATGATTGCGCGGAGCTGCGGGCGACCTCGGTTCTGAGAGCAACCGCGCTGCACGCGCCCGAGCGCTCGATGCGCGAGACCACCGCACCGGGCCTTCATCATCGGTGGAGGTCGGTGCCGCCCGAAAATGCGCCGTTGGGTGCCCCCACGAATCGCCGCTGTGATGAAGGGGCCGTTTAGCGCCGAATGTCACGCTCGGCGGAGGAGCGCTGGTCCATTCGAATCTCTTGAGCTCGCGTAGCAAGAAGAGTGACCACCGGTCAGTGAGACCTGCTCTGGTTTCGCCGCTCCTGGTTGTGCGGGTTCTGCTCCTGCTGCGCCCACCACCCCCCCGGCATGCCAGAGTCCCTGGGTGTCGCTTCTCATTTCGGCTGCAACGACTACGGAACGCCGTGTCCGATCGTCAGCCGGGCTTCGTTGCCAAACCACTGAAACCGAGACCGGTGGAGCGGGTGAAAGTGAAGCAGAAATCGGGCGAGACGCGGCCCGTGAGGAGCAGCTTCAAGAACGCTCGGCCGAACACGGGACGAACACCACGCAACTGCAGCCCGACGAGCCCGTGCCGTTCGCACGCTTTCCGCACCTCCTCCGGCTTGAGAAACAACCTCAGCACATGCAAGTCGCGGGGAGTGTTGCGCACGCACCACTCGACGCCCTTGATCACGATCAACCAAGACAGAAAGTTACGATTGAAGGTGTGGAAGAAAAAGAGTCCGCTCGGTTTGAGTACGCGCTGAGCTTCTGCGATCACGCGGTCAGGATTTTCGACGTGCTCCAAAAAGTCCATCGCGCACACGGCGTCGAACGAACAATCAGCGTAGGGGAGGTTCAGCGCATCACCCTGTTGATAGCGCACCGAACCAGTGCTGTCGTAGCGGCGAGCGACGGCCAGAGCATCGCTCGAGGCGTCGAGCCCAGTGACTCGATGCCCGAGAGAGCCCAAGTTGTTCGATAAAAAGCCGCCGCCACACCCAATATCGAGGACCTCCGCGGGCCGGTCGCCACATGCCCGCGTGAGCTCGCTCGCGATCCACGGATTGCGCAAGCGCGACTCGGCACGCAAGAGCGCGATGGGGTCGTCTTCCGCACCGTACCAGCGCTCGCCGAGAGTTTGGTACACGGCGTTGTTCACACGCGCTAGTCGAGGGGAATTGTTGGTCATTCCGCGTCTTTGAGTCTTGTCGGTTCGACCGCGGGGTGAGCGGCCGTTCGCAAATTCCAATACGCTAGCTGATACACGAATAGCCCAA
>Ga0247768_1000402_pt1 | contig 15713 bp, 11 predicted proteins | sample UWRJL016104C6_FD_179944 | JGI IMG/M metagenome (GOLD analysis project Ga0247768, IMG submission 179944) | Plant litter microbial communities from Arlington Agricultural Research Station in Wisconsin, United States - UWRJ-L016-104C-6 | ecosystem: Environmental > Terrestrial > Plant litter >... | reverse complement strand
GGAGTCGGAGACCGCGCCGGCGAACTTCTTGTTGCCGTAGACCAGATCGATGCGCATCCCGTTGTTCTTCGGGAACGCGAGCTGGCGGTAATCCCAGTACGTGAACGGGACGTCGTAACGCAGTGCGCGCGGCACGACGTCGACGAGCCCGGTGTCACGCAGCATGGCCAGCGCCTTGCGTTCGGGCTCGGTCACGTGGGTCGACTCGGCGAAGACGGTGATGTCCCAGACGTCGGCGTCGGTCGGCGCGATGTTGAAGTCGCCCAGTACGGCGAAGGGCCGCTCGGCCGAGGACTCCGCGAGAGCGGTGTCGCGCAACGCTTCCAGCCATCGCAGCTTGTACGCGTAGTGCGGGTGACCGACTTCACGGCCGTTCGGCACGTACACCGACCAGACCCGCACGCCGCCACAGGTCGCGCCGATCGCGCGCGGCTCGACGGTGTCCTCGTACGTCGGCTCGCCGACGAGCCCGCGGGTGACGTCCTCGATGCCCACCTTCGACAGGATCGCGACCCCGTTCCACCGCCCGAGCCCGTACGCGGCGACCTCGTACCCGAGCGCGGCGACCTCTGCGTACGGGAACTTCTCGGTGGTGCACTTGAGTTCCTGCAGGCACAGCACATCCGGCCCGGCCGATTCGAGCCAGGCCAGCAGCCGGGGGAGCCTGGCCCCGACAGAGTTCACGTTCCAGGTGGCGATACGCATCCGCCGAGCATAGGGCTCGTGAGCGTTCCGGCCGGTTGCCGTGCCCCGCGGGCCACCCGCACCGGGTGTGCCGGAACGCTCACGAGTCCCTAGACGCCCGCTGTCGTGCGGATCCAGGAGCGGCTGGTCGCCACGCTGCCGTAGTTGTTCGTGCCGCGGGTGTTGCTGCCGCTCTGGTTCTGCACCGTCGACGCGACGCCGACCTGCACGCCGTTCGAGATCTCGGGGCCGCCCGAGTCGCCCTTCCACGCCGAGCCGTTGATGCCGACGCTCTGGATCGCGCGGCCGCCGTCGTTGTCCGTCGAGCGGCCGGTCACCTGGACGTTGGCCACCTTCAGCACCGGCGAGGCCGGGCCGGTCGGCGTGGTGCGGCCCCAGCCGTAGAGCTGGTTCGTCGCGCCGGTCGCCGGGTCCGCGCTGCCGAGGGTGATGGGCGCGGCGCTTACGGCGGCGGCGAGGTGCAGCAGCGCGATGTCGTTGCTGGGGGAGACGACCTGCTGGTCGACGGCGACGTCGGTGCCGGAGCCGAGGGTGTTGCTGCCGACCTTGACCCGCATCGTGCTGCCGAGGCAGTGGTGGGCGGTCATCACCCACCGCGACGCGATGACGGTGCCCGAGCAGTTGAACGCGCCGTTGACGTAGACCTGCGCGCCCCAGCTGACGGCCGGGGCGGTGCCGCCGCCGACGATGTCGGTCTGGGCGTCGGCGATCGTGCCGGCGCCGAGGGTCAGGGCGAGCGCGGCGACGGACGCGGCGCCGAGGGTTCGGATGCGGCTCACTTCGGGGATCCTTTCGCGGAACCTGAGGGAGGGTGGCCGGTGAATCAGCCTGAGACGGAAAGTAACCAGCAGATCACCAGGTAGATACCAACTAAGGTCTGAATCGGCGAAATGCCCGACTTAGGTCGGGTAATGCACCACTGACGGTGGATGAACCGGAGCCACGGTCCACGAAAGTGGGACGCGGGCGCCGCTAGACCGGGCGCACGCGAGACTGTCGGTGGCGCGCCATAGGCTTGACGGCGTGGCTGACCCGTCCACCTACCGTCCTTCGCCGGGAAGCATCCCGGACGCGCCTGGCGTGTACAAATTTCGTGATGCCACCAGGCGGGTCGTTTACGTCGGCAAGGCGAAGAGCCTGCGCAGCAGGCTGAGTTCGTATTTCGCCGATCTGTCCGGGCTGCACCCGCGCACCCGGCAGATGGTGACCACCGCCGCGAGCGTCGAGTGGACCGTGGTGTCCACCGAGGTCGAAGCCCTCCAGCTGGAGTACAACTGGATCAAGGAGTTCGACCCGCGCTTCAACGTGCGCTACCGGGACGACAAGTCGTACCCGATGCTCGCGGTGACGATGAACGAGGAGTTCCCCCGGCTCTACGTCTACCGCGGTGCGCGCAAGAAGGGCGTCCGGTACTTCGGCCCGTACGCGCACGCTTGGGCCATCAGGGAAACCCTCGATCTGCTGCTGCGGGTGTTCCCGGCCAGGACCTGTTCCAACGGCGTGTTCCGGCGGCACGGCCAAATCGGGCGCCCGTGCCTGCTCGGTTACATCGAAAAGTGCTCCGCGCCCTGCGTCGGCAAGGTTTCCGCCGAGGAGCACCGCGAGATCGTCGAGGACTTCTGCGAGTTCCTCGCCGGGCGCACCGACGCGATGGTCCGCCGTCTCGAAAAGGAGATGGCCGCCGCTTCGGAGGCGCTGGAGTTCGAAAAAGCGGCCCGCGTCCGCGACGATCTGGGCGCGCTGCGGCGGGCGATGGAGAAGCAGGCCGTCGTCCTCGGCGACGGAACGGACGCGGACATCGTCGCGTTCGCGCACGACGACCTCGAAGCCGCGGTCCAGGTCTTCCACGTGCGCGGCGGCCGGGTCCGCGGTCAGCGCGGCTGGGTGATCGACAAGGCCGAGGAGATGGGCGTCCCTGAGCTCGTCGACCATTATCTGACCCAGTTCTACGGCGAGGAAGCCGAGTTCGCGGGTGACGGCGAAGCGGCCTCGCCGGTCCCGCGCGAGGTGCTCGTGCCGGAGCTGCCCGCGGATTCGGAGGCCGTCACCGAGTGGCTCTCCGTCCTGCGCGGCTCGCGGGTCCAGCTTCGTGTCCCGCAGCGCGGGGACAAGCGCGCGCTGGCGGAAACAGTGCAGCGCAACGCGGAAGAAGCCTTCGCGCAGCACAAGCTCCGCCGCGCGGGAGACCTCACGGCGCGTTCGGCGGCGCTGGCCGAGTTGCAGGAGAACCTCGGCCTCGACACCGCCCCGCTGCGCATCGAATGTGTCGACATCAGCCATATCGCGGGCAGTGACGTCGTGGCGTCGCTCGTGGTCTTCGAGGACGGTGTCGCGCGCAAGTCCGAGTATCGCCGCTTCGCCCTGCGAGAGGCGGCCGAAGAGGGGGATGTCGCCTCGATCGCGGAGGTCGTGCGGCGGCGCTTTTCCCGCTACCTCAAGGAAACCGCGAACGACGAACCGGACAACCCGACCCCGGGCATCGACCCGGAGACGGGCAAGCCGAGGAAGTTCTCATACCCGCCGAACCTGCTCGTGGTCGACGGCGCCGGTCCACAGGCGACGGCCGCCGCCGACGTGCTCGCCGAACTCGGCATCACCGACGTCGCCGTGGTCGGCCTCGCCAAGCGGCTGGAGGAGGTCTGGCTGCCGGCCGACCCCGATCCGGTGATTCTTCCGCGAACCTCGGACGCGCTTTACCTACTCCAGCGCGTCCGGGACGAGGCTCACCGCTTCGCCATCCGCTTCCACCGGGAGAAACGGTCCAAACGGCTTCAGGTGTCCGCTTTGGACGGTGTGCCCGGGCTCGGGCAAGCTCGCAGGACGGCGTTGATCAAGCACTTCGGCTCGGTCAAGAAGCTCAAGCTGGCCGGCGTGGACGAGATAGCGGAGGTGCCGGGAGTGGGACGGCGCACCGCCGAAGCCGTGCGCGCCGCATTGGCCGGATCCGAAAGCAGTATGGGAGAAGGGGAGTCAGGCTCGTGACGGGCGACAGTTCGACTGCGACAGTGTCAACAGCAGACAAGAAGGCGTCCACCGAGGAACGCACCTCCGGCATGGAGGTCGCCGTCGTCAGCGGGCTCTCCGGGGCGGGGCGCAGCACCGCGGCCAAGTGCCTGGAGGACCTGGGCTGGTTCGTGGTGGACAACCTGCCGCCGGAGCTGATCTCGACGATGGTCGAGCTCGGCGCGCAGGCGCGGGGCGCGATCACCAAGGTAGCCGTTGTGATGGACGTGCGTTCACGTGCCTTCACCGACGACCTCGCCTCGGTCATCAAGGAACTCGACAACAGCGGTTACAAGCCGAGGGTGCTGTTCCTGGAGGCCACCGACGCGGTGCTCGTGCGCCGGTTCGAGGCCGTCCGGCGGGGTCACCCGATGCAAGGGGACGGCAGGCTCGCCGACGGCATCACCGCGGAGCGCGCGCTGCTTTCGCCGCTGCGTGAGGAAGCCGACCTCGTGCTCGACACGTCCTCGCTGTCGGTGCACGACCTGCGCGCGAAGATCGAGGACGCGTTCGGCTCCGAGGCGGGCACGCAGACCCGGGTCACCGTGCTCTCTTTCGGGTACAAATACGGCCTGCCGATGGACGCCGATCTCGTGATGGACGTCCGGTTCCTGCCGAACCCGTTCTGGATCCCGGAGCTGCGTGAGCACACCGGCCTCGACGGTGACGTCCGGAACTACGTGCTCACGCAGGAAGGGGCCGACGAGTTCCTCGACCGCTACCACCAGCTGCTGCGCCTGATCGGGGCCGGCTACAAGCGCGAGGGCAAGCGTTACCTGACCCTGGCGGTGGGCTGCACCGGCGGGAAGCACCGTAGTGTCGCCATCTCCGAAGAACTCGCCCAGCGACTGTCCAATGAGGACGGAATGGCCGTGAAGGTGGTGCACCGCGATCTTGGCCGCGAGTGAGCTGGTGGGCGCGAAGAGACTGCGTGCGGTCGCGCTGGGCGGAGGGCACGGGCTGCACGCGACGCTGACCGCGCTGCGCCGGATCACCACCGAGGTCACCGCCGTGGTGACCGTCGCCGACGACGGCGGGTCGTCGGGCAGGCTGCGCCGGGAACTCGGCCTCCTCCCGCCGGGGGACCTGCGCCAGGCGTTCGCGGCGTTCGCCGCCGAGGACGGCGGCACGGGCGGCTCGCTGTGGGCGGAGGTGTTCCAGCACCGCTTCGGCGGTGACGGCGCGCTCGCCGGGCATGCGGTCGGGAACCTTTTGCTGGCCGGGCTTTTCGAGGTCCTCGGTGACCCGGTCGCGGCGCTGGACGAGGCCCGCAGGCTGATCGGCGTCACCGGCCGCGTGCTGCCGATGTCCCCCGAACCGCTGGACATCGTGGCCGAGGTCGCCGGGCTCGACAGTGACGACGACAACGCCGTGCGCCGGATTCGGGGGCAGGTCGCGGTGGCCAGCACACCCGGGCGGGTGCAGCGGATCAGCCTGCACACGTCGAAAGGCACCGGCGAGCCGCCGAAGGCGTGCAAGGAGGCCGTGGACGCGGTGATGGGCGCGGACGTGGTGTTCCTCGGGCCCGGGTCGTGGTTCACCAGCGTGCTGCCGCACCTGCTGGTACCGGACCTGCACGACGCGCTGGTCCGGACGAAGGCCACCAAGGTGGTGATTCTCAACCTGATCCCCCAGCCGGGGGAGACCGCGGGTTTTTCCCCGGAGCGCCATCTGGACGTACTCTTCGAGCACGCGCCCGAGCTTCGGGTGGACGCGGTGATAGCGGACAGGGATTCGACGCCGACGCCGGCGCGGTTGCGGAGGGCGGCCGCGGATCTCGGCGGGCGGGCCCATCTGGCCGCCGTGGCCGACCCGGACGTGGCGGGGCGGCATGATCCTGATGCGCTCGCGAGCTGCATGAGGGAGGCTCTCGGTCTCACCGGGGGCGAAAACAGTATGGAGGGGCAGTAATGGCGATGACCGCCGCGGTGAAGGACGAGCTGAGTCGTCTGGAGATCACCAAGATCGGGCCGCGCCGCGCGGAGGTTTCTTCGATGCTCAGGTTCGCGGGGGGCCTGCACATCGTGGGGGGCAGGGTGGTCGTCGAGGCCGAATTGGACACCGGTTCGGTCGCGCGCCGTTTGCGCAAAGAGATCCACGAGCTGTACGGGCATCACTCGGACGTGCATGTCCTTTCCGGAAGCGGCATCCGCAAGGGCACCCGGTACGTGGTCCGCGTCGTCAAGGACGGTGAGGGCCTCGCCCGGCAGACCGGCCTGATCGACCAGCGCGGGCGGCCGGTGCGCGGGCTGCCCGCGGCCGTTGTCTCGGGCGGGGTCGCCGACGCCGAGGCGGCCTGGCGCGGCGCGTTCCTGGCCCACGGCTCGCTGACCGAGCCCGGCCGTTCGTCGTCGCTGGAGGTCACCTGCCCCGGCCCGGAAGCGGCCCTCGCCCTGGTGGGCGCCGCCCGCCGGATGGGCATCCAGGCCAAGTCGCGTGAGGTGCGCGGCGCCGACCGGGTCGTCGTGCGTGACGGCGACGCCATCGGCGCGATGCTGACCAGGCTCGGCGCGCATTCGAGTGTCCTGCAGTGGGAAGAGCGCCGCATGCGCCGCGAAGTGCGCGCGACGGCGAACCGCCTCGCGAACTTCGACGACGCCAACCTGCGCCGCTCCGCGCGTGCCGCCGTCGCCGCCGCCGCCAGGGTGGAGCGGGCGATGGAGATCCTGAGCGACTCGGCCCCCGACCACCTGCTGGCCGCGGGCAAGCTCCGGCTGTCCAACCGGCAGGCGTCACTGGAGGAGCTGGGCCAGCTGTCGGACCCGCCCATGACGAAGGACGCCGTCGCCGGCCGCATCCGCCGCCTGCTGGCGATGGCCGACAAGCGCGCGAAGGACCAGAACATCCCGGACACCGAGTCGGCGGTCACCCCGGACATGCTCGAAGAGGACGAAGAAGCCTGACGCGGTTCGGCGATTCCCGTTGTGACATGGCCGCAAAGTCCGCCGCTGTGCCACGTGCCCGCGATAGTGTGCCCGCGGATACCGCGCCGTCGGGGTTTCCGTCGCGGCCGGTTTTCCCAGCGCCAGTGCGGGAAGCGACGGGGTCCGCCGACCCCGGGGCCGACGGCGCGAAACCCTGCGAAGCGGCATCTTAGCTGGTCAAACCCGAGGTCGGCGCGGTGATCGCGCGGGCGTTGGAGCGGAGTTAACAAGACCGCTTTGCGCGACTGGATTTGTAACGCAGCGGTTTCACACACGCGCGATGAACCGAAACGGGACCGGCCGACGCTCGATCTTGCGAGAACGGGCCCGTCGAGGGAAGGGGATGGCATGCGCACGAGCAGGACTACCGGTGAGCGCACGCAATTGAAGGTTTCTTCGGAGGTCGGCACCTGGCTCGCCAGGCGCAGCAGCAAGTCGGGCGACTGGACCGCCGCCGACCTGGTCGCGGCCAAGCACGGTACCCGCGTGAGCGTGGTGATCCCCGCCCGCGACGAGGAAGCCACCGTGGGGGACATCATCCGCACGATCCGCCATGACCTCGTCGAAGAGCACCCGCTCGTCGACGAAATCCTCGTTGTCGACTCGCGATCGCAGGACGGGACGGCGCGGGTCGCCGTGGAAGCGGGGGCCCGGGTCGTCGCCCAGGACTCGGTCATGCCGGAGCTCGGCGGGCTGGCGGGCAAGGGCGAAGCCCTGTGGAAGGGCGTCGCCGCGACGACAGGTGACATCGTCGTCTTCGTCGACGGTGACCTGTACGACTTCACCAGCGACTACGTGACGGGATTGCTGGGCCCGCTGCTGACCGACCCGTCGGTCGCCTACGTCAAGGGCTTCTACCACCGCCCGCTGGTGGGCGTCGCCAGCACCGAGGCAGACGGCGGCGGCCGTGTCACCGAGCTGGTCGCCCGGCCGATGCTCAACATGTACTGGCCGGAGCTGGCGGGCTTCGTGCAGCCGCTGGCCGGCGAATACGCGGGACGGCGTGAGGTGCTGGAGAGCATCCCGTTCGTCGCGAACTACGGCGTCGAGGTCGGCCACCTGATCGACCTGCTGGAGTCACGCGGCCTCGACGCGCTCGCGCAGGTCGACCTCGGCCACCGTGTCCACCGGCACCAGAGCACCCAGGCGCTGGGCCGGATGTCCGGGCAGATCATGCTCACCATGTTCGACCGGCTCGAGCGGTACGGCAGGCTCGTTTCGGCGACCCCGCCCGCCACCCTGCTCGCGCAGTTCCAGCGCGGCGACTCGGAAAACGGCGTGGAGCGCGAAATGGTGCTCACCGACCTGACCTGCGCCCAGCGCCCGCCGCTCAACTCGGTCCGCCCGCCCGCCGAGACGGTGTTGCGGGAAACGGCTTGACAGCTCGTGAGCGTTGCGGCCGGTTCTAGCCGGTCGCAACGCTCACGAGCTTGTGCGGGCACCATCCCGGTGGCCCGAACACGTACCCGGCCCGCTCCGCCAGTTCGCCGCGCCGCGGAGGTCGCGCAGGATCGAGCCGTATTCGTGGAACCCGACCTTGAGCAGGTTGTGGGTGTTGATGTTCTTGGTCAGCCCGTAGGTCGGGCGGTGGGTTTCGGGCACGAAACTGCCGAACATCCGGTCCCAGACAATGAGGATCCCGCCGTAGTTGGCGTCCAGGTATTCGGCGTCGCTCCCGTGGTGGACGCGGTGGTGTGACGGGGTGTTGAAGACGAATTCGAACCAGCGTGGCAGTTTCCCGACCTTTTCGGTGTGCACGAAAAACTGGTAGACGAGGTCGATCGACAGCCCGGTCAGGATCATCCACGGCGGGATTCCGGCCAGCGCGAGCACGGACCAGAACGGCAGCTGGAAGTACGGGGTCCACTTCTGCCGCAACGCCGTCGAGAAGTTGTAGTGCTCGCTCGAGTGGTGCACCTGGTGGCCCGCCCAGAGGAGCCGGACGCGGTGGCTGGCGCGGTGGTAGGCGTAGAAGACCAGCTCCTGGCCGAGCAGCATCGCGGCCCAGGTCCACCAGTCGTGCGGGTCGAGCTTGAGCGGGGTCAGTTCGTAGAGCGCGGCGAAAACGAACAGCATCAGCAGCCGGTAGAACCCGTTGACGACCAGCGCGACCGTGCCCATCGACATGCTCGTCCGGGTGTCCTTGGCGCTGTACCCGAGCACGTTGTCGTCGTGCCCGAGGACGTGGACGGCCAGCACCTCGACGGCGACGAACAGCAGGAATACCGGCGTCGCGAGGATCACGGGGTCGCGTAGATGGGCGAGGAACTCCGTCATGACGGTCACACTCCGAATCTGACCTTGCGGTAACTTACCCTTGAGTCAATTACTTCAAGGTAAGGTAACGCGGTGACAGAGGCAAGGGCCGTCGGTACCAAGGGGATGCCCCGCGAAGAGCGGGAAGCGCAGATCGTCGACGCGGGCACCGAAGAGTTCGGCCGCCACGGTTACGGCGGCGCCTCCATGGTCGAGATCGCCCGGCGGGTGGGTGTCACGAAACCCTTGCTGTACCAGTACTTCGGCTCCAAGGACGGGCTCTACCTCGAGTGCCTGCACCGCGCGGGCGACCGGCTCACCGAGGGTGTCGCCAAGACGATGGCGTCCGGCGGCGAGCCCGAGCGGATGCCGCTGGCGGTACTGGGCGCGATCTTCCGGACCTTCGACCACGACAGGTACGCCTGGCGCCTGCTGCGCGACCGGAGCCTGCCCCTGACCGGCGAGATCGCGACGGCCGCCGAGGACTACCGGGCGCGCTTGGAGGGCTTCGCGATGATCGGCGCGACCCAGCTGATGAACGCGCGCGGCCTCACCGACGACCGCGACATCGAGGCGATCGCCCTGGTCTGGACGGGGGTGGTCGACTCGCTCATCAGCTGGTGGATCGACCAGCCGGGCGAGGACGCCGACGCGATGGTGGCCCGCTGCGCCCGGATCATGAAAAACCTGTTCGGCTGGTGACCCGGATGCCATGAACGGACCGTTCCTCTCGTTTTTCGAGAGGAACGGTCCGTTCATGGCGTGGTGGTGACGGCTGGGCGACCGGAAGGCTCTCGGTCACCCAGCCGGGATCGGGGTCCGGCGCGAAACCGAATAGTTAAGAAGGTTTCCTTTAGGTACCGATGATCATCCGCCCCGGCCCGGCCGGTGTCAATATCCGCGCGCCCCGGCGGAACTATCGTCGGGGGCGGCGATGTCATGAAAGGGTCTTTCATGACGAAAACTGTCATGAAAGACCCTTTCATGACACGAGCCGTCACCCCGTGAGATCCGCGTAGGCGACGACCTTCGTGATCTTCGCCCGGACGAGGTACTCCTCGGGCACGGCGTTGCGCTTGCCGAAGGCCTCGGCCTGCTCTGCGCCCATGTACCGGCCGCCGAGCGCGGTGGCCCACTTCAGCATCTCGTCGAGGTCCTCGTGCAGCGTCACCTCGGCGGTGAACTGGACGAACGCGTACGGCGGCGCCTGGTCGTCCACGGCCAGCGATATCCGCGGGTCCCGGCGGAAGGCCTTGGCCTTCATCGAGTCCCGCCCGGTGCTGAACACCAGCTCGTCGCCGTCGGGGGTCTCGTTCAGCAGGAACCAGATCGGCGTCACGTGCGGCGAGCCGTCCGCCCGCACGATCGCGATCTTGCCCGTCCGCGTCCCCGCGCCCGCGAACTCCCACCATTCTTCCCTGCTCATCTCACGCATGAACCTGAAAGTAGCCCACCCGTCTCCCACCACCACCCTCAACGGAGACGCGTCGCGTCCGAATCTGATGGTCACCCGAAGGTGCGCCCGGCGGCGCCGACTAACCTTGCCGGTTGTGCGTGACGCGGAGCTGATCGGTGGCGGGCTGGCCGACGAGGGCCTGGCCCGTCGGCTGAAGGCGCTCGCCTGCACGGCGCCGCTGCACGACCTCGACGCCCGCAAGGCCAAGCTCGACTGGGCCGACGCCACGGTCTACCAGATGGCCGAGATCGCGCTCCACACGATCGACCAGGTCACCATCGCGATGGACTTCGACACCGGCGCCGACCACCACGAGGTCGTCCGGCGGCTCCAGCCGTTCATCGCCGCGCAGGCCCCCGGCCGCAAGCCCGACGAGCACCTGCGGGTCGGCCGCTGGGTGCTCGACAACCTGATCAACGTCGGCACCGCCGACAGGGGGTTCCGGCGCGTCTACGGCAGCGTCGACGCGAACGGTGTCTACCAGCGCCGCGCGTTCGACTTCAAGCTGCTCGTCGAGCTGGCCGCGCCCGACGGCGAGGTCTACCTCCGCACCACCGACGAGGCGATCAACGTGCTGGTCGGCGCGCTCGACACCGACGTCGAGTCGGCCCATATCGCCGCCGAGGTCAAGCTCGAAAACCTGATCAGCCGTGGCCGCCTCGCCGACGCGAAGCTCGCCGCCGAGCAGGCGCGCTACCGCACGGTCCAGTACGGCGAGACGCTGCGCGCGAAGCTCGACGCCACCCGCCGTGACGTCCGCGCGGTCGACTGGGACATCGAGATGCCGGAGATGCTCGACTCCGCCCTCTCGCACATCGAGTCCCGCTTCCGCGCCGAGAACGCGATCCTGAAGAACATCACCGCCGCCCGCGACGAGGCCGAGGACGTCGACCGCAAGCGCCGCGCGGCCGAGCTGGTGGACATCGTCGGCGACTGCATCAGCAGGCACACGCAGCTCCAGTCGCGGCTTCAGGCGGCGGGCGCGACCTTCCGCGCCGAGCAGGACCGCCAGCAGTTCTCCGGCCCGCCCCAGCGCGCCACCATCGACCTGTTCGGCCAGCTGCTGGTGCCGACCCTCGAACTGCCCATCGCGGACGCGGTGGCCCCGGTCGAGAAGTTCTTCCAGGGCTCCGCGGGGCTCTCGGTCCCGGCGGTGCCGTCGCTGTCCGCGCTGGTCTCGCTCCTGCTGCGGCCCGCGCCCGAGCGCGACAAGCTCGTCGGCGAGGTGCCCGAGCCCGAGTTGGTGCCGTCGGAGACGCTGGACTACTACAGCGACGAACAGTGGCGGCACGCCGACGAGCTGCTGGACCTGCCGGAGGTCCCGCGGCGGCTGTCCGGGCTGCTGGCCGAGGCCCGCGAGATCGACCCCCAGCTGGCCCGCCTGATCGCGTTGCGGGCGCTGCACTCGTACAGCCCCGGAGTGGCGGCGGCGGTCCGTCAGGGCGACGATCGGGCGTTGCTGGCGATCGACGACGGCACGGAACTCGACGACCCGGAGTTCGGTGGGGCGGACCTGCTCCTGGCGTCGGCGTTCATCGATCGGGGAGATTCGGAACCAGGGGGGACGTCTTGAGCACGACGGGGGACGCCGAGGCGGCCGCGAGGCTGGTCTCGTTCGGGATGCGGCCCAAGCAGCTGCCCGGCCGGGACGTGGTCTACGCCGACCTGGTCCGGCGTTACGGCGAGGACAGCGCGTTCAAGCAACTGACCAATGCCGTCGCGGCCGGGCTCGGGCTGATGGTGCTCGACGTCAGCACGCAGGCAGGCGCGGTGCTGGCGGCCACCGACGAGTCCGTCTTCGAGATCAAGATGGACAGCTACGCCCGGCAGAGCAAGATCCGCGAGCGGCGTGAGACCGAGAAGGTGCTCCACGGGCTGGTGCACCTCGCCGCCGCGGCGCTCGGCTTCCCGCGGCCGGACGACCTCGCCAACGACACCTACATTGGCCGCGTGAGCGTCGAGCAGGTCGACGGCGTGGTGCGCGAGGCCTGCCGGATTCTCGACGAGCGCGCGGCCAAGGCCGAGGAGAACAACGACCCGCTGTCCGGCGCGCCCGAACTCGAACAGGCTTGGCGGGCGTACGCGCGCCGGCCCGCCGCGGCGGCGACCAAGGACGGGCGGCTCGCTTCGGACACCACCAGGGGGATGGTGTCCCGCGCGCTGCGATTCCTCGCGGAGCAAGGGTTCCTGGTGCAGGTCAACGGTGAGCAGGGCGGTACGTACCGCACTTCGCCGCGGTATCAGGTCCAGGTGCGGGAGCTGGCCGCGGACAGCGCGTTCGAGGAGTTGCTGGCCTTGGGCGTGGTCTCGGTGGGCGACGGCGCCGGCACGCTGCGTCCGTCCGTTTCGGACACTTTGTAGTCGAGGGCGGGAACGAAATGTACGAGCTTTCACGCGTCCGCCTGCATTCGGTGGGCCCGGCCGGTGCCAGGTACCAGGACGTCCTGCTGGACCTGAGCGGCGTCGGCGAGGTCGTCAAGGCGCCCACGCAGGACGCGCTGTTCAGCGCCGGGATCCACCAGGCCGAGCAGGGCCTGCCGCACCGGCCGTCCCCGGCGAGCGTGCTGTTCCTCGAGAACGGTGGTGGCAAATCCGTCCTGATCAAGCTCATCTTCTCGGTGATGCTGCCGGGGCGCCGCCAGGTCGTCGGCACCACCAGCACGCGGGTGCTGGAGAAGTTCGTCTCCGCCAAGGACGTCTCCCACGTCGTGCTCGAATGGCAGCACTCCGAAACCGGCGCGCGCCTGATCACCGGCAAGGTCTCGGAGTGGCGCGGGCACGTGACCTCCGCCGATCCGGCGAACCTCATCGACTCCTGGTTCTGTTTCCGCCCAAGCTCTTCGCTCGATCTCGACAACCTGCCGCTGACCGTCGACGGCCGCCTGCTCACGATGTCCGGTTTCCAGGAGAAGCTCGACGCCGGGCACCACGACGAGCCCGAGCTGGAGCTGTTCTGGACGAGGCGTCATCACGAGTGGACGGAGCGCCTCGACTCCCTCGGCCTCGACACCGAACTGTTCCGCTACCAGCGCGCGATGAACGCGGGCGAGGGTGAAGCCGCCGACGCGTTCGCCTTCAACACCGACGAGGCCTTTGTCGAGTTCCTGCTGCGGGCGGTCATCGCCGAGGACGATCCGCGTGATCTCGCCGAGGTCGTGCAGACCTACGCCCACAACCTCGGCCAGCGTGGTGAACTCCTCGCCGAGCGGGACTTCGTCGCCGGGGCGCTGGACCTGCTGACGCCGTTGGCGGAAGAGGAAAGCCTCGCGAACGCCTCGCGCAAGCTGGCCGCGAAGGAACGCGCCGACGCGCAAGCGCTCGCGGGGGCCATCACCGCCCGCCACCGGCTCGAATCGGAGCGGTTGTCCGGGCTTGAGGCGCACGTCGACGAGACGCGTGACGCGGAGAAGCTCGCCGAGGGCGACCACCGGCGGCTGGCCGCGGTCGTCACCGAGTTGCGGCGAATCGTCGCCGACCTGCGGCTCACCGCGGCGACGGAGGACAAAAAGCGGCTCGACGCGGAGGTCGCCGAGGCCAGGGCCACCGCGGAAGCGTGGCGCGAGACCGGAACGGTGCTCGCGCACGTCAACGCGGTCCGCAAGGCCGCCGACATCCGGGAGCTGGTCGGCGAGCGCGAGCAGACCGCGAAACCCGCGCTGCGCGCGAAAAACGCCGCCGCGTCCGCGCTCGCCAGGGGTTTGCTCGCCTTGGCCGCGGAGGCCGCCGAGCAGGCCGCCAACGCCGAGGAACGCGTCGAAGCCATCCGGCAGCAAGCCGCGGTGGCGCAGCGGGAACGGGACGAAGCCACGGGGACCGCGGCGAAGCACCGCGCGGAGCGCACCCAGCTGACGACCCGGATCGACGAGTTGCGAACCGAGATCCGCCAAGCCGTCCGCGACGGCTTGCTGAGCGACGGCACCGAATTGGCCGCGGCCGCGCAACAGGCCCGCAGCCGGGCCGAAAACGCGACGGTGGAACTGGCCGCGCGCGAGGCCGACCTCGAACACGCCGCCGAGGAACACGGTGAAGCGCAGGCCGAGCTGCACCGGCTGCAGCAGCGGGCGTCGACAGCGCTCGCGCAGGCCGACCGCACCGCGCTCGAACTGACCCGCGCGCACCGGCGGACCGACGCGCTCGCGGCGCATCCGCGCCTGCTGGAACTGCTCGGCGGGGACAACGTCCAGTTGGAGACGGACACGCCGTCGCTGCTGAAGCGGTTGCGTGAGGCACGCGCGGAGGCCGAACGGGAACAGACCGCGCTGCGGATCGAGGAGTCCGTCGACGAGCGGGCGCTGGGCGCCCTCGGCGACGGCGGGCTGCTGCCCGCGCCGCCGGAGGTCCAGGCGGCGCTGGAAGTCCTGGAGCAGGCCGGGATCACCGCGTGGTCGGGCTGGCGCTATCTGTCCACAATGGATACCAAACAGCGCGAGCGGGTGCTCGGCGAGCTGCCGCATCTTGTCGGCGGCGTGCTGGTGAACGAAGCCAAGCAGCTGCCGCGGGCGAAAGCCGCGCTGGAGAAGGCGAAGTTGCTGCCCCGGGTCGTGCTTCCACTGGCCACCACGGAATCCATGCGCGATCTGTCCGCTCCGGCGGCCGCGGGCGTGGACTTCTTGGTCCCGCCGAACCCCGCGATGTACGACGAGGACGCGGCCGACGCCGAGCGTGAAGCGATCGCCGCGCGGAACTCCCGGCGGCAAAAACAGCTGGAGACGTTGACCGCTGCGGTCGGGGACGACGCTTCGCTGGAGTGGAAGCTCACCACCTGGCGTGAGGACTACCCGGCGGGCGCGATCGGCATCCTGGCCGAGGAGGCCGAGGTCGCGGCGACCGACCTGACCGAAGCCGAGGCGGCTGTCGAAGCGGCCGAGCGTGTCCTCGCCGACCTGGCGGCCAAGCGTGCCCGGCTGCGCGAGGCGATTCCCGCGCTGCGCAACGAAGTCCGCACCGGCGACGACCGCTCACGGGCCTTGGTGGAGCTCGCCGGGCGGGCGTCGAAGATTCCACAGTGGACGGACGCGCTGACGCGTGCCGAGGAGATCGCCGCGCAGGCCGAGGCGGAAGCCGAAGCGGCGGCGACCCGGGCGGCGCGGTTGCGCGAGGAGGTCGCGGAGTTCCAGCGGACCGCCGACGGGCACCGGCGCACGGTCAGCGGCGCCCGCGCCGAACTCGCCGAAGTTCCCGGCGGTGGCGCGGTTTCCGAGGACGACCCGATCCCGAAGGAGCCGATCGACGCGCTGCGTCAAGCGTTCGCCGCCGCGAGCGACTCGTACGCGAAGGTCGAGGTCGGCAGCGATCTCCGGGCCGAGCTCGACCAGGCGGAGAATGCGGAATCGACGGCCAGGGCCGCGCTGGAGGCGCTCGACCCGCGC
>Ga0247768_1000400_pt1 | contig 15745 bp, 13 predicted proteins | sample UWRJL016104C6_FD_179944 | JGI IMG/M metagenome (GOLD analysis project Ga0247768, IMG submission 179944) | Plant litter microbial communities from Arlington Agricultural Research Station in Wisconsin, United States - UWRJ-L016-104C-6 | ecosystem: Environmental > Terrestrial > Plant litter >... | reverse complement strand
CCAGATCCGGTGGCGCGCTCACTGCGTACCCGTAAGGCGGGCGCGGTCGGGCTGCTGCTGACCGAAAACCTCTCCTACGCCTTCCGCGACCCGGCCGCCATCGGCGTGCTCGAAGGCCTGGCGCTGGCCTGCGAAGACGCCCGCGTCGGCCTGCACCTCGTCCCCGCGAGCCCGGGCCTGGAGGACGTCGCCGCGGTGCACCGCGCCGGGGTCGACGGTTTTGTCGTGTATTCGGTGCCCGACGACGACCCGCACCTGGCGGCCGTGCTCCAGCGGCCGGTACCGACGGTGATCATCGACCAGCCGCGCATCGAAGGCATCGACAGGGTCGGCCCGGACGACGCGGCCGCGATCACCGGCATCGCCAGGCACCTCATCGAGCTGGGTCACCGGCAGGTCGGCGTGCTGTGCATGCGGCTCGCCCGCGAGCGCAACGACGACTTCGCGCCGCTGGCCCGTCAGCGCGAAGCCCACTTCCACGTCCAGAGCGCCCGGCTGGCCGCGCTCGCCGCCGAATTCGAGCGGGCGGGCGTCAGTTGGTCGACGGTCCCGGTGGTCGAGCGGTTCGACCACACCGTCGACGACGGCGCGTCCGCGGCACGGCAGTTGCTCGACGCCCAGCCGCAGATCACCGCTGTGATCTGCACCTCCGACATCCTCGCCCTCGGTGCGATGGCGGAGGCCAGCCGCCGTGGCCTGCGGGTGCCCGCGGACCTGACCGTGACCGGTTTCGACGGCATCACCGAAGCCGAGCGGATCGGCCTCACCACCGTGCACCAACCCGTGCTGGAGAAAGGAAAGGCCGCCGGGAAGCTGCTTCTCGGCGCCGCCGAACGGGTGGCACCGAAGGTGATCACGCTGCCGACGGAGCTGAGGATCGGCACGACGTCAGGCCCCCCTAGGACCGTCGAGGAACGCTGGTTCGGCCCGTAACCCTGCTCTCGAAAGCCCCTATCGGCTTGCCGAACAGGCGTGTCACCGGTTCCAATGGTGCTTCGAAAGGACCTCACCGCCTGCTCACGGGCGGTGGATCCCACGAGGCCGAAGGGTGACCATGACCTCCATCGACGTTCTGCTGAAGCGCAATTTCGAACTGGGCGACGCAGTGCCGGGAGACCGCTCCTCGCCGCAACCGTCCCTGCAGGTGGCGATCCTGACCTGCATGGACGCCCGGGTCCGGGTATTCGAGCTGTTCGGGCTGATCCAGGGCGAATCGCATGTGCTCCGTAACGCCGGCGGCGTGGTCACCGACGACGTCATCCGCTCCCTCGCGCTCAGCCAGCGCAAGCTGGGCACGCGTGAGGTCATGATCGTCCAGCACACCAACTGCGGGCTTTCGCTGGTCACCGAGGACGATTTCAAGGACGAACTGGAAGCCGACACCGGCCTGCGGCCGACCTGGTCCGTCGAGGCGTTCCGCGAGGTCGACGACAGCGTCCGGCGCTCGATGCAGCGGGTGAAGCGCAGCGATTTCCTGCTCCACACCGACAACGTCCGCGGCTTCGTCTACGACGTCAAGACCGGTGCACTCACCGAAGTGGATGAAGACGGCAAACGGTAAACTGCCATCGGTGCGCGTAGACCCCGAAATACTGCTCGACTGGTTCGACACCCACGGCCGTGCGCTGCCTTGGCGTGAGCCGGAATGCACGGCCTGGGGCGTGCTGGTCAGCGAGATCATGCTGCAGCAGACCCCGGTCGCCCGGGTTCAGCCGATCTGGCAGGAGTGGCTGACCCGCTGGCCGGTCCCCTCGGCCCTGGCCGCCGAAAGCCAGGGCGAGGTGGTCCGCGCCTGGGGCAAGCTCGGTTATCCGCGCCGGGCGTTGCGGCTGCACGCGGCCGCCACGGCCATCGCCACCAGGCACGGTGACGTCGTCCCGTCCGATGTGGACACCCTGCTCGCGCTGCCGGGCATCGGGGCGTACACCGCGCGCGCGGTGGTCGCCTTCGCCTACGGCAAGCGCGCGCCGGTGGTGGACACCAACGTCCGGCGCGTCGTGGCCCGCGCGGTGCACGGCGCCGGGGACGCGGGCCCGCCGTCGAACACCCGCGACATGGCCGACGTCGAGGCCATGTTGCCCGCCGAGGACGCCCCCGCCGCCCGGTTCTCCGCCGCGCTGATGGAACTCGGCGCGCTGATCTGCGTCGCGCGCTCACCGCTGTGCGCGGATTGCCCGCTGTACGCCGATTGCGCCTGGCAGAAGGCCGGACGCCCGGCGTACGCGGGCCCGGCCAAGCAGGTGCAGCGCTTCGCCGGGACGGACAGGCAGGTCCGCGGCCTGCTGCTGGACGTCCTGCGCGGCTCCGAAGGCGCGGTGGTGAAGTCGCGGCTGGACGTCGTCTGGAGCGACGCCGGTCAGCGGGACCGCTGCCTGGACTCCCTGCTGGTCGACGGGCTCGTCGAGCAGACCGCGAGCGGCCTCTTCGCCCTTCCCGGCGAACACTAACGATTCACAACGAAAGTTTGTTAAGAGTTGTCTAAACCGGCTTGGCGAGGTTAGCTCTCCTGAAGGTTTGCGTTCCGGGGGGTCGACCAGGGAGTACTCACATGGTTAAGCCAGGCTTCGACCGGCGTGCACTGCTCAAGGGCGGCCTGACAGTCACTGTGGCGGGCGCGTGCGGGCTCCTCGGCACCACGGCCGCACGGGCGGGCGAAGGCGTGTCGATCCCCCGGATCTACAGCACCGCCGAGTGGAACGCGCGCCCGGCGACCGGTCCGATCGTGGTCGAAAACCACAAGCCGACCTACATCGTCGTCCACCACACCGTCGATCCCGGCAACAACGAGGACTACAGCCTCGCGCACGCGCTGCAGATCTCGCGCGACATCCAGAACTTCCACATGGACACCCGCGGCTGGATCGACACCGGGCAGCAGTTCACGAACAGCCGCGGCGGCTACGTCACCGAGGGCAGGCACCGCAGCCTGGAGATCCTGCGCGGCGGCACGCAGCACGTCCAGGGCGCGAACGTGGGCAACCACAACAGCGAGTGCATCGGGATCGAGAACGAAGGCCTGTACAGCACCGTCGACGTGCCGAAGGCGCTGTGGGACTCGCTGGTGCGGATGGTCACCTACATCGCGTCGCAGTACGGGATCGCGCCGCGGTTCATCAAGGGGCACCGGGATTTCAACTCCACGGAGTGCCCCGGCCAAGTGCTCTACAACCGGCTCCCCGAACTGCGGACCGAGGTCGGCAACGCGCTCGGCGTCGCGGTGACCGAGAAGGCCGGGTGGCCGCTGCTCAAGCCGGGCGACACCGGTCAAAACGTCCTGGACGCGCAACGTCTCCTCCGCGCGCACGGCGCGAACGTGCCGACGGACGGCGTTTTCGGACCCTCCACAAAGGACGCCGTCAACGCCTTCGCGGCCTCGCGGGGCGTCACGCCGACCCCCTGCTACGCCACCGCCCACGCCGACGAGACCGGTTTCCTCGGCTCCGACCTCTGGCCCCTACTCAAGTCTTGAGGTGGTCTTGTGAGCGTTCCGGCCGGTTAGAACCGGCCGGAACGCTCACAAGGCTTGACACGTCAGCGCCCCAGAACCTCGCTGAGGAAGGCTTCCACCGCGCCCCGGTACTCCTGCGGCGCGTCGTCGTGGACGACGTGCCCGGCGCCCGCGACGACGATGTGCCTGGCGTCCGGAGCCCGTTTCGCCATTTCGGCCTGCTGCCCTTCGGGCATCGCGCTGTGCTCGGCCTCGATCACGAGCCACGGGCATTTCACCGCCTCGACCTGCGGCCAGTACTCGCGCCGGCCCCACTCTCCGGCGATCTCGTACAGGTTTTCGAGGTCGGAGATCAGGCGGTAGCCACCGTCGCGCTCCTCGACGCACTCGGTGAAGTAGTTCCCGCCGCCGCCGAAGAAGTCGCGGACGTGCGCCAGGGACCGGAACGGCGACGGCCACGAATCGAAGTACTCACGCCAGCTGTCGACGGTCTTGCCGCGCTGGTCCGGCGCCATGTCCTCGCTGACGACCGCGCGCGCCAGTTCCGGGTGCGCCGCGGCGAACGCCCACGCGTGGAGACCGCCCATCGAGTGCCCGATCACGATCGCGGGACCGGCGTCGAGCTCCGTCACCAGCGCGGCGATGTCGTCGACGAACTGCTCGGTCTTCCAGGGGCCGGTCTGCGGCGCGCGACCGTGGCCACGCGCGTCCAGGCCGACGACGTGACCGTACGGAAGGAGCCAGCGCGACACTTCCCACCAGGTGTTCGCCCGGCCCATCAGGCCGTGCAGCAACACGATCGGCGGGCCGTCACCACCAAAGGTAACAATACCGTCGCGGTCGATCACCTATGCTCCCTCCATGTCCAGCAGCAGCAGAACTCTACTTGTCATGCTCTGCTTGAGCCTCGTCCCGATCACCGCCTGCACCCCGGGTACCCCCGCGCCACCGGCCACGACGCCGATCCCGATCGACCCGAAGCCAGGAGCGCCCGGAGCGGGTGACGACTACTACCCGAGTGACGGGAACGGTGGTTACGACGCCGTCGACTACCACGTCAACATCGCCTACGACCCGGCGAGCAAGCACCTCGACGGCGACACCACCGTCACCGCGGCCGCGAGGCAGGATCTGAGCCAGTTCGACCTCGATCTGCGCGGCCTGGACGTCACGCAGGTCACGGTGAACGACAAGCCGGCCAAGTTCACCAGGGACGGCGAGTTCGAGCTGGTCGTCACGCCCGCCGAGCCGATCAAGGAGGCCAGCACCTTCCGGACGCGGGTCGTCTACGCGGGCACACCCGGCTCGGCCCCCGCGGCGGGCATCGGCGAAGGCGGCTGGCAGAAGTCCGTTTCCGGCGGCGCGTTTGTCGTCGGCGAGCCGCACTCCGCGGCCTACTGGTACCCCGTGAACGAGACGCCGATGGACAAGGCGACCTTCCACCTGACGGCCCGTGTCCCGGACGGCTGGTCCGTGGTCTCGAACGGCTTGGACGAGGGCACCACTTCGGCGGGCGGCTGGTCGACGTCGTCGTGGAACGAGGCGAAGCCCATCGCGAGCTACCTGACCACGGTGGCCATCGACAAGTTCAGTTTCGACCGCTCGACGCTGCCCGACGGCACACCGGTGATCAGCGCGTACGCGCCGGGCGCGGAGGCGAGGCGCGCCGCCGGTTCGCAGCTTCCGGCCGTGCTCGCCTTCCTGACCAGCAAGTTCGGCCCGTATCCGCAGGACGCCGCTGGCGGGATCTACCTCGACGAGAACATCCCGTTCTCCCTGGAGACCCAGACCCGGCCGACGTACGCGAAGTGGGCCGATCTGACGGTGATCGTGCACGAGAACGCCCACCAGTGGTTCGGCGATTCGGTGTCACTGAAGTACTGGAGCGACATCTGCCTCAACGAGTGCTTCGCCTCCTACGCGCAGTGGTTGTGGGCCGAGGCGAAAGACGGCTCCGACCTGGACGACCGCTACCGGCGCGCGATCGAGATGACCAAGAACAGCACGGACTTCTGGGCGTCGAAGCTGACCGGGATGGGCGCGGGGCACGAGTTCGAAGGCGTCTACGACAAGGGCATCCTCGCGCTGCACGCGCTGCGCCGGAAGATCGGCGAGGACGCGTTCGACAAGGTGCTCAGTGGCTGGCCGACGCAGTACCGGGGTGGCAACGCCACCTGGTCGGACTTCGCGCTCTTCGTCGCGAACCTCACCCACCAGGACCTGAACGCGTTTTTCGACGACTGGTTCCTCGGCACCAAGATCCCCGCCGACGCCGATCTCTACCCGGGCAGCCTGCGGAGCTGAGTGGACCACCCGGCCCGGCGGTACCCTGGGCGCATGGCAGTCGTGAAGATCAACGCTATCGAGGTTCCCGACGGCTCCGGCCCCGAACTGGAGAAGCGGTTCGCCGCGCGGCTCGGCGCGGTGGACTCCGAACCCGGTTTCCTCGGGTTCGAGCTGCTGAAGCCCGTCTCCGGCGAGACGCGGTACTTCGTCTACACCCGTTGGGAGACCGAAGAGGACTTCCAGGCGTGGATGAAGGGTTCCGCCAAGGAGGCACACTCCGGTGAGCGCGCGAAGCCGGTCGGCACCGGCTCGGGCCTGCTGGAGTTCGAAGTCGTGCAGAGCAGCGGTCCCAAAGCCAGGTGACCGGAGAACTCGGCCGCGCCGCCGGGATGATCTCGGCGGCGCGGGCTCTGCTGGTGTGCGCGGGCGCCGGGATGGGTGTCGATTCCGGGTTGCCGGATTTCCGTGGCGGGGAAGGCTTTTGGCAGGCGTACCCACCGTATGCGGGACTGGGGCTCCAGTTCGAGGAGCTGGCCGACCCGCAGCATTTCGCGAGTGATCCCGAGCTGGCGTGGGGCTTTTACGGGCACCGGCTGGAGTTGTACCGCAAAACCGTGCCACACGAAGGTTTCCGGTTGCTGCGCAAATGGGGTGACACGATGCCCGGCGGGGTCCGGGTGTTCACGTCCAATGTGGACGGACAGTTTCAGCGGGCGGGCTTTGAGCGGGTGGCCGAGGCACACGGCTCGATCCATCACCTGCAGTGCGCCGAGGGCTGCGGCAAGGACATCTGGTCCGCCGACGGGATCGACGTCCCGATCGACGAAGCGACCATGCGCGCGGTGCCGCCCCTGCCGTCCTGCCCGCGGTGCGGCGGGCTGGCGCGGCCGAACATCCTGATGTTCGGTGACTACGACTGGGTGCCGCACCGCAGTCAGGCGCAGCTCGACGAGCTGAACACCTGGCGACGCGCCAATCGCGACCTTGTTGTCATCGAACTCGGGGCAGGGCAAGCGGTTCCGACCGTCCGGCGGCAGTCCGAGCTGGCCAGCGCGGCAACCGGCGCGCTCGTGCGTGTCAACCCGCGCGAGCCGGAGATCCGGCACGGCCGAGGCGTCTCCCTCGCCTCCGGCGCCCTCGCCACCCTGACCGAGCTGGACGCCCTTCTGACGCTTTGAGGGTAAGACAAACGCGGCATGGCTTGTGAGCGTTGCGGCCGGTTAGAACCGGCCGCAACGCTCACGAGTCTTTAGGGAACCAGCAGCTCCGCGTAGACGGCGTGGTGGTCGCTCCCGGGCACGGTGAGGACGCGGTAGTCCGTCACCGCGACCCGGCGGTCGACAAGCACGTGGTCGATGGTCACCGGGGGCGGGAACCCGGCCGACGGCCAGGTCGGCGAGAGCCCCTCGCCGCGCTGCTCGGCCGCGTCCGCGTAGCCGGTGTCGAGCAGTCCACGCAGGTTCGCGAGGTCGAGGGTCGCGTTGAAGTCCCCCGCCAGGATCCTCGCGGGCGTGGCGAAGTCGGCCTTGGGCAAATTCCCGAACTCGGTCCGCCACACCTCGACACTCCAGGTCGGCGCGGCCGGGTGCACCGCGACGACGTCCGCCTTCACCCCGTCACCGAGGTCGAGCCGCGCACTCGGCTGTTTCCCGGTCGACTCCCCGGCGAGCGAGAGCTTCGACAGCGGATACCGCGTCGCGAGCCCGGAGCCCGACGCACCCGGCCCCGGATGCAGGATCTTGTTGGGCAGCAACGAAAACAGCCCGGCTTCCGTCAGTTTCTCCACCTCCGGTGAGGTGAGTTCCAGCAGGTTCACGACATCGACATTGTTGTCCCGCACCAGCTCGACGAGCTTGCGCGCGTCGGCCTGCCCGGCGAGCAGATTCGACGCCAAGACCCGCAGTGGCTTCCCTTTCACCACCGGCTGATCCCCGGCGATCGTCCGCGGCAGGATCAACGCCGTCAGCGCGACGGCCAGCAGCAGCACGACCCCGCCCGTCCACCAGCGACGCAGGACCAGCGCGACCGCGCCGAGCACCAGGCCGCCCACGGCCGCGTACGGCGTCAGGGCGAGTGCCGCGATCGTGTACTCACCGCCGTCGAAACCGATGAACCGCAGGATCGCGAGCACGGCGAACGGCACCGCCACCACCACGAGCAGTCCGGTCACGATCCGGTGCCACCCAAGCCGTCGTCCGTCCATACCCGGAGTCTGGCCCAAACCGGACACCGTGGACGCGTACTCCACAGGATCCACACAACTTCTCCACCGGACCTGCCAGCGGCCGCCAACCGCTGACAGCGATCTGTGCGGCGGCTGTCAGCGCGGCCGTCCACAGTGTGTCCAAGCGGAGGAGGAACGCACATGTCATACGCGATACAGGCCGAGGGCCTGGTGAAGAGATTCGGGAACACCACCGCGCTGGGCGGGGTCGATCTGGAGGTCAAGACCGGCCAGGTCGTCGGGGTGCTGGGGCCCAACGGGGCGGGCAAGACCACGGCCGTCCGCATCCTCGCGACCCTGCTTCGCCCGGACGCCGGGCATGCCACGGTCGGGGGCTACGACGTGGTCAAGGACCCCGTGCGGGTCCGCGGCATGATCGGGCTGACCGGGCAGTACGCGTCGGTCGACGAAGACCTGTCCGGCACCGAAAACCTGGTGCTCATCGGGCGCCTACTGGATCTTTCGAGGCCGAACGCGAAGGCGCGCGCGGCCGAACTGCTCGAACAGTTCGAGCTCACCGAGGCTGCCGGGCGCGCGGTCAAGACGTACTCCGGCGGCATGCGGCGGCGCATCGACCTCGCGGCCAGCCTCGTCGGCCGGCCGAAGGTGCTCTACCTGGACGAGCCCACGACCGGGCTGGACCCGCACGCCCGCAACGAGGTCTGGGCCGTGGTCCGGCGGCTCGTCGCCGAAGGCTCGACGGTGCTGCTCACCACGCAGTACCTCGACGAAGCCGACCAGCTCGCCGACCGCATCACCGTCTTCGACCACGGTCTCGTCGTCGCGGACGGCCGCTCGGACGAGCTCAAGCGCAAGGTCGGCGGACAGACACTCCAGGTGCGCCCGACGTCGATGGCGGACCTCGACCTCGTCGCCCGCATCCTCGCCGAGCTCACCGGCTTCGAGCCCACCCGGGACAACGACACCGGGCTGCTGACCGCGCCCGCGTCCGACCCGATTCTCATGTCCACCCTGGTCAGGAAGCTGGACGACGCCGGTGTCACCGCCGACGAGCTGGCGCTGCGGCTGCCCAGCCTCGACGAGGTCTTCCTCGCCCTGACCGGAAAGAACCGATCGGAAAAGAGCCTGGCATGACCACCATGACCCTCGACGCGCCCGCGCCACCGAGACACATCACCCCCGCCAAAGGCATCCAGCACGGGCTTTCCCTTGCCTGGCGTGGAGTGCTGAAGATCCGCAAGAACCCCGAGCAGCTGGTCGACGTCGTGCTCGGGCCGATCGTCTTCCTGGTCCTGTTCGTCTACATCTTCGGCGGCGCGCTCGGCGGCACCCATGAGTACATGCAGCGGCTGGTGCCCGGCATCATGGTGATGAACATCCTGCAAGCGAGCATGACGGCCGGGACCGGCCTCAACACCGACGTGAGCAAGGGCCTTTTCGACCGCTTCCGCAGCATGCCGATCGCCCGGTCCGCGCCGCTGATCGGCGCGGTGCTGGCCGACATCGTCCGCTACGTCGCCTGCTTGGCCGTCCTGCTGATCGTCGCCACGATCATGGGCTACCGGATCCAGACCGACCCCGGCTCGGCGCTGCTGGCCGGCGGCCTGATGATCCTGTTCGGCCTTTGCTGCTGCTGGATTTCGGTGTTCATCGGGATGCTGATGAAGACCCCGGGGGCGGTGCAGGGGCTCATGTTCATCATCGCCCTGCCGCTGAGCTTCGGCAGTGACGTGTTCGTCTCGTCGGACACCATGCCCGGCTGGCTGCGGTCCTGGGCCGACATCAGCCCGGTGACCCTGATGGCGAGGGCCCTGCGCGGGCTGCTGAACGGCGGCGAAGTCGCCGGGCCACTCACCGGCGGGCTCGTCTGGATGGCCGCGCTGGTGGCCGTCTTCTTCCCCCTCGCGATGTGGGCCTACCGCAAGAGGGTCTGAGGGGCACCTTGGGGTCGTGAGTGTTTCGCGGGGTTCTAACCCCGCGAAACACTCACGACCCCAAGACGACCACCACGTCAGCGGTACAGAGGCCCGAACGGTGAGGTCTTGGCAGGGACCGCCACACCGACCTCCCCGCAGGTAGTCCGTACGGCGTCCTCTTTGGACACGGCGGCGCCGAGGTCGTAAAGCTCGGTGTAGCGCTCTTCGCCCAGTTCCGCCTTCAGTTGCCCGACGAGTTCCCGGACGTCGGGGTTCCCGATGTCGAACACACCGCGGACGACCTTGCTAGTCCCGAGCAGGGTCGCCGCGGCTTCGGCCTGCCCGCACCGGTGACGGACGATGGCGAGTTGCTCGGTGACCTGGGCCAGATCGGGCATGTCACCGCGGAGCGACATCGATTCGACGGCGATCTTCAGCCCCGCCAGCGCGTCGTCGACACGTCCTTCCTTGATCGCGACCTTCGCTTCGAGCATCGCGATCCACTCGTGCGCGATGTCCATGGGGAACGGCGGTTCGGTTCCGGCTTGCCGGATTTGGTCGAGATAGACCCGCGCTTTCGCGAACTCTCCCGCCCTGATGGAGATGTCGGCCTTGCCGAACATCACCATGCAGGCGAGCTGCTGGTTGCCGTTCCGCCGCGCGATCTGCTCGGCGTTGTCGATTTCCCGCCACGCCGCGACCAGGTTGCCCGCCCGGGCGTGTTCGCCCCCGAGCCGCCAGCGGTGCTGGATCATGTCGTCGTGCGATCCGAGTTCCGTGGCCAGGATGATGCCCTGCTCGTAGGCGGCGATCGCACCGGCGCTGTCGCCTCGCTGCGAAAGCGCTTCGGCCTGCATGCTCAGTGTCATCGCCATGCCCCAGCGATCACCGACCGACTTGAAGCCTTCCAGTGCCTGTCTGCGGGCGCGCTCGGTGCCTTCGTTGTCACCGGCGTCGACCAGGATGAAGCTCTCCACCCAGTGCGCGGCCGCCTGGGCCCAGGGATCGGAAATCTGGAAGACGAGCCCCAGCACGCGCGCGACCAGTTCCCAGTCCCGGTGCAAAAAGGCCAGCATCGGGATCGCGACCGACAGCCCGGGGAAATAGGAGAGCGCGTCGGTGCGGATGCATTCCTCGATCAGCCCGGCCAGGTCGACCTTTTCCGCCCCGGGGCCGGGGATCGAGACGTTCATCGCGTGGATGGCCGCGAAGGTCGCCGCCGCGTGCTCCGGGAGCCTGTCGCGGACCTCGAGCAAATCCTTGACGAACGCCTTCACGTGCTCGTCGTGCCCGAGGACTATCCAGTACCAGAACAACGCGGCGACCAGCCGGTACGCGATGTCCACATCACCCTCTCGCAGGGCCCGCCGCACGACGCTGAGCATGTTGCCGTGCTCGGCGTCGTACGCCGCGATCGCCGTGAGCTGCCCGGCACCGCGTACCAGCGGCTCCAAGCTCTCGGCCAGCTCAAGATAGTAGCGGCTGAACGTCGACAGCACGGCCGCTTTTTCGTCCGCTTCGGACAGTCGCTCATCGGCGTAGACGCGGATCGTTTCGAGCATCCGGTATCTAGGCTCGCCTTTTTCGCCGCTCAAAGCCTCCACAATGGACTTCTCGACCAGGGAACCCAGTACGTAAAGCACTTCGCTCGCGGGCAGTTCCGCGTCCGCGCACACGGCCTCGATCGCGGCGACCCCGCCGCCGGAGACGAAAACACTCAGCCTGCGGGCCAAAATCCGCTCGGACTCGTCGAGCAGGTCCCAGCTCCATTCGACCACGGCCCGCAGGGTCCGCTGCCGGGGCAGCGCCGCCCGGCTGCCGGAGGTGAGCAACCGGAACCGGTCGTCGAGCCGCTGCGCGATCTGGCCGACCGACATCGACCGCAGCCGCGCCGCGGCAAGCTCCAAGGCGAGCGGCATTCCGTCGAGCCGTCGGCAGATTTCCGCTACACCGTCCACAGTGGATTCATCGAGGACAAACGCAGGCCGCACGGCCGTCGCCCGGTCGACGAACAACCGCACCGCGTCCAGCTCCAGCGCTTCGGCCACCGAGATCGCTTCCGCGGGCACCGCCAGCGGCCCGAGCGGGCACAGGGTCTCGCCGTCGATGGCCAGCGGTTCCCGGCTCGTCGCGAGAATGCGCAGCGACGGGATCCTGGTGAGGAGTTCATGCGCCAGCTCGGCGGCTCCCTCGATCACGTGCTCGCAGTTGTCGAGCACCAGGACCGACTCGCCCGAACTCAACGCCTCGACCACCCTGTCCACCGCGTCGGGGGTGGGCCGGAACTGCTTCGAAGCGTCGACCCGGCGCATGTCCCACAGTTCGAGCGCGCTCAGCACCGCGCCCGCCACGTCCCCGGAGTCGCGGATGCCCGCCAGCGCCACGAACCACACCCGGCCGAGTTCGTGGGCGGGCTGGTTCATCGCCGCTTCGGTCGCCAACCTGGTTTTTCCCGCCCCGCCCGGGCCCACAAGCGTCACCAGCCGCGCTCCGGAAAGCAGCTCGCCGAGTTGTTTCAATTCGTCGTCACGTCCGATGAACGTCGTCAACCGGACGGGTAAGCGGTCGGCTGCCGGCGGCACCGGCTGCGCCAACTCACCGCGCAGGACGGCGAGATGGGTCTCCCGCAGCTCCGCAGACGGGTCGACCCCCAGTTCTTCGGCCAGCGTCTCCCGGATCTCCTCGAAGACGGCCAACGCCTCGGACTGCCTGCCCGCGGCGTAAAGCGCGCGCATCCGCAGGCTCGCCAGCCGCTCACGCAGGGGATGCCGCGCGCAGGCGGCTTCCAGGTCGGCGAGGATCTCGAAATGCCGCCCGAGCCGGACCTCGGCGTCGAACCAGTCCTCCGCCACGCTCGTCCGCAGCTCGTTCCAGCGGTTGGCCTCGACCTGCGCGAAGGGCGCGTCGAGGGCGTCGGCCAGCGCTTCTCCCTGCCACAACGCGAGCGCCTCGGCCAGCGACGCGGCCGCGACGGCATGACGACCGGCGGCGAGTTCTCGCCGTCCGCGAGCGGCCAGCTCCTCGAAGCGGTGCGCGTCGACGTCCACGGCGTCGACCTCCAGCCGGTAACCGCCGGAAGCGGAACCGAGGCCGACTCCGGCACCACGAAGCACCTTGCGGAGCCTGGACACCAGTGACTGCAACGCGTTCGCGGCGTCGGCGGGCGGGTCGTCACCCCACAGGCCCGCTATCAGGGCCTCCGCCGGGACGGTCCGCCCGGCATCGGTCGCCAGCCTCGCCAAGAGCATGCGCAAGCGGGCTCCGCCGATGTCGATCGGCGTGCCGTCGTGGTCCTCCGCCCTGACCGGGCCAAGCAGCGCTACCCGCACCACACCAGCTTTCCAGAATGACCGGTCCCGGTGTCCGTCAGTGCCGACTGAAGTGGGGATTATGAGGACAAAACGGTTATTGGTTTCGATGTATGCACCTCACGCGATAGGTTCGCGAGGCGTTTGATCCTCACCAGCACTCGATCACTACCACTTCGCGGGAGCCTTTATGAGAAGTCCGAATCGCTGGCGTCGGCCTACGACGGTCGCCGCGGCCGTTCTCGCCTGCATCAGTCTCGGCAGCGGTGTGGCCAGTGCCGGCCAGGCGTCCTGGGGCGGCTCACCGGGCGCCGACGGTGCCGGCGACAGCTACTACCCGCAGGACGGCAACGGCGGTTACCAGGTCGACGACTACAACCTCGCGGTCGACTACGACCCCGCCGCCCGGCAGCTGACCTCGAAGGAGATCATCTCGGCGCGCGCCACCCAGTCGTTGAGCTCGTTCAACCTCGACTTCAGCGGGCTGACCGTCGACTCGGTCAAGGTGAACGGCGCGAAGGCCGGGTTCAGCCGCACCGGCGCCCACGAACTGGTGATCACCCCGGCCCGGACGGTCTTCTTCGGCCAGCGGATGACCACGGAGATCACCTACCACGGCACCCCCACCCCGATCAGCGACCCGGCGCTGGGCGACAACGGCTGGCAGTACTCGGCCTCGGGCGGCGCTTTCGTCGCCGGCGAGCCGAAGTCGGCGTCCTCCTGGTACCCGGTCAACGACACGCCACTGGACAAGGCGACCTTCCACCTGGCCATCACGGTGCCGGACGAGTGGGGGGTCATCGCCAACGGCAAGGAGCGCGGCACCCGCAAGACCGCCAAGGGCACCACGCACGTCTGGTCCGAGGACACCCCGGCGGTGCCGTACATGACCACGGTCGCCATCGAGAAGTTCGACTTCGAGCGCACCAAGCTCTCCAACGGCATCCCCGTGGTCAGCGCGTACGCGCCGGGCACCTCCGACGCGACCAAGGTCGCCGAAGGGCGCCTGCCGGAGATCATCGACTTCCTGTCGTCGAAGTTCGGCCCCTACCCGGTCGACGCGGCGGGCGGCATCTTCCTCGCCGAGCCCATCGGCTTCTCCCTGGAGACGCTGAGCCGCCCGATCTACTCCAGCCGGGCAAGCAGCCTCAACACGATCGTGCACGAAAACGCCCACCAGTGGTACGGCGACTCGGTCGCGGTCGAACACTGGAAGGACGTCTGCCTCAACGAGTGCTTCGCCTCCTACGCGACCTGGCTCTGGGACGAGGCCAAGAACGGCGTGGACCTCAACGCGCAGTACCTGTCGCAGGTGGCCACGGCCAAGGACAGCTTTTGGACCTTGCCCGGCAACAAGCTCTACGACATGGGCGCCGGCCGTGAGTTCACCGCCGTCTACAGCAAGGGCCCGCTGGCGCTGCACGCGCTGAAGAACACCATCGGGGCACCGGCCTTCGACTTCGTCCTGAAGACCTGGCCCGCCTTGCACCGCAACGGCAACGGCAGCCTGCCGGAGTTCCAGAAGTACGTGGAGCTGGTGTCGCACAAGAACCTCAAGGGCTTCTTCGACGCCTGGTTCTACACCGCGGCCAAGCCCGCCCCGGAGTACCTCTACCCGGGCCCGCTCAAGCCGTAGTCACCTCGTGAGTGTTTCGCGGGGTTAGAACCCCGCGAAACACTCACGACCCACCGGAGTACGGCATGCTTCCCCCGTGGACAACGCTTCCGGACCCATCGTCGGCATGGCGATCTGCGGGGTTCTGCTCGGCGCCGTGTGCGGGGTGGCCTGGCAGGTCGTCGCCAAGACCATGCGGCACGTGTGCCTCAGCCCGAACGGCATGTGCGGGCTGGACGGCTTCGCGTGGCACGCGGCCATCGTCGCCGGCGCGATCGTCGCCGTTTCGCTGATCATGTGGGTCCTGTCGAGCGCGCTGCGCCAATCGCGGGTCGCCGTCGTGACGACAGCGGCCGTGCTGATCGTGGTGAGCGCGTGGTTCTTCGCCCTCTCCGAGGACCTCGGCTGGCTCCGGATCCTGATCCCCGTCGCCGTCCTCGGCGGCGGGTTCGCCGTACTCGCCGCGTTGACCGGCAGAAATCGGCCTAACCTGACGGAATGAGCCGAGTTCTCCTCACCGGGTTCGCGCCGTTCGGCGGTGAATCGGTGAATCCCTCCTGGCAAGCCGTCTCCGTGCTCGCGACGCGCCGCGAACTGGCGGCCGTCGAGCTGCCGTGCGCGTTCGCCGAGTCCCTGCCCGCGTTACGCGCGGCGATCGAGACGCACCGGCCGGAGCTGGTCGTCTGCGTCGGCCAGGCGGGCGGACGGCCGGACGTCACGCCCGAGCGCGTCGCGGTGAACCTCGTCGACGCGCGAATCCCCGACAACGCCGGTGACCAGCCGATCGACCTGCCCGTGATCCCCGGCGGACCGGTCGGCTACTTCTCGACGCTCCCGGTCAAGGCCTGTGTCGCGGCGATCCGGGAGGCGGGCGTGCCCGCGTCGGTCTCGCAGACCGCCGGGTCGTTCGTCTGCAATCAGGTCTTCTACGGCCTGATGCACCTGCTGGCCACGGAGTTCCCCGGCGTGCGCGGCGGGTTCGTCCAC
>Ga0247768_1000399_pt1 | contig 15768 bp, 18 predicted proteins | sample UWRJL016104C6_FD_179944 | JGI IMG/M metagenome (GOLD analysis project Ga0247768, IMG submission 179944) | Plant litter microbial communities from Arlington Agricultural Research Station in Wisconsin, United States - UWRJ-L016-104C-6 | ecosystem: Environmental > Terrestrial > Plant litter >... | reverse complement strand
GCTCGCCCTTCGGGCTGCGCGCGCCCGGGACCCTCAACGCCGGACGCGGCGCCAAGGCGCGCCGCGCGCGGCGGAGGGTCCTGCGACTGCGTCCTGCCGAGCTGTTACTGCTTCCTGGGCTGCTTTATCGCGAACGCCGCAACTGGCTCTGGCGTCGGCTCGGGCTTGTTGTTGGTTCGACTCATGCGAGAGGGCGCACGCGCCGCGCCAGCCCCGGCTTGGTGCGGAGCGACATGTCGGGGGGCTGTCACGGCGCCTGCGCCTTGTTGGGCATGACTCGAACCAACAACAAGCCCTCGTTTCAGCGCGCAGCAATTCTCGCGGAGCGCGCGTGCGCGATGCGAGCCTCACCAACCTCTACCGAGCAGCTCTTATGGCACCGCGTTCGCGGGCGCCGTTTGGGCGTGCTCTTTCGCCGCCAAGTACCGCTGCTCGGCCGCTTCATCGCGGACTTCTTGGCTCCCGCGCAGCGCCTCGTGATTGAAGTCGATGGCGAGTATCACGGCGAACGACCGAGCGCCGACGCCCGCCGTGATGTGGCGCTCGCGCGTGCCGGTTATCGCGTCGTTCGGATCGAAGCGTCGCTCGTAGTCAGCGACATCGAGTGCGCGGTCGCTCAGATCCGCGCGGCATTGGCTACGGTTTAACAGCGCGCCCCGGTGGACTCGAACTACAGGCCTTCGGCTCCGGGGCATTGCTTTCGGAGCGACTTTGTCGACAAACGCGCGATTTCGCGGTTGCCTTGTCCGGTTTGTGTCCCGTTTCCGTGCTCGCCCGACGTCCAAGCCATGGTACCCTTTCAGCATGTCCGAGACGGGCCGTGAGACGCCGAGCGAAAAGCTGCGCATCGCGTTCGCGCTGATCGACATCGCGGAGCGCATGCTACGACAACGGCTTCGTCGCGAATCGCCCGGGATATCTGACCAGGTATTGGAAGAGCGTGTGGGCGCCTGGTATGCGCGGCGGCCCGGTGCCGAGCTTGGTGACGGGGTAGGGATCCCGGCGACGTGGCCTCGGCGCTGAACCCCGTCGAGCGCGCGCTCAAGCGCATTTTTGCGGAGCTCGACGACGCCGGTGTGGCGTGTGCACTCATTGGTGGCCTCGCCGTCTCGGCCCGCGCAGAGCCGCGCACGACCCGTGATGTCGACGTGGCCATCTCTGCCGATGGCGACGCTGCTGCCGAACAGCTCGTATTTCATCTCCAGAGCCGCGGGTATGTCGTCGGGATGCTGCTCGAACAGGAAAAGACAGGTCGAATCGCGACGGTACGTCTCACTCGAGACAGCGAACGGTCCGTGTACATCGACCTACTCTTTGCATCCTCTGGCATCGAACCGGAGATTGTTGCTGCAGCCGAAGAACTTGCTGTCCTCGAAGAGGTGACGGTGCGCGTTGCCACCCGTGCCCACCTCATTGCGATGAAGGTATTGGCTCGAGATGACCGCCATCGGCCTCAGGACTTCGACGACCTCCGCGCGCTCTTGGCGGGCGCCTCCGAGGATGAGTTGAACACTGTTCGAGAGCTGCTCGCGCTCGTCGAGTCCCGTGGCTTCAATCGTGGTCGCAGCCTAGGCGAAGACTTCACGCGGGCGATTGCAGACACGTCGCGCTAACGACTCCACCGGCGGAGTTGTCGCAGAGATTCAGCGCGCCCCAGTGGATTCGAACCACTGACCTACGGCTCCGGAGGCCGTCGCTCTATCCAGCTGAGGTGCTGCTCCTTGCGGTGTACGTCGTAGCGCGGCCGGTCGTGCTCGCGCCTTTGGCGCTGCGCGCGACCGGGACCCTCAACGCCGGACGCGGCGCCAAAGCGCGCCGCGCGCGGCGGAGGGTCCTACCGCTGCGTCTTGCCGGGCTGTTAGTGCTTGCTGGGCTGCTTTCTCCCGAACGCCGCAATTGGCTCGTACGGCGGCTCGGGCCTGTTGTTGGTTCGAGTCATGCGAGAGGGCGCACGCGCCGCGCCAGCCCCGGCGCGAGCGTCGCGACACGTCGGGGGGCTGTCACGGCGCCTGCGCCTTGTTGGTGCATGACTCGAACCAACAACAAGCCCTCGTTTCCTCGTAGCAGCCACCGCGCGGCGGTCCTCGCGGAGCGCGCGCGCACGATGCGAGGCGCGCCGACCGCTTCGGAAGAACTCCTCTGGGCTCACATTCGCGGGCGTCGGTTAGGCGTAGTCATCCGCCGGCAAGTGCCGCTGCTCGGGCGCTTCATCGCGGATTTCTTGGCTCCCGCGCAGCGCCTCGTGATTGAGGTAGATGGCGCGTATCACGGCGAGCGCGGTGGCGCTGACGCGCGCCGGGATGCGGCGCTCGAGCGCGGTGGGTTTCGCGTCATTCGCATCGACGCAGCGCTGGTCGTTGGCGACATCGAGAGTGCTCTGGAGCGCATCCAAGCCGCGCTCGTCGGTTGAGCGCGCTCAACGCTCAACGTCGGGTGTAGTTCAGCGCGCCCCAGTGGATTCGAACCACTGACCTACGGCTCCGGAGGCCGTCGCTCTATCCAGCTGAGCTAGGGGCGCTTGCTCTTACGAGGGACGGTTTCTCGCACGCTCGGGGGGATCGGGCAAGGGGCGCGAGCTTGGGCCCGTTTATCGGCGGTTTGTGCGCGTTTGGCGGGGCGCCGTCACAGGCCGCTTTGCTCGATCCAGCGCCAGGGCAGGGTGCCGTGGGAGAGCGCCCAGTCGTTGAAGCGTTTCAGGGTCCAGCCTTGTTCGTCGACTTTGCGCTGTTTGAGGCGGGTGACCTCGAGTTTGCCGAGTAGGTAGCTCATGGGCACGGTGGGGCTCATCGTGTACCAGTTGATGTCGCCTTCCGCGCGGCCGCGGGTGAAGCCCATGTGTTTCATCAGGTGTTGGACGGCGTCTTCGTAGCTGAGCTCGCCGGTTTGTAGACCGCAGTCGATGATGATGCGGTGGGCTCGCCAGAGGGCGTCGTTCAGTTGGTTGAGGCGCGCGAAGGGATCGCTGACTACGCCGTGGTCGACGGCCATCTGTTCGCACCAGAGGGTCCAGCCTTCGTAGAAGACCGAGTGCGCGAACAGGCGACGTAACTGGCTGGGGTGACGATTGGCGGTGCAAAATTGCAGGTGATGGCCGACGTAGGCTTCGTGGGCGCAGGTCAGCGAAACTCCGTAGTGTTGGCGAATTTCGGCGGCCTTTTCGGCGGGTTTGTCGCACAGCAGGCTGAGGTCGTTGACCCAGAAGATGCCGGTTTGGTCGCGGTCGTAGCAGCCGGGTTGGGTATAGGCGGCGGTCGGGAATTGGTGGCGGAGAAATTCCGGCACCAGCTTCACCAGTAGGCGTTCGCCGCGGGGCAGGCTCACCAGGTTGGCTTTGCGGAACGCTTCGCGCACGCGGCGCGTTTCGAATTCGTACTCTTCGAACAAGCTCGGGCGCTCGGGAGTCCATTGCGAGGCCGCGCGGTCGAGCACGGCGCGCGGCTTGCCGCGGCCGAGTTTGCGCGCTTCGAGCGCCATTTCGGCTTCGATGCGGACGACTAGGGTATGTCCCAAGGCGAGCGCTTCGCGCGCACCGAGATCCCAGCCCAGGCGTTCGCGGATCAGCGCTTCGAAGCGTTCGCGCCCCACCGAGAAGCCGTTCGCCGGGCCCGGCTTTTGCCGCTGAACGTGGCTGGAATAGGCGTCGAAGGCGGCCTTGGCTTTGTTCAGCAGGGCGTCGATCTTGGTCGCTGGGGCGCGCTTGGTGCGTTTGAGCGGTTCGGCAATGGCGTCGAGCAAGCTGGGCGCGCCGGCGCAGCTTTGTACGGCCATGTTCGTCCAGACGGGGATTGGCGCGTCCAGCAGTTGGGCGCTGCTTGCGAGGTAGGCCGGTAGCTTGTGCAGGCGAGACAAGATCGCGTCGGCCGCGGGCCGCAAGTCGTCGGCGTGTTTGACGATCAGGCTGTGGATGCAGCCCAGCGCACCCGCAGCCCAGCGCTCGGGGTTCTTGCGGAACTCGGCGCGTTCGATCGACCACAGTTCGGTGCGCAGCTCGGCCAACAGCGCTCGTCGATCGAGCCAGGCGTCGCCACGGAAGTCGACCTCCGGCAGATCTTCGATCGTCGTCAGTGTTTCGCGCAGCAACTTCTCGTGCGCGCGAAAGAGCGCGAGCGTGGGGCGCTCGAGCTCGGCGTCGAATTCATGGCGGCCCGTGGTCGAGCCGTAGCTGGGAAAGCGCTCGAAGGTCTGCTCGACGTAACTTTCGGCTGCCTTTGCAAATTCTTTCAGCGAGGGGTTAGTAACCGCTGCTCGTCGGATCGCGCGCGCCATCTCGGCAAGCCTGCAGGATGGCCAGTAGGAGGTCAATCGCAGGGGCGGTCGTGGGGCGGATCGAAATCAGCGTATCCTGCCTTTACTGCCCATGACTTCGATGCCTCTGCGCTCATACGCGACGGTGCTGGCCCTACTGCTGGTCGCGGGTGTGGTGGCTGCGTGCAGTTCAACGAGCGACTCGGGTCCGACACCCGCAGGCGCCGGCGTCGGCGGTTCCAACGCGGGCGTCGCTGGTCAGCCGCAAGCATCGGCTGGAGCGAGCTCGGGGGCGGGGAGCGGTGGTGTCTTGGGCGGCTCCGGATCGAATGGAGTGAGTGGAGTAAGTGGAGTAAGTGGAGCAAGTGGCACGGGGACCGGCGCCAGCGCGGGCGCCGCGAGCATCGCTGGCGGCGCAAGCCGAGGCGGCTCATCCGGAAGCTCGGGTTCCGCGGGCGCCGCGGGTAGTGCGGGCTCGAACGTGAGCTCGGCTGGCAGCGGAGGCTTCTACCCATGGCCAGGTGGCAACCTGGTCGTCAGCGTCGACCCGGTCGACACCTACCAAAGCGATCTGAGCGGCTTACACTACGAGCCCGCGCAAGGTGCGGCGCCCGCGGTGTTGTGGGCGGTGCAAAATCAGCCGTCCAAGTTGTATCGCTTGCTTTGGAATGGCAGCACTTGGGTTTCGGACGCGAGCAACGGTTGGAGCTCGGGCAAGACCCTGCATTTCCCCGACGGTCAGGGAGCCCCCGACTCCGAGGGCGTGACCCAAGGCGCCCTCGGTAGCTCCGCGCTGTATGTCTCCACCGAGCGCGACAACCAAGTGAGCGCCACCAGTCGCCTGAGCGTGCTGATGCTCGACGGAGCCAGCGCGGGCGCGACCCTGACCGCGACGCGCGAGTGGAACTTGACCAATGATTTGCCGAAAGTAGGCAGTAACCTGGGCTTGGAAGCGATTGCCTGGGTGCCCGATGCCTATCTCGTTTCGAAGGGGTTCATCGATGAGAGCAAGCAGTCGGCATACGACCCTGCCAACTACGCGGATCACGGGAACGGCATTTTCTTCGTGGGCGTCGAGCAGGACGGCCTGATTCACGGCTTCGCCCTGGATCACACGAGCGGCGGTTTCACGCGTGTGGCAACCTTCGCAAGCGGCCATTCGGGCGTGATGGACCTCGCGTTCGATCGCGACGCCGGCTACCTGTGGGCGGTGTGTGACGACACCTGTCAGGGCCGGACGAACGTGCTGGACATCGACACCCGCGTCGGCTCGACCACGCGCGGCAAGTTCTACATCCGCCGCGGCTTCGAGCGTCCGGCGTCGATGCCCAACCTGAACAACGAAGGCTTCACGGTCACCAGCGACAGCACCTGCCAAGCCGGCTTCAAATCGGTCTTCTACGCCGAAGACGGCAGCACCATGGGCTTTGCGATCCGCCGCGATTCAATCCCGTGTGGACCGTTCCTCGGCAATTGACCGAGTTTCGGATGGCATTGCTCAGGCCGATTGCCCGCCGTCGACATCCAAGGTGACGCCGGTGACGTACGAGGCTTCGGGGCTCGCGAGGAATACGATCGCGGCAGCCACTTCATCGGGGCGGCCGTAGCGGCCCAAAGCGGTGGCGCTCTTCACGTACTCACCGTACGGGCCGCTGGCTGGGTTCATGTCGGTGTCGATGGGACCTGGAGAAACCGCGTTGACCGTGATCTTCCTGGCTCCGAGATCTCGCGCCCAGCCTCGCGTGTAGGCAATCAGCGCGCCCTTGCCGGCGGCGTAGTCAGCCAAACCGCCGAAGGGCACGCGCTTGCCGATGGTCGAGCTGACGCTGATGATGCGCCCGCCCTCGCTCATCACCCGCGCCGCAGCCCGCGTGGTGGCGACGACGCCGCTCACGTTCACGGCCCATTGCCGATCGAGCGCTGATTGATCGGCGGTTGCGTCCTCGATCCCGCCGTACGCAGCCACGCCCGCGTTGTTGACCAGGATATCGAGTCGACCGAAGCGCTCGACGACCTGGTTTATCAATGCCGCACCCTGTGCTGCTTCGGCTTGGTCCGTTTGGAATGCCGCGGCCCGCACGCCGAGGGCTTGCAGAGCGTGCACCACCGCTTCGGCTTTTTCGCTCGAGCTTTGGTAGCTGATGGCTACGTCCGCACCGGCAGCCGCCAGCGAACGGGCCGTTGCTGCGCCAATTCCCCGGGAGCCCCCGGTGACGAGCGCGGTTTTTCCGGTCAATGGCTTCGTCTGGTTCATTCTGTCGACCCCTTTTGTGTACCGATCACTACGTAATGCATGGGCCGTTTGTAAAGCATTGCGCAGCGGTGTCAATGGGGTTATGTATCGATTGCTATGGAAAGCATCAGCAAGGTCCGAGGCCGCCCGCGTTCGTTCGATCGTGAGGCCGCGCTCGAGCAAGCCATGCTGCTGTTCTGGGAGCACGGCTACGAAGCCACCTCGCTTTCGCAGCTCACGTCTGCGATGGGCATCAGTCCGCCCAGCTTGTATGCCGCGTTCGGTGACAAGCAAGCGCTCTTCCTGCAGGCTGTCGACCGCTACGTCACGCGTGGTGGTGCCGGTACTGAGTCGCTCATGCGTGACGCCAAAACCGCGCGTGAGGCCGTGGCGCACTTCCTGGAGGCTAGCGCCCAGCGCTTGGCCAACCCCCATTTCCCTCGCGGCTGCATGGTGGTGCTGGCCGCGGCGAGCTGCAGTGAGGAAGCGGCCCCTGTCCAACACAAGCTCGCCGCTTGCCGCGCTGCTTGGGAAAGAAGCCTCAGGCAGCGCATCGAACAAGGCATCGAAGATGGAGACGTGCCCGCGACGGCGAGTCCAGCTGCGCTCGCCTCATTCTACATGGCCGTCGTCCAAGGCATGTCGCTCCACGCCAAAGACGGAGCGTCCCGCAAACGCCTGCAAGAGATCGCAGAGACCGCGCTGCAAGCCTGGCCGGCCAGCGCGCGCCGCGAGAAAGCGGCGCGCAGCCACGGACCATGATCAGCGCCCGATGCCGCGTTCCTCGACGATCGCGGCGTTGCGCGCGTCGGCCCGCAGCGCTGCGGGCCGGGCGCTGAGGCGTTCCGCGTAGGCGGTGAACGCGGGGCGTGCCTCGATCATCTTGAAGCGGAGCATGAAACGCACCGTGCCCCCGAAAATCACATCGGCCATCGAGAAGGAGTCCCCCAGCAAGTACTGCCGATCTCGAATCGCAAATTCGATCCCGTCGAGCATCGACTCGTGAGTGCCCCAGCCAACTGAGCTTGCCTTCGCTTCCCAGTTGTTCATTTTCGCGAGCGCGCCCGGTTCGATCACCGACGGAGCGAACAGTGACCAGCGCAGGTACGTGCCACGCTGCGGGTCGTCGAGCTTGGGCGCGAGGCGACCGAGCGCGTAGCGATCCGCGAGGTACAGGCCAATCGCGGCGACCTCGGTCACGACCTGCTCGCCGTCGGTCAAGATCGGAAGCTTACCCATCGGATTGAGCGCGAGGAGCTCCGGCGCCTTGTGCGCGCCCGAAAGCAAATCGACGAAGCGCAGCTCATAGTCAGTGCCGAGCTCCTCCAGCATCCACAGGACATTCGCGGCTCGGGAGTAAGGGTGATGATACAAAACGAGCGACATGGATCCTCCTCTGGCAGTTGGTGTGCACCTAGCCTAATACCACTTGATCGCCTGCGGGAGAGCCCGCGCGCCGTTCGTAAACGCCGACCCAGCCTCGCCCGACCAGGCCCGATTCGGACTTTTGTGATGGTCACGATTTCCCCCGCGCCCGTCTCAGCCTTCGGCGTCCAATTCCCGCTACCCTGCGAAAACACGAGCTGCGCCGCTGAAGCGACGCGCCCGTCACGATTGAGCGACCACTGGCCCGGCTCCCTCAGGGGCAGCACGTAGCCGCCGGGCCTGCCGCACGGCCGCGTCTACGCGAGAGTTGCCATAGTATTGCCGGGCGTACCGCTGATTGTGAGCGCGGCAGCGCACGCGAAGATTCGCGATGGTGCTCTCGCCACCCTCCGCCCAAGGATCCACGTGGTCGAGCTCGAGGCAGCGACGCGCGCTACAGCGCCGCCCATCCGGCGCGACATAGCTACACTGCTGACCATCTCGCAGGAACACCGCGCGCGCAACCGCTGCCGGGCAGTGACGCTTGGGACTGGGCTCGCGGTTGGGGTTGGGCTCGCGGTTGGGGTTCGGCGCTGACTGAGTATCGAGGGTGGATGAACCGGGCGCCGAGAGCTCAGGCTTCGCACGATCGGGTGCGGAGAGCTCGGCTTCAGAAGGCGCGGAAGGCGCGGGTGCGACCCCTCGGCTGCGTCGCGGCTTCCTGCCTACCGCGAAGCGCTCTTTCGCCAGCTCGCGCTCGTAGGCTTCGAGCCCGCGCTTGAGCAAAGTCATCAGATCACCACTGGGCAGCCGGTGCCCCGCGAGCCCGCGCACCCGCTCGAGCAGCTCGCGAAACTCACCATCTGCCGTGAAATGCACGCCGTAGCGATCCACGGACAAGGGTTCGAATCGGCTTGGTTTCAGAGCCTCCGGCGCGCCTAATGCGCCCAACGCGGTCGCTGGTTCGCGCGCCCGAGACTCGACGAATGCCGTCTGCAGCGGGACCGACGGCTCGCGCGGCAGCGCCTCCGTTGGCACCGTCTCCGAAGCACGCTCGACGTCGAGAGTAGGCCCCGCCTGCGCTGGCACCCCTTCGGGTATCGCGAAGCGCGTCAAGCGACGCACCAGATCGCGCACATCGGGCCTGGGAAAGCGCGCCGCCAGTAACTCCTCAACCTTTCGCGCACTGCGATGCGCACACAGCTCGAACAGCTCTGCGGCGTTCTCCGGACTCAGATGCTTCCTCAGCAAACTCAGCGCGGAAGCGTGCAACGCGCCGCTCGCCACCAGGGCGAACACCTCCGGGTGATTGCGGCACACCCGCGCCGCCGCGATGTGTCGACCCGCCGTCGACTCACACAACCCGAGTTTCTCCACGCAATACTCGAACAGCGACGCAAACCCGAGATCGAGAAACAGCTGCCGCTCGTCCAGCTCCGCCAAGTACGCCAGAAACTCAGCCGTGATCTGGTTGCGCTGCCCGACGATGCTCGAAAGCCCCGCCAAGAGCTCGTCGTCTGCCAAGGACTTCAAACGATATTCGTGCTGCCCCATCGCTCTTGTCTATCACGCACATTTTTGAGCCCGTAAAACGCCGATAGCGCTAGTTTTCGGCTAAAAATCAGTTCGAGCTCGACTCGGATCATGATCGTTCGATCCTGTCCAAACAAGTCGCCCACGCATGCAAATCTTCCTGCCCCTCGCGTTCACTGCCAACTCATTCCCAAATTTTCTGTCCAGCAAATTCACCAAATCCAGCGATAAATTCAGAGGCGGCCGCAGGCTCGCCACCACAAAAAAGGCGGACGAGTGTGCGCCACGACGGCGCAGAGAGGAAACCGAAATGTAGCGGCCGACTTGAAGCAGCTTTGCTGCATGAGAGATGAGGGCTGGCCCCTCGAGATCGGGTTGCAGGACCAGGTCTCAAACCACCGGAAGCTGCTCGGGTCCAATGGCCCGGGTGGTGAGCGTTTCGGGAAAAGGGGGGATGGTAACGCGGGTGGAGCGATGGAGCCCGACGATCGAGCAGAGGGCGCGGGCCAACCAGCGATGGGAGGAGCCTGTGTCTGAAGCAAAGCCCTATGGCATTCCGAAGCAACTCGTTTGGGATGCGTATCGATGGGTAAAGGCAAACGGCGGTGCAGCGGGTGTGGACGGCGAGTCGCTGACGATGTTCGAGCAGGATCTCAAGGGGAATCTCTACAAGATCTGGAATCGAATGTCGTCGGGCACGTACTTTCCACCGCAGGTGGAGCCTGTGTTCCATCCAGACTCGTATGGCTATCGACCTGGCCGTTCAGCGCACGACGCGCTCGCGATGACGAGGCAGCGATGCTGGGCCGCTGACTGGGTGATTGACCTGGACATCAAGGGTTTCTTTGATGCGCTCAGGCATGACCTCGTTGAACGCGCCTTAGCTCACCACACTGACAACCCGTGGCTCCGGCTCTACATTGCGCGGTGGCTGAAGTGGACCCGATCGTTCGGACCAGAAGCGAGGCGGCGTAAGCTTTAGCCTGCTCCTGCTTCTGTTTTTCTTAGATCATCAGAGAACATATCTGAGTCAACATCGTCAATTGGAATTGCGCGTCAGTCACGGAGTGGGTGATCCCGCGGGACGCTGGTACTTTAGCGGGGCTCACGCAGCCGTGAGTGCCACGCCCCTGTAGAAGGCGTCGGGCGTTCGGTAGCCGAGAGCCTGGTGCGGGCGCACGAGCTTGTAGAATTCGAAGTAACGGCCAATGCCCGCTCGCGCTTCATCGAGGTCCTCGTAGGCATGCAGGAAGACTTCTTCGTACTTGAGCGACCGCCAGACGCGCTCGACGAAGACGTTGTCGATGCAGCGGCCTCTGCCGTCCATGCTGATCGTGATTCCGGCGCCGCGCAGCACGCTGGTGAACGCCTCAGCGGTGAATTGCGAGCCCTGGTCGGTGTTGAAGATGGTCGGCTTTGGAAACCGCTCCAGCGCCTCCTGCAGCGCCTCAACGCAGAAGGCACTCTCCAGCGTGTTGGACAGCCGCCAGGCAAGCACGCGGCGACTATACCAGTCGATGATGGCCACCAAGTACGCGAAGCCGTGCGCCATCGGTATGTACGTGATGTCGGTCGCCCACACCTGATTCGGCTGAGAAATAGCTAGATTCCTCAGCAAGTACGGATACACGGGGTGCTCGGGGTGAGGCTTGCTCGTGTCCGGCTTCGGCGCCACCGACTCGAGACCCATCACGCGCATCAGCCGCTGCATGTGCTTGCGGTTGACGACGGTCCCTTCGATACGCAGCGATTCACACAGCTTGCGGCTTCCGTAGAACGGTCACTCCAAATGGATCTCATCGATGCGCCGCATCAACGCCAATTCCTCAGCGCTGGTGCCTACCGGCTCGTAGTACAGCCCCGAGCGGCCAACAGCGAGCAGCTCGCATTGGCGTCGAAGCGAAATCTGCTTCTGAACCTGAATCATGGCTCGTCGCTGCTTCAGCGGGGTCGCGCGAGCCCGCGTGCTAAAAAATCGCGCTCGACCGTGAGCTCGCCGATTTTCTCGAGCAATTCCTTCTCGCGCTCCGAGCCGCTCGCCGGCTCACCCGGCTGCTCGAACACCGAGGCCGCCCGGTCCATGAATTCCTTCTTCCACTTGTAGATCTGGTTGGCGTGGACGCCGTGCCGCCGGGCCAGAGCGGGGATCGTCTCCTGCTCGCGGATAGCCGCCAGGGCGACCTTGGCCTTGAACGCTGCGCTGTGCCGGATGCGGGTGCTTTTCATCGTTTTCTTGCTCCTTCTTCGAGGAGCAGGCGCCGTTTACACCACCTTAGCTGCTGGTCCGAATTTTGGGATCCTCTTCAGGTGGAGTCCGACGCGCTTCGTGACACCCGAAGGGGTGCCGCGTCTCACTCCGATCGAGCACCACACCCGCACACGAGCGCGGACTCCACGAGCTCGTTCGCACACGCAGCCGGATCAGTCCTCATCCGTCGCGCCAACATGCCCTCGGCTGCGGCCCCAGAACCACCCACCTTCACACGCCCCCGCTCGACGTACCCACGTCTTACGCGCCCGCTGCTTTTCGCGTGCAGCTCTCTTTCGCGAAACTCGTCACTCCCAATGTGGAGAGCGCTCATGCACTCGAACAATGCCTCCCGCTGCTACCGCTCCGCGACGTCTCACGCACGGGGCGCGGTCATGATTTTCAATGCCGAGCGACGCGTCCGCGAATCATGAGCGCCCATTTCGCCGCTGCGCAGCTGCGTCGTCCAAGGTTTGTCGTGGGCCATCGACGCCGAGCACGTCCGCTACACGCACCTTGCCTTCGGTGCCTACGCGGTACTTGGCGCCGAATGGATGCGCCCGCATGCCTGCGCGTGAAAAGAGGTAAAACGGCTGTGCGTTTTCGTCGAGCTCGAGCGAAATGTATTCTGGTTGAGTCTGCGAAAGCTCGCGCAGCAGCGCGTCCACCGAGGCCGGGTCGAGCTGCAACGAGCGCGCGGTGTCAGCCGTGGTCAGCATGCCGTCGCGGTTCACGGCCAGCGCGTAGATCGCTTCGATGCGTGCTTGCCGTTCCGCTGCGGCACCGGCGCGGCCCAGGCGGCTGCTCGCGATCATGAACAAGATGCCGAGCACGACGGCGATCAGCGCTATCGGCGAGCCGAGCGCGTAGCCGATGTTCTTGGCTGGCCACAGCAGTTGGAAAAAGAGCGTCAAGGCCGACGCCAGCAGCAAGCCAAAGATCAGCACCAGCGCGCCGAGCGCGCGGCCCAAGCGTCCGCCAAGCTTGGACGGCTGACCTGCGAACGCGAGCGCCTTGCCCGAGAACGGTGCGCGCGGCTTTTCACACGCTGAACAGAACGCGAACACGCCCTTGTACAGGATGGGTGCGTTTTGCTGACAATGCGGGCAGTGCATCCGCCCCGAGTCTAGCGTGCGCCAAGACTGACAGACTACGGCCGTGTGAAACGGTGCCTGTGAACGCGCCCGGAGGTGTCGCGCATGTGTCGTGTTGCGAGGTGGAGCCGCATGGTCATGCGATGGCGTCGAGCACGTGACTCGGCGAATCTGTAGCTAGAATGCAGAACAGGGTAGGGAAAAATCGGGGCTCAGCGGATCGAACTGCGGTCCAACAGGCGCAGCTCGATGGCGGCGATCACGGCTTCGACCTTGGTGCTGGCACCCAAACGCTCGTAGATCGTGCGGACGTGCGAGCGAACGGTGTTGATGCTGAGGCTGAGCGCCAAGCCGATGTCCTCGTAACTGTGGCCTTGGGCGAGCAGCTTCAGGATCTCGCGCTGACGCGGGGTGATCAGGTCGTCCGCCGAGGGCCCACCCTCGCGAACGGCAGCCATGCTCGCGGAGCTGCGCCGCGCGCGGTCGAGCACGAGCTGCGAGACGGAGCGCGACATCGGCACCCCGCCCCGAAGCAACTCGCGAATCGCCTCCGGCAGTCGAAAAACGTCTTGCTTCAGCAAGTAGCCCCCGGCGCCGGCTTTGATCATCGCTGTCACGCGCTGTTCGTCGACGGGACCGGAAATGACCAGCAACGGAGCGCGGTAGGCGCTGAGCAACCGGCGCACTTCGCCGGTATCGTCCGGTCCCGTGGGGCCGAAGGCGACGGCGATGGCGTCGGGCCGCAGGCGCGGCAGCTCCTGCCAGCCGCTACTCAAGGATTGCACGATCCGAAGCTCGAAGCGGGGATCGGTCTTCAGCGCCTGCTCAGCCAGGCCGCCGTCCATGCCGATCAGAAGGACCCGGGGAGTGGGTCCTTCCAAGAGTCTCGGGTTCCCGCTGCGGTTCACCTGGCCACTGACTCCAACCTCGATGAAAGGTTACGGCCGAAGCTCCGAGCGCCGCAAGACTTCGTCACGTGTTTCGAGCTGGGCGGCAATCGAGGCCCGAGCTCACTAGCTGTTTACCGCTTGAGTAGTTTGCTGGACGTCGAGTTCTGGTCCGTAATTTGCGGCGAGGAGCCGCGCACACAGCTTTCCGACATGTTCAGTGCGACAATCGCGCTCGGGACGAGCGGTCGAGCATGGCTGCGAGGCACGGATGAAGTGTTCCGCTCGGGCGACATCTTGCTCGCCGAAACCGACGAGATTCAGCGAATCACGCCCCTCGACCCGCCCGCGGCCCTGTTTACGATCTTTTGGCCGCGGAGTGCGCTCGAGCACGTGGCTCGGCAGATTGGCCTCCCCAGCAGCAGCCTGCAATGGTCGGTCACGCGGCTGCCCTCCGGCGCGCTCTCGACGGACTTCGCGCGGCTCCATGAGCTGCTCGAGTCAGCGGCGGATCCTGAGGCGATTCTGCAGGCGTATCAAGCGATCACCGCCGGTCTGTTGCGGACCGCCGGCCAAGGCGCAGCGCCGGCAGTGAGGCGAAACCCTTGTCATCCCGGGGTTCGTCGGGCCGCCAAACGCGTAAAAACCAGCTTTGCCGAAGCGCTCTCGCTCGCCGACTTGGCGAGTGAATTGCGCATGTCGAAATGTCACCTGGCACGCTGCTTCGAGCGCTCGCTGGGCGTTCCCCCGCATCGCTATCGGCGGCTCTTGCGCCTGCAGAGCGCGCGGCGTCTGCTCGAAAAGGGTCTGTCGGTCGGAGACGCCGCGAGCGAGACCGGCTTCGCGGACGCCCCGCACCTCACGCGCGCGTTCCGTGATTGGCTCGGCGTCAGCCCGGCGGCGTGGGGCAGCGCTTGGCGCGCCAGTGACCCGTGGTGCAAGGCTCCCCGCACCATTGCGCCGCCGAAGCCGTACTGAACCGTCCGCGAAAGCCCTCAGCGCGCGCCGCTCGCGTCGCCCGTGGGGCAGGCAATCGGTTGGCTGCTGAGCGCGACGTCGTCGATCCAGACCTCACGCGCGTCGTCCTTCTGGTAGCTCTCCCAACCGACGTAGGCTTTGCTGAAATCTTGCGGGAAATACCAGGTGTCGTTGGTCTCGTGGGCGATGCAGCCCTGGCCTTCACCGGTGGTCGTGAGGTCGTCGATGGCCGTGCCGTTCAGCCAGAACTTCTGAGTGTTGGTCTTCCCGTCGAAGTACCACTGCATGCACGCCCACGTGCCCTCCGGCATCTTGGTGGCGGAGTGCTGCCAGCAATCGCTTTTTTTGCCGGTGGAGTCGTAGTTCGCCATCAGGGACTTCATCTGCTGCCCGCCGTAACGCACGGTGGCGTTGGTGATGCCCTGCGCTGCGACCGGGCCTTCGGCCTGAATCATCGTCCAATGCACGCCGTCGTTCGCGGCACTGGTCGCGTAGATCATCATGCGGCCGTAGAAGGCGTTGTTCGCCACCGGAAAGGGGGCGCCCTCGAGGCCGATGAATGCGCGCTGATAGGCGTTCGCGCCGGTGGTCGAGAACTTCACCGCTTGCTTGCCGCTGCGGTGCCGTGCGGTGTCGATGGCTACCGTTCCTTGGTTGGTGCTGACGGTCCAGGGGGCCCCCGGCTTGCTCGTGTAGCTCTCGAAATCATCACAGATGAGTGTGCCTGCGCAGCCATCCGCATTGCCCGCGGCACCCGCCGTGGGACTTCCACCCGCGCCGATTGGGACGCCGCCGCTGCCCGCGCCGACGAGCATGCCGCCGCTAGCGCCGGAGCTGCCGCCGTTCGAGCCGCCCGCGCTCGGCCCACCGGCGCTCGACCCACCCCCGCTCGTGCCCGCGCTGGCGGGGCTGCCCGCGACGCTGCTGGCTCCGGCGGACGGGCCGCCCGTTTGAGGCGTCGCATCGTCACAGCTGGCTGCGAGCAAACTGACGAGGAAGCAGGGCCCCGCGAGCAGGGCGTTACGGGTGATGAGGCAAAGGCGCATGCGCGAAAGCGTACTATTTTTTTAGGCCAATGCGTTGCTACTGGAACCGATCCCGCATGTTCCTCGCCCACTACTCATAAAATGCCGATAATTCTCCAGTGCCCTCCGCGGCACCGCGTCGATTTCGACAAGCGGCGTG
>Ga0247768_1000396_pt1 | contig 15795 bp, 12 predicted proteins | sample UWRJL016104C6_FD_179944 | JGI IMG/M metagenome (GOLD analysis project Ga0247768, IMG submission 179944) | Plant litter microbial communities from Arlington Agricultural Research Station in Wisconsin, United States - UWRJ-L016-104C-6 | ecosystem: Environmental > Terrestrial > Plant litter >... | reverse complement strand
CAGCCACCACGTCTTCCGACCTGTCGGCCAACAACACTTCAGATCCCGCCAGTGCGAACACGAGCGCAATCTCAGCGCCCATGAGCCCTGCTCCCACCACACCGATCTTCTCCACGCTAACTCCTCGACATCGCAAACGGAGATGGCATCAACGACCGCGCCATCGCGCCGGCCGCTTTTCCACGAAAGCGGCTGGACCTTCGGCGAAGTCTTCCGTTTGCATCAGCCGCAATTGCGCCTCACTGGATTCATGACTCAGAGCCGAATCGTCGAGGTCATAGGCCCTGCGAGCGATACCCAAGCTCTCTTGCACGGCGATGGGAGCGTTGCGGCAGATTCGCTGAGCCAACACGAGGGCTGCCTTCACAGCTTCGCCCTTGGCTGTCAGTTGGGTGACCAGGTGCAGGGACTGCGCGCGTTGGGCGGACAGGCGCTCGCCGGTGGCAATGAGCTCGAAAGCCACCGCTCGCGGCAGGGCGCGCACGAGGCGATACGCACCGCCAGCGGCCGCCAGCATGCCCCGCGTCACTTCCGGCAGCCCGAAAGCGGCTTCTTCCGAGGCGACAATCAGATCGCACGCCAGCGCCAACTCGAATCCTCCAGCCAGCGCCATCCCTTCAACGGCCGCAATCCAGACTTTCCGGCGGCGGGCATTGACAAACCCCGCAAAACCTCCGTTGCGCGTCCACAGGCTGTGCAGTCGGCCGGCGGCAACTTCCTTCAGGTCCGCGCCGGTGCAGAAGGCGCGCTCGCCGGAGCCTGCCAGGATCACGGCCCAGATCTGCGGATCGCGCTCGGTCTCGATTACGATGCGCTCGAGCTCCACGGCCACGCGTGCATTCACGGCGTTCATGACCTCGGGCCGCAGGATCCTCACCAATGCCACGTGCTCGCAAGGTGACTCAATTGAGACGCAAGGCGCGGAAGTGTCGTTGTTTGCGTTCATATGCAATCAAACATTCTACGTACGGCGGCGCGTCGGCACTTGCGTCTGTCGGCTGCATGTCGAGTTGACGCGCCAAGGTACTCTCGCATTACATACGACGCTGCCGAGCCTCCCTTTACAAACCTTTGAGCAATGCCACGATGGAATTCAACTACTCGCCGCGGACTCAGTCGTATCGACAACAGATCGAGACCTTCATGGCGCGGTACATTTATCCGAATGAGCGGCGGTATTACCAGGAGGCGGAGCGACTCGGCCCCTGGGCCGTTACACCCGTCATCGAGGAATTGAAGCCGCTCGCGCGAGCGCAGGGGTTGTGGAATCTCTTCCTGCCGCCGGGCGAATCAGGCACCGGCCTGAGCAACCTCGACTACGCGCCCTTGTGCGAAATCATGGGACGTTCCCACCTGGCTCCAGAGGTTTTCAATTGCTCCGCCCCTGACACCGGCAACATGGAAGTCCTGTTGAGATACGGCACGGCAGAACAGAAACAACAGTGGCTCGAGCCGCTGCTCGCCGGCCAGATCCGTTCCGCCTTCGGCATGACCGAGCCACTGGTCGCCTCGTCGGATGCCACCAACATCGAAAGCTCGATCGTTCGTGACGGTGACAGCTACGTCATCAACGGACGCAAGTGGTACACGACCGGAACCACCGATCCGCGTTGTAAGATTATCATCTTCATGGGCAAGACACCGACTACCAACACCGACGTCCATCGGCAGCAATCGATGATCCTCGTGCCGAAGGACACCGTCGGAGTGCGGGTGCTCCGGTCCCTGCCGGTCATGGGTTTCCATTGCGTGCCCGACCGCGCGGCCGAGGTGGTGTTTGAAAACGTCCGCGTTCCAGCCAACCACATTCTGTTGGGCGAGGGACGTGGATTCGAGATCGCCCAGGGACGCCTGGGGCCCGGGAGAATCCATCATTGCATGCGGCTCATTGGATTGGCCGAACGGGTGTTGGAACGGATGTGTCGCCGTGCGGAGCTGCGTACGACGTTTGGCAAGCCGCTGTCCGACCGCAGTGTCACACTGGAGCGAATCGCTCAAAGCCGCATTTTCATCGAGCAGACCCGGCTGTTGACACTCAAGGCGGCTTGGATGATGGATACGGTCGGCAATAAGGAGACGCGCGCCGAGATTGCCATGATAAAGGTCGCCGCGCCTAACATGGCCTGTCAGGTCATCGACTGGGCAATCCAACTATTTGGCGGCGCGGGCACCAACAACGACTACTTCCTCGCGGCTGCCTACGCCACCGCGCGACTGCTGCGGCTCGCCGACGGGCCGGATGAGGTGCATCGCAATCAGATCGGCAAGCTGGAGATCAAGCGGCATCGCACAACCGATCCGGCCTACACCGGCGGGCATGCCCAGGTGTTGAGTCTCGCGGAGGTGGAGGAAATTTCGCAGGCGGAGGCGTGGCGCAAGCGCTAGATCGGCGCATAGTGCCGGGAAGGCATGCGGGTGGGTCTGGCGCAAAGAACAGGCGCCGACGCAGCGGGCCGAATGTTGTGGTGCATCGATGTTGTGCAAGCGCACGTCGATTGCCACAAACAGGGGTCGTTAATATACTGCGTCGCATGCCGTACCTGCAGATGGGGGTCACCGCTTTGGGTGATCCAAATCGCAATCTATTGCTTGATGCACTTCCAAAGGCGCAGAGCGAGCGAATCTATCCGGATCTGGAGTTCGTCCAGCTTCCGCTTGGGAGCGTTCTGTATGAATCCGGGGATGTGCTGCGCCACGTTTATTTTCCGACGAACTCGATCGTGTCGCTCCTGTACGTAATGGAGAATGGTGCATCAGCGGAGATCGCCGTAGTGGGTAACGAGGGTATCATTGGCGTCGCGCTTTTCATGGGTGGGGAAACCACGCCGAACCGGGCAGTCGTACAAAGCGCCGGGCAGGCGTACCGGCTGCCCGCACAGCGGCTCAAGGAGGAGTTCCGCCGCAACGGCGGGCTGCAAACCCTGCTGCTGCGGTACACACAGGCGTTGCTTACGCAGATGGCCCAGACGGCGGTCTGCAATCGACATCATTCCGTGGACCAGCAGTTGTGCCGCTGGCTCCTGTTGTCTTTGGATCGCCTGCATTCCGACACACTGAATATGACCCAGGAGCTCATCGCTGACATGTTGGGCGTGCGGCGCGAAGGCGTCACCGAAGCGGCGGGAAAGTTACAGAGGCGGGGGGTGATCCACTACGTTCGCGGGAGAATCACGGTGTTGGACCGGGAAAAACTGGAACACCTTTCGTGCGAATGCTACAAGGTGGTGAAGAAGGAAACCGATCGATTGCTGGGTATGGAAACTGCCGCTCACGTCAAGGCGCGCAACCCGCGGTGAGCGGCAGGTTGATGCGCGGTCCGCGGGTGCCGCTCGGGCGATCCTGACGAGGATAACCAATAGCCCTGCGGGCCGCGCATCAATTCTCGCTACTGATTGGCGCATCTGCGGTGATTTTGCGAAAATGCTGTGCGTCGTGACCGTAATATAGATCGTGCGCTACAGTGTTTTATGTTGGCTGACACGCACACGATTCCAAATAACGTGACGCGCATCTCAATTGCGCCAGTTATGAGCTGATGTCACAATCCAGTGCGGTTCGCGCGAGCCACCATGCTTCGCAGGGCTTGCGGCAATAAGCAGCTGCTGAAGGCACTCTTCAACAGGTAGTCCTGCGCGCCAAGCTGTACTGCCGCCCTTGCAACGTGTTCATCGTGCGCAGCGGCCAGAACCAGGATTGGAATCCGGCGTGCGGCGCGAAACATCCGGTTGAATGTTTCGATTCCGTAACTGTCGCGCAGGTATAGATTGAGCAGAATCGCCGCTATTGCGGGCGTCCGATGCGCTTCCGGCAGTCTCTCCTGCGCCGCCAGATGTTCGAGGCCCTCCGAACAGCGCCGCATCCACAATACCTGGAGGGAGACATTCCCCGGGTCGGCCAGTGCCGCCAGAACGGCGCTGGCCTCCACCGGATCGTCGTCGATCAACAAAATTTTTCTGTGCACCGCCGCCTCCGTGCATACCGACCTACCTTTCTGATTCGACCAGAATCTGGAATCGACGGACTGTACGGTAACGCACATAGGTGGCCCGCAGACGGCCGTTGCGTTGCCACGGAAGCGAATCGCCGAGCCTGCCGGCGGTCTGTGCGGTCGCGGTACTGATGCGGATAGGAAGGTCTCCCGTGACTCCTCAAGCGGGACCGCGTAACGACGCCTGCTTCAATCCCGCAACAACGCGCTGGATTTCTTGTTCCAATAGATCGAGTGCCTCGGAGATCTCCGGCGCAGAATCCTCGGCGGCATCCGCACTCATGCTGTGGACGATACCTAGCACGTTCACGAGGTTTATACGTTGGTCCTCGACGGCATCCAACAGTGTCTGCAGCACTGCACCATCGCCCAAGCTGAGGGAGCCGTTGGTGCCGGGCCCTGCAGGCTGGGATTTGGCGACCTTCAGGCGCTCGATCTCATTCGGTGCGCCGCGGGATGAAGTTGGATTGGGGTGTGGCGAGCGGTGCGGTCCGACGACCTTTTCAATAACCATGAAAATATCCTCTGCCGCCGACAATAGCACTTCGCCATCAGCGCCGCAGATGCTGTGTTGCGGCGTGTTTTTTTTGAAAAACAACAGCGGGCAGCGGATAGGCCGCCGAGGCAGCACCTCACTGTACGAGAGCGCACAGAACTGCCGGAGCGACGCTGCCACTGTGTCCGAGGCTCCCGTCGCTCCCGCTCGACGCCAAACTGACCTTGTTGACGCTTTGGGCCGATATGCTTGGAACCGAGGCCAGGAATAAGTGACACTGAAGTCGTCAACACTGCATACAGTTGCGGGGACGTCCGTCGGCATTCAATGGCCGGCGCGCGGACGGTTTCGAGCTGACCACACTTGCGGTAGTCCAGTCTGGCGCGAAGCCGGTTGAGGAGTTCTGGTGCCTCTGACACAGACATTTCATCGTGTGTTGGCCTGGGGAACCGAGCCGCGGGTTCTTTTCACACTCATTGGCTCGTTTCTGCTGACTGTCATCTGGGCGACGACCTTGGGAGTCGTCAGAGTCAAACACTCCGATGCGCAGCACGCGGCGCAGGTGTCCAGTCGCGCAATTCTGGGCACGTACGAAGCACAGGTCGTGCGCTCGTTACGCGAGATTGATCAAGCCCTGAATCTAGTCAAGTACTGGCACGAACGCGATGCGGCCTCCCACAGGCTATCCGAGCTCGAGAACAAGCAATTGTTGCCGCCGGATCTGCTCTTCGTTGTCAGCGTTTCCGACCGGCGCGGCGTGATTGTTGACAGTACCCGCCCGCTCGAGAACCGGGGCATTGCCGATCAAGACTACTTTCGGGAACAGCGCGACAGCAACCGGTTTTTCATCGGCAAGCCGTCCCGCGAAAACACGGGCGAAGCGAAGCTACATTTCAGCCGCAGGCTGGAGGCGAATGGAGTATTTGACGGAGTTGTCGTCGTCGCCGTGGACGCAGCTTACTTTGTCAGTGGGTACGAAGCTTCGAGCCTGGGCGAACATGGTGTGATCGGAATACTCGGCACAGACGGTGTCTTCCGGGTCAGGCGAACGGGCGATTCAGTTTCCACTACGGACGTCTTCCAATACGCCTCCGCGGTGTCGGATCCTGACGCGGCCGATGCAGACGTTACTGTTTCTACCAACGGATGGGACGGGGTACGGCGTTGGACGGTCGCACGCGAGCTGTACGGTTTCCCGCTCGCTGTACTCGTTGGTCTTTCGGCAGATGAGCTGAAGGCTGCTGCGCTGCGTGACATGCGCGGATACTTCTGGCGGGCCGCCTTTGCGAGCGTCCTGGCCGTCGTGATTTCGGCCGTTCTCGGCCGCGCTAACTGGCAGTTGAGTCAAAGCCGCCTGCGGGAAGGCGAAGCCAAACTAACGCATGCGCAACGTGTCGAATACCTGGCCTTTCACGACGGACTCACGAAGCTTCCGAACCGGAGTCTGTTCAGCAAACTACTGGCTCAAAGCATCAGCGAAGCACGTCGTTATGATCGGAAGCTAGCCGTCGAATTTCTCGACCTGGATCGCTTCAAGCAGATCAACGACACCCTGGGGCATGAGGCCGGCGATCATCTGTTGCAGGAAGTTGCCGCTCGGCTCGCGAGGTGTGTGCGCGACAGCGACACGGTCGCGCGTCTGGGCGGAGATGAGTTCGTGGTGCTCCTGCCGCAGTTGGATGATGGTAAGTACGCCGCTACCGTCGCGCAGAAGATCCTGGCCGTCATTGCCATGCCCTTCACCCTGATCGGTCATGAGTTTCGTGTCACGGCGAGCATCGGTATCAGCACGTACCCGCAAGACGGCCTCGACGAGCAGACGTTGACCAAGAATGCCGACATTGCAATGTATCAGGCGAAGGAAGAAGGGAAGAATAACTTCCAGTTCTATTCCGCCAAGCTGAATGCCAACTCCCTGGAGCGTCTCACGCTGGAATCCGCCCTGAGGCACGCACTAGAGCGCAACGAATTCCACTTGCACTATCAGGCCAAGAGAGATATTGGCAGCGGCCGCATCACCGGGATGGAGGCATTGTTGCGCTGGGAGAATCCTGACCTGGGTACGATTGCGCCAATGCAATTCATAGCGGTCGCGGAAGAGACCGGGCTGATTGTGCCCATCGGCAAATGGGTACTCAGGACAGCGTGTCTGCAGAACCTCGCCTGGCACAAACGAGGGTTGCCGGATTTGAAGATCGCAGTCAATGTGTCGGCGCGGCAATTCACGGACGAGCACCTGCTGCAGGACGTAGCATCGATCCTGAAGACCACCGGCATGGCGGCCCATCTTCTGGAGATCGAGATCACCGAGAGCCTGCTGATCCATGATGTTGAGAACACGCTGCGCATCCTAACCGGACTGAAGGCACTGGGAGTTCGCATCGCGATCGACGACTTCGGCATCGGCTACTCATCGCTGGCCACTCTGCAGCGCTTCCCGCTCGATACGATCAAAATCGACCGTTCGTTCATTCGTGACATCACCGGCGCGGCGGATGAGACCGGCTTGGCGGATGCCATCATCGCTATGGGAAAATCTCTGAGCTTGACAGTGGTTGCACAGGGAGTGGAAACGAGGGAGCAAGCTGAGTTTCTGCGTACCCATGCCTGCGATGAGTTGCAGGGATTTTATTTCAACCGCCCCCTGCCGGCCGATCAGTTCACGCAATTGTTGCTCGCGCAGGCCAATGAAATCACCTACACAGGCAAGAGCCTGATTTTGAGGACCGTGTAGCGATCTGCGCATCCCGGTAAGCTCCGCAGCTCAAAGTAAGGGCTCGTTTTGCAAGGGCGAAGCGGCGCATCAAACGGGCTCACGCTCTCGCAACATGCCGCTGTCGCTGTATGAGAACAGTTGCACATCAGTCAGCGGCCTGCGGGCAGATCGTCGAGCTGCGCGGCAGGTGGGTTGGCTTGCAAAGGTGCACGACGCTTTTTCCTGGCAAGCTGTGCGACGATAGTACGATAGCGCACAGATTGGGGGAGGCCTTCGGGCGTAACTTGCGATGCGGACTCAGCGAGCGAAGCGCATTTGACCATTGTGCAGGACACAACAGATGTTGGACAACCCGCCGAAGCGGCCGTCACCCTCTGGCGCGACGTTTGGATGGAGTTGTCGCCAATCATCGGCGCGGCGGGCGCCGCGGCACTGTACGAACGCAGCTTGTTTCTGACAATCGCCGAGTATCCGTGGTTGAAAAGTGTGAGCGACTCGCTGGAGTCAGGAGACTTCAACGCCTTGCGCCGGGAGTTGGCGCGGCAGACGAGGGCCGACGCAACGGCCGCGAATGCTGCACTACTGAATGCACTCGCGCAGATCCTGGGAAAATTGATTGGCGCATCGCTCGCCGCGCGACTTCTACAACCCGTGTGGGAAAAGCACGGCCACACCACGCAGGGCAGCTCTACACGATCATGAACAAGGTCAGAATCAACCATCTTGCCACCGGTATACCGGGACTAGATGCAGTGCTCGGCGGGGGCCTGCCGGAATTTTCGTTCAATCTGCTCGTGGGGCCGCCCGGCAGTGGCAAAACCACGTTCGCCCACCAACTGATGTTTGCGCTTGCCACACCGGCATGTAGCGCGCTGTACTTCACGGCGCTCGGTGAGCCGCCCCTGAAGATGCTGCGGTACCAGCAGCAGTTCTCATTCTTCGACAATGAGAAGGTGAATCGCTCAATCCGCTTCATCAACCTCGGTGAGGATACTGCCGCCGGCGACACGAGCCGCGTGTTGAGTCGGATTGCCACCGAAGTCAAAAAGTATTCGCCGGCGCTGGTCTTCATTGACTCGTTCCGTTCGGTCCTGCTCGCAAGTCACCAAGCGGGCGCCGCCATCAATTCGCAGCAGTTCATCCTCGAGCTCGGTTTGCTGCTGGTGAGCTGGAATGCAACGACCTTCCTGATCGGTGAATATGCGGCCGAAGGCGATTCGAGTCCGATCTTCTGCGTCGCCGACGGGCTGATCTGGCTGCGACAGACCACGCAGCGAAACTCCATTGTGCGCAAAATGGAGATTGTGAAGATGCGGGGGCAGGCGACCTTGCCAGGGCTGCATACGTTTCGCATCACTGAGGAGGGCCTCAAAGTATTTTCCCCGACCGTGCTGCCCACCGATTCAAACCGGCAGCAGCCGCTGCCGCGCCTGAGTATGGGCGTTGCGGTCTTGGACGAGATGATGGGAGGGGGACTTCCTCGCGGCTACTCGCTGCTGGTCGCCGGCCCTTCCGGATCCGGTAAAAGCATCCTGGCAGCAAGCTTCCTGGCCGAAGGTGCGCGAGTGGGAGAGACCGGCATCATCGCAGCCTTCGAGCAACGCCCACACCAGGCACGGGGACCGGTCGTGGCCGAGCTCATCGCCAGCGGCCGCATCGGCGTCATTGATACCCGAACGTCGACCCTGTCGGTCGATGAGATCGCGATGCTTCTCGTCCAGAGCATCCAGAGGCTGGGGGCGACCCGCGTTGTCATCGATTCCCTGTCGGGTTTCGAGCTGGCACTGGCGCCCACGTTCCGCGAGGACTTTCGCGAGTCGCTGGCGCGAATGCTGGCTGCACTGACCAACACCGGGGTCACGGTATTGATGACATCGGAGCTGGAGGATCGTTACTACGAGCTGGGCTTCAGCCCCTACGGGACGGCCTTTCTCACGGACTCGATCATCATGCAGCGTTATGTCGAGATCGACAGCCGGCTGGAGCGAGTGATGGCGGTTGTCAAGATGCGGGCCAGCGGTCACTCCAATGAGTTGCGCCTGTTTCACATCGACGACAGCGGTATCAAAATCGACGATCGGCTCGCGACGCATGCCGCTTTGCTCACCGGAAGCCCGAGTCGGCGTCACCGGAAGTTGAATCGCCCAATTGCCGTGACCCATGAATAATGAGGGCGGCAATGGCGTTGCGCTGATGAACGATAGCCGCAACTCCCGCATGCTGGCAGTGGCGGGAAAAACGCTTGCACAGCTCAGAAAGCAGGCTGACGGCGTGCGTGCGGAGTTGCTGAGATTGCGGCAAACGGTCGCCGAGGCGCGGCGGCAAGTCGACGGATCGCGAGCGGCACAGTTGCGGGATGCAAACGAGCAACTCGTGCTCAGTGCGCTGCACGCGGAGAGCATCGCCGACACGGCCGTGAGCCATCTCAGTGCGCTGACCCAATCCGTTCAACGCGATGCGCTGACTAACACGCCGAACCGCGCATTGATGCTCGACCGGCTGGAAAGTGCCATAGCGTTCGCACGGCGCCATGCGACCCGCATCGCGGTCCTTTTTGTCGATCTCGACCATTTCAAGGTGATCAATGACTCCCTCGGACACGCGGTCGGGGATGAGGTAGTCAAATTGGTGGCACGGCGATTGGAGGCCGCGGTGCGCGCCTCCGACACGGTGAGCCGCCATGGCGGAGATGAGTTCCTCGTGTTGCTTTCTGAAGTGGCGAATGAGTCCGCCGCCGCCCGAGTGGCCGCGAAGATCCTTGCGGCGCTCGCCGCGCCGGGTCTGGTTGGTGCCCACCTGGTGCGCCTGTCGGCAAGTTTGGGGATTGCGATATATCCTGAGGACGGCGACGATCCGGAGACACTCATCAGACACGCTGACGCTGCCATGTATGTTGCGAAGAGGTGCGGACGCGATCGTCTCGCGTTGCATAGCGAGGCTCGCTCGAACGGCAACATCTTTCACGAGTCCTTTGATGGCAGTCCGCAGCATTCGCACGCGACTTACGGCCTGGACGCCGTTGTGCGTGACACCGGCCTACGCAGTCTGCGTGAGGCCAACGAGGAACTGATCATCTCTGCGCTCGCCACGAGGGAACTGGCGCTGCAGACCAAAAGGGATCAGCACTTGCAGTTGGAGTTAGTGGCATTGGCCGCCCGCGAGATTCATGACCCCCTGGACCCGGTGCGCACCGTCGCCGACCTGGCAAAGCGATCCCGTGCCAACGAGGCATTGTGCGAAGACGTGCAGATCATCATTAAAAGCCAAGTGACCTACATGTCCAGACTACTGGAGGATCTTCTCGACGCAACACGCGTCCGCAAGGGCGCTTTCCCGCTTGCATGCACCCTCTTTGATATCGTCGAAAGCATTCGCCGTGCGGTGCTGGCTTGTAAACCTGCAATGGAGGCCAGGCTGCAGCAGTTTGAAATGCAACTGCCGCCGAGTCCGGTGCGCGTGAATGGCAACTCCCAGCGCTTGACGCAAGTCGTCAGCAATTTACTGGACAACGCATCGAAGTACACAGGCGTGGGCGGGGCGATTGCGCTCGAATTGGCGGTATTCGGCAGCTCGCTGACGGTGACGGTCCGCGATAACGGCATCGGCATCACTCCCGTTGCGCTGCCCGGCATCTTCGATCTGTTTGTGCAGGAACCGCGTGCGCTGCCAATGTGCAACGGCGGACTGGGAGTGGGGCTTGCCATTGTGCGTGACCTGGTGGAGGCATATGGAGGTACGGTTGTTGGCACGAGCGCGGGATGCGATCGCGGCAGCGAGTTTGTTGTCACCTTGCCTCTGGCCGATAGCACGGCGCAGCCTTAGATCAGCTCGAGGAACACATGAAAGGGGTCGATTCGAGGTCGGTGAGGCCTTCCACCAAGGCGCCCAGCGGCATTGCGGGCTTGGATGAGATGACCCACGGCGGTTTGCCGCGCGGCCGTACGACCTTACTGGTAGGGGGCCCCGGTTCCGGGAAGACCATACTTGCGCTGCAGTGTCTGGTCCATGGCGCACAGGCCTGTAAGGAGACCGGCATTTTTGTGGCATTCGAAGAGACACCAAAGCGCATCGTCGCCAATGCGGCGGGATTCGGCTGGAGACTGGGTGAGCTGCAGCGCAAAAGGCTGTTTTTTCTGGACGCGCAGCCGCTTCCGGATTCAGTCCAGGCGGGGAGCTTTGATCTCAGCGGCATGCTCGCGGTACTGGAGATCAGGGTTCGCGAATCGGGGGCGCGGCGCATCGTTTTCGATGCGCTGGACGTCGTCCTCACGTTATTGCCCGATGCGGCGGCGATCAGGCGCGAGATGTACCGGTTGCATTCCTGGCTGTTGGCCCACGGACTGACGAGCCTCGTTACCTTGAAGTCCGATGCGAGCGTAATCAGTCAGCCCGTTGGCTTCATGCAGTTCATGGTCGATTGCGTGGTGATTCTCAACCACAGCGTGGTTCTCGGCGTGTCGCAACGTAACATGCGCGTCCAGAAATATCGCGGCTCCAGCTTCCAGGAGAATGAATCGCCATTCCTCATCGGCAGGAACGGTTTTGACGTGGCCGTCGCACGGACCCTGGGACGCGTGGACGCCAAAGCGATCAACGAGCGAGTCTCCACGGGCGTGGGACGGCTGGATACGATGTTGGGGGGAGGCTACTACCGCGCCTCGAGCGTGCTGATCACAGGCTTTGCCGGCACGGCTAAGACCACTTTGAGTGGAGCGTTCGCGGAAGCGGCATGCCGCCGGGGAGAGCGGACCGTATTCATCAGTTTCAACTCGGATGCAAACGATGTGATCCGTAATCTCGCGTCGGTGGGAATCCGGCTGCAGCGTTACGTGAGAAACGGATGCCTGCGAATGGTCTCCGCCGGCAGTATCGTCGGCAGTGCGGAAACCTACCTGGTCAACATCAAGGCAATCGTGAAAGAGCATAGAGCCCGTTGCCTGGTTATCGATCCGGTGTCCGCCCTGTCGAGGGCCGGCAACGAGTTGACAGCGCACAGTGCGGCAGAACGCCTCATTGACTGGACGAAGGCGGGCGGTACCACCCTGGTATGCACCCGGCTGCTCGATGAGACCGCAGGCCAGTTTGAGGGCGACTCATCGCTGCAGGTTTCCACACTGGCGGATACCTGGATCCATCTCAACTATCTGGTGCAGGCCGGTGAGCGCAATCGCGGCTTGTCCATCATCAAGTCCCGCGGCACTGCGCATTCGAACCAGGTGCGGGAGTTGGTCCTGGGGAGCGCAGGTGTGACGCTGGCCGATACCTATACGGCAGGCGGAGAGGTGCTGATGGGCACGCTTCGGTGGCAGAAGGAGAATGCCGAGCGCCACGCCAACGAGATCACGGAGGTTGCCGGGAAACACAAGCGCGTCATGCTCGATGCGGAAGCGGCCGAGTTGGAAGTGCGGATCAAATCGCTGCAGGTGGAACTGTTGGCGAAGCAGGTGGAAATGACATTGTTGGTGCGCTCCGCCGAGATTCGCAAAGGCGAGTTGTCGCACGGCCGTACCCGGATGCGCGAATTGCGGAGCGCCGACGCGGCGTTGCGTGGGCGCAAGTGAGCTCGAAGACGAATCGCCGGGTGGTGTTCAAGTTCCGGCTCTACGTTGCGGGTGAGGCACAGAATTCCGTGGAGGCGATCGCGAACCTGACAACCCTCTGCAGCAAATACCTGCCGGGTTTGTACGACATCGAAGTCATGGACGTATTCCTCGAACCGGCGCGGGCGGTCACGGATGGAATCTTCATGACACCGACCCTGGTAAAGCTCGCGCCGCCGCCGACGCGCACGATTATCGGCAACCTCAGTCAGACCGGCGTCGTTCTGCAGGCCCTCGGATTGGAAGCCTCGGTCGCATGAGGCCGGCGGCGCCACAGGCGCAAGAGACGAGTGAGGAGATCGCCGCCCTCATCGAGGTGTTACACCAAACGGGACAACGCCTGGAGGAACTGACCGGCGGCGAAGTGGATACGGTAGCGGACCGTCAGGGCCGGCCGTTTATATTGCGCCGGGCTCAGGAATCACTGCGTCATTCCGAGGCCTCCAGGCAAGCCGCCATCCTCAACGCGCTACCGGCTCACATCGCCCTGCTCGATGCGCAGGGGGTGATCATCTCAGTCAACGAGGCGTGGCGGGGATATGCAAGCCCGAGCACGCCACAGGACCCCGGACATGCAACCGGCTGCAACTATCTCGTGCTCTGCGAGGGCTCGCGGGGAGAGGGTGGTTTCGTTGCCCACAAAGTGGCACGGGGCATCCGCTCTGTGTTGGCGGGTACGGCCGGTGGCTTTTCAATAGATTACTCCTGCCATCCGGCAACCGGACAACGCTGGTTCAGTTTGACAGTAACGCCGCTGGCGGGTGACCGCCCCAACGGCGTCGTCGTCATGCATGTGGATGTGACGGCGGAAAGACTAACGGAAGAAAAGCTACGGCGGCTCAATCGCGTCCACGCCATGTTGAGCGGCATCAATTCCGTAATTATACGCGCGGGTAATCGCAATGACCTGTTCAGCGACGCATGCCGGATAGCGGTCGATGCAGGTGCGTTCAAGATGGCGTGGATCGGTGTCCTCGACTCTCGTACCCTGGAGGGCAAGGTCGTCAACCGGTTCGGTGGCGAGCACGCTTACGTCGAGAACATCGTGCTCACGGGTCTCGAGGGGACTCCTGACAGCGAATGGCCCGCGTGCCGCGCGTTGCGATTGTTACAGCCCGTCATTTGCAACGACATCGCGAGCGATCCGGGTGCGGCTGAACGTCCGGATGAGTTGCTCAGGCGGGGCCACAGATCATCGGGATTCTTTCCATTGACGGTATCCGGCCGGCCGACGGCGGTTATTGCCCTGTTCGCAGGCGAGGTCAATTTCTTCGACGACGAGGAGACTCACCTGTTGCTCGAATTGGCCGGCAACATTTCATTCGCCCTCGATCATCTGGAGAAATCAGAACGCCTGAACTATGTTGCTTACTACGATTTGCTCACGGGACTGGCAAACCGCCACCTGTTTCTGGAGCGCGTTACGCAGTACGTACAGATTACCGCCGCCGGCGGGCGCAAACTTGCGGTTTGTGTGTTCGATCTGGAGCGGTTCAAGAACATCAACGATACCTTCGGTCGGCCGGCAGGGGACGCGCTCCTGCTGCAGATGACGGACTGGTTGACGCGCGCCTTGGGGGACGCGAGCCGCGTGGCCCGGGTAGGAGCCGATCAATTTGCCGTGGTGCTGCCCGAAGTCACGCACGAAGAGGGTGTGGCGCGGCTTCTCGAGAGTTCCCTCAATGCGTTTCTCGAACATCCATTCCAACTCAACGACCGTATATTCCGGGTAGCAGCCAAGGTCGGAGTTGCTCTGTTCCCGGATGACGGTACCGAGGCGGATACTCTGTTTCGCAATGCCGAAGCCGCACTCAAGAAGGCGAAGGCCAGCGGCAGTCGATATCTGTTCTATGCGCAGAAAATGACGGAGACGGTGGCCGGCAGACTGGTGCTGGATTACCAACTGCGTCACGCACTCGACAATGACCAGTTCGTACTCCATTACCAACCCAAGGTGAGCCTGGCGAACGGCAGGCTCACCGGTACCGAGGCGTTGATTCGCTGGAACGATCCGGGGGTGGGCCTCGTGCCGCCGGGACGGTTCATTCCCATATTGGAAGAAACCGGATTGATCTTTGAAGTGGGACGCTGGGCGCTGCGCCAGGCCGTCAAACAGCACCTGCACTGGCGTGGCGCCGGATTACCACCGGTGCGCATTTCGGTAAACGTGTCCCCGCTGCAGTTACGCAACCGCGCGTTCGTGGCCGATATCCAGGAGGCCGTCGGCCTGGACAGGAGTGCGGCAGCGGGCCTGGAGCTGGAGATCACTGAAAGTCTCATCATGGAGGACATCAAGCACACCATCGGTACGCTGCGGACGATTCGCGCCATGGGCGTGAGCATTGCCATCGATGACTTCGGTACCGGCTTCTCCTCGCTCAGCTACCTCGCCAAGCTGCCGACGGATACGTTGAAGATCGACCGCTCGTTCGTAACCGACATGAATGCCGGGCCCGAGGGGCTCGCACTGGTCTCCACCATCATCAAACTGGCCCATTCCTTGAAGCTCAAGGTGGTGGCGGAAGGCGTCGAAACCAACGAGCAGGCGCGTGTGCTGCGCGAGCTGAGCTGCGACGAAATGCAGGGCTTTTTGCTCAGCAAGCCGGTATCGGACAGTGTCTTCGCAACCCGCTTCCTGCGCCCTCAGTGGCAAGGCGATGAGTTCATTGCGCCTTGCGTGGTCCGTCATTTACGCCAGCCGTGACTATAAATCGGGACCGTCCTCAGGCGGCAAACAAACTGACTGCGACGCTCCTCCTGCTGGCAATGATCGGGTATTCCGGCCAGGTCACTGCCGGCGGCGACAGTCCCGGCGCCTCGATGTTTTCGTTCAGCGGCTTCGGGACCCTGGGTGCGGTTCACTCGAACGAGGACCACGCGGACTTCACCACCGTTTTGAAGCCCAATGGTGCCGGCTATTCGCACGAGTGGAGCACCGATGTCGATAGCAGGATCGCCGGACAGATCAACGCCCGTTTCACGACGCAGCTCTCGG
>Ga0247768_1000395_pt1 | contig 15797 bp, 15 predicted proteins | sample UWRJL016104C6_FD_179944 | JGI IMG/M metagenome (GOLD analysis project Ga0247768, IMG submission 179944) | Plant litter microbial communities from Arlington Agricultural Research Station in Wisconsin, United States - UWRJ-L016-104C-6 | ecosystem: Environmental > Terrestrial > Plant litter >... | reverse complement strand
CATATCGTATGAGGATATTAGAAGGTTCTCCGAAATGTGTTCTGAAGCCACCCAGGATGTCCAATGGGCAGTCGATGCTTATAATCTCACGTACTCTGTCGCTTTGATAAGGTTGTCGACCCTTCTCAAGAAACATGAGATTGTAACGACGGTTGCAAAAACCCCTCTTCTAACCCTTCTGAAAACGTATAGATCTAAGGAAGCAACCGATCCTCGAGATAAGGTGTATGGCTTCCTAGGTCTTTCTAATATGGATCTGAACTCACATGACGGGCTAAGAGTCAACTATAGTGATCGGTGGAGTAAAAGAGACGTCTACATAGGGGTTGTACGGGCAATGATAGATACATCGTCAAAGCTCGATATAATATGCGAGAGTGCCCCTGAGTTGGTCAGGCCAAATACTGAGACCGGAAGGAACCCTGAATTGGACCTCCCGTCTTGGGTACCGGATTGGACTATGCCTCCACACAAACTAATGGAAGGTCGAGATAAGCGAAGAAAAGGGACTGCGGGCCGAACTCCCGCGCGTGCTATGATCTCTCCGAATGGGAATATTTTGAGTGCAGAGGGGCTTCGTGTGGGGACTGTTGGGAGGCGTGGTCGATTAATGCCAGAACCCAATCCAGAGAACAGTGAAGACGCATACAACATAATCGCAAATACTTTGAAGGACTGGTACAAACTTGTGACAGATACCTTTGGCTCGAGTGAGCAGTCAATCCAGTTATTCAATCTGACCATTGTCTTTGGACTGTTCAAGGATGCCATGGTAGAGAATGTCTCAACGGGGTCATTTCGAATAGAGGGGGGTTTAGATTTGGAACAGGCTTTCATCTCATCGTTACCTGAATTGCTATCGGACTGTCAATTTTTCCTCATTGATTCTACTAAAAATGACCATTCCGCAGCCGTCTGTACGCTTCCGACCATGGGTGTTGGCCCAAACGGACTCCAAGAAAAGGATTTGGTTTGCGTCCTTCTAGGATGTCGATCCCCTGTTGTACTTCGACCCGATGGAAATCAATTCCGATTTGTGGGAGCCGTTTATGTGGACAATCTGTGGGACGGCCAAGCGATTACAGACCTAGAAAATGGCATGTACGAGTTGGAATGCTTCGACATCCTATGAGGGTTCAGAACAGGACCTTGCAATTGCCTCTTGGTGTCGAAACATGACAATTATGGTATAGTAATGACGGCGCCGATGACATCCATTACAACTCGAATAAAGGTGTTGCTTGATTCTGAATGGCGGCTGATTTCGTGGTCCACGTCACTCACTACGTCGTTTTGAGTATTTTCGTCAACATGCCTATTTAGGAAACTTTTGGGTCGGTGTTGGACACTGTACCCTTATTTGTGGAGACGTCGCAAAATTGCTACAGAAAGTCGATCAAATTTCCCCTAACTTGAAAGTAGGTCAGAGAAAATTGTTTTCCTATCGGAATTTGACACCGCACTATATCGGTGACTTGGTATAATCAGGAGAATGAAATGCTATTGCATAGACTGAATTTCATTGCTATGAATGTGTCCTTTTAAAATTTCCTATTTAGGAAACTTCTCGGTGAGTGTTGGAGACTGTATCAGCAAATGACGATAGGAAGCGATCATATTTTCCCGAAGCTGAATCTAGGTCTGTGGAAAATATGTTTGTAAATAGAGGGGAGAACGCATCGTACCGCCATACTGCATATTTCAACAATCTCTCGACCTCTAATCTATGATATCAGTCATTTTAACTCTTTCAATCCGTAGATGAGTGGGAACTGAACATATGAAAGTGCCGTGGGAGTTGTGCCATCTATGGATCACTTCAAGCCCCGGAGATATCGATGTCGATTCCTATGGAGTGGAGAAGTTGACCGGTCTGATGACGCTCCAACTTAACGTATTACAGCGTCACGGCACGAGTCTTTTAAACGTTTCCATGGTAAGCTTGAACCACACTCAGGAAGTGAGTTCATGTCACGTGAGCCAAGTGAATTGCACAGCCCATGTGCTGTTGTGTTGCTGATTTGGTGAACGTTTAGCCTATTTTAACCATCTTCGTGTCGGGAGTTAAGCAACGGGTTGCAGTGTCCTCCCACATCAGCCTTCTCAGGTAGTACAGCTGGAGGGGTTCCAAGGTTCAGCCTTGTGGCGATCATGTTATCAAGGTGAGATTCTCCAGGCCGAAAGCACCGGAACCTCGCTTGAATCAAACACAGTCACTAGAACGTCATCGTTCTTCCCTATCGGTTCTTGAGCGTCTTTGCGTACTCCTTCTCAACCTATCATGCAGGGAAGAGGCATATTATCTAGCCTGGCAATCCTGGGCGGAGCTGCCGTACTTTTGTATGGCATCTACAATGTCCTATTTCACCCACTTCGAAACTACCCAGGCCCCCTCCTTTGGAGAGCATTCCGACTCCCTTGGGTTTTTGCCATTCATAGCGGCCGTATCCACCAACGCATGAAAGAACTACATGACCGATATGGTCCAGTCGTCCGCATAGCCCCAAACGAGCTATCGTATACCGACTCACAAGCGTGGAAAGATATCAACGTTTCCCGCCCCGGTCACTTGCCTTTTGAGCGAAATCGCATATGGTTTGAATTACCAATCAGGCAACCAGATGCCATCAACTCTCCAGACGAGGAAATACACGCGAAGATGAAACGAACCTTTGCTCCAGGCTTCCAAGAAAAGAGCCTGAAACTGCAAATTCCGATCGTGGAAAGCTATGTGGGCCTGTTCATGGAGCAAATGAGATCAATGGCAGAAACCACTGTAGACCTTGAATACTGGTTTAATCTGCTCGCGTTCGACATTTCCGGTGATCTGTCTTTTGGTGAATCATTTAATTGCGTGAAGAGTGGGAAATTGCATCCATGGATGGAGAACGCCATGCATTGGGGCGAAGGAATCTACCTCCTGGCTTCCGTCAATTTTTACTGGCCCTTAAACCATCTCCTCCGCAAATTCCTACCGAACAAAACCCTACGCGCATATCTCGAGCACGTCCAGTTCAGCGCGGACGTAGCCAAAAAACGACTGGAATCAGGAATCGACCGTCCCGATTGGATCGGCTTGGCCAAACCCGTCAGTGACAGCAAAACCAAGCTGACGATGGATGAATGGGGTTTGAATGCGAGTTTTCTGGTCATCGGCGGTGGTGAGACAGTGAGCACCGCTCTTACGGCAACTGTGAGAACGCTGGTTCAAAATCCGAGGCCAATGAAAGTGTTGGTGAACGAGATTCGAGGCGCATTTGAGGACGAGTCCCAAATCACCATTGCGTCTACCGGAAGACTGGAATATCTGACCGCGGTGATTAATGAAGCGATGCGGGTCTGTCCGCCAGTTGTCATAGGATTTCCAAGGCTGGTACCCAAAGGAGGGGACACTGTATGTGGACAGTGGGTATCTGAAGGAGTTAAGTCCTCTCCATGAAATCCTGTTGTAATAAATGACAGCTAACAGCCATGAAATGTGTTTATAGACATTGGTGGCAGTTAACCAATACCCGACCTACCGCTCGTCTCGGAACTTCCAAGATCCTCATTCTTTCACTCCCGAAAGATTTCTTTCTTCCAACCAGGATGGACGCGACGACTTAGCAGCGTTCCAGCCTTTCAACATCGGAAGACACAGCTGTGTTGGGGTGAAGTTTGCATATGCTGAGTTACGACTTGTTTTGGCCAGACTGTTCTACACCTTTGATGTTTCTCTAGCTGACGGCAACGACCGATGGGACTGGGGTGACCAAGATTCTCACATTTTTTGGGAAAAGCGCCCTTTGAGGGTAAAATTGGCGCTAGTAAATCTTTAAGATGCTTTGCGTTGTGTGCTCTTCAGAGCTTTTATTTGTACTTCCTAGTCCTAACTTGTTGTTTAATCCATCCCGTTGTCTTGTTAGAGGCACCATTTTCTCCGACGTCTCATAATTGAAGTCAGACTTCAGCGGGTTAAAGCGCAGTTATTAGCAATGGGCAGTGTTCTAATCCAAATTTTATTAGGAATGTCATTCGCTCATCTCTACTCCATTAGTCTATTCATTACACAGCTCTCCATCCCCTTTAAATAATAGCTTTCCCGTCCCCTTGCGGCTTCAACACGCCCCTGTACCTCATCTTTCCATCCTTTAGCGTCTGCATGGCTTTGGTAATTCCTTCTTGGCTGAGCGGGAACTCCATGTTGATAGGCTTGATCTTATGATGAGCCGCAAAGCGGAGCATGTCCCTGTGCACGTGACGAGGAGCGACAACAGTGCCCTGGATACGGATGCCGTTGACGATCATAGGCATATAAGGGATGGAGAAGTCTTCTTGGGCCACAGTAATAGGGAAGATGGTGCTAGCGGGTGCCATGATGGGCAGAATAAGTGACCAGTCTATGAGCAAATCGTTAGTACATCTGTCTACTCTGAAAATTTATTTGGGGAACACTTACCAGGTTGCACACTTGCTGTGACCAAAAGGGCGTCCAATTTCTTTCCAATATCGAGCTCTTTCTTTCCCTTCATTGCAACGAATTGACTCGCTCCCAATTTCATTGCCTCGTCTTTCTTGCTATCCGACGAGGACAACACTACGACCTCGCATCCCATCTTAGCCGCAAACTCAATAGCCAAATGGCCCAATCCACCGACACCCATGATGCCTACCCGCGAAGTGGGCTTCACATCATACTGTGTCAGCGCCTGAAACACGGTCGCACCACCACACATCAACGGTGCGGCCTCCGCATCCGTCAACCCTTCTGGAATCTGGAACACGAACTTTTCACTCCACACGGCGCGCGTCGCAAAGCTTCCCTGGTCGAAATCTGCCATTCCGTAAAAAGCGCGCTGGTCGCAGTAGATTTCGTTTCCGGAGAGACATTGTTGGCAGAGACCGCAAGAGCCGTGTTGGTAGCCCCAGCCGACGCGGTCGCCAACCTTGAGTTCCTTGACGGCTGGGCCGGTGGCTTCGACTACGCCTGCGCCTTCGTGGCCGAGGACCATGTCGGCGCCGCGATAGTGCTCATCGGTACCGCAAAGACCGGAGGCGGTGACGCGGATGAGGACTTGGTCATCTTTCAGTTCGTCGGGCTTGGTTGTTGTGGATTGCACAATTGAGCCGTCTTTGGAGCCCTTGAAGACTGTGAATTCAGGCATTGTTTTGGATTGTTGTGGTTTTTGTGATTGTTACTGGAATATAGAATTGATGAAGGGGGTATCTGTAGAATTTATGAAGTGGAGATCGCGGGACAGAAGACTGTTATAGATGAGGAGTAGAGAAGAGCGGATGATTGAAGTTGTAGTGGAGGACAAAGAAGCACCAACGACTATAACATATATATATATACCCTTTGATTTACAATCTGGGAAGAGGCCAAGTCCTAAATTTTCGGTAGGACGCTATCATGACGTCCTCGCCCTTGAAACAGAACCTAAGGGTTCCCCTATCCAGCCAATCACAGCTTATTGGACCCTTTGCCCACCGCTATCAAAACCTAAACTTCCAGAAATCTCTACGGTTGCTTCGCCGATTCTCGCCTTACAAATCCTGCTGCACCGCAAAGCGCACAGACAGAATTACTGCATCGGGAATACAGAACTTGTTTATCGTGCTTACTGATGGTTTTCATCGTAGCTCCTCGTCTATCTCCTCGTATCTCCGAGTGTCTGATTAATATCCACGTGCAGCAATCGCGCGAGATCTGAACGGAACCGGTAAAAAGTGGGCGTTTTGGGAGTCGAGGCGCATCATGCAAGCGCGTACAGCGCCTCGTTTTATTGGGCGTGTAGTGCGAACGTTTTGAAGAACCGAGTTTCTGGCGGTTTTGCATATGGACATGCATGCAGCTTTGTCAGACTGCGTTTATCCAAACTCTGGAGCTCTAGAGCTTAATTTTCTTGCCTAAGGGGACGACAAGTCACCAGTTCACTCTTTTACTGGATGTGCGATGAAGTGGAAACGAAGTGAGCTATTTTTTGGATTGAAGGATCAAGTGGTGACGATGTTCAACCAGTATTCAATTCATACTGTGATCGAGTTTTCATTTTGAGGCTGGCAGGTCCTAAATGCGGGTGTGGCGTAATGACGGCGTCCCAGCCATCGGCGTCTTGGCACATCTGGCCCCGAGAAAATGCCGGGAACGTCTTCCTGTACGATTATTCCCGGGCTGGGCTTGGCAGAACATTGTTAATTCTCTAGCTGCTGTTCACTAATAAAAAAGTAACTGATTTTGTGAACGGTGGTGAAGTGGATTATCAAATGTTCTCCTGGCCATGTACATACAGTTGGATATCACCGATATGTCCGCCGTTGAGGTTGTGGCAAGAATACCTGAATTTGAGGCTGCTCGAGGTTATGTCCGGGAATTACTCAAGCACGTTGTTCGAGGTAGGTTCATTCACCGATTCTTGAGCTTCGGTTGAGAGGGGACCATTAATAATATGTGAGCAGCGCGATAGTAAACAGAAATCCGCCGCATAACTCTTCAATTTCCATGCATAATCTCTGACGATTAATTGCTGCGCTGCTAGCAGATAACAACAGAAGAATGCTCGAGAAGGGCGACTGGTATACTCCCCGAACGTGTTTGATTCAGCATTCAGCCATGAGATCCACATTGCAGGATGTAAACTCGGAAATACTTCTGTAGACTAGGCCAAAAAAAAGATTACATCGAACACTGGCACGTTTCTCACATGCGATGTAGTTGTGCATCGTCTACCACACGTGCGTCCACGTCTAGTATTCGACTAAAGGGGTGTCTTTCGACAGCGAGTACATAGTACACTAGCCGCCTTCCAACAGATTAACTGGTCTTGCGACCATATGAATATCTCCGTGTAAGGGAGTTTGTTTGCGCTCTTTATACTCGGCAGAGTTGAGATGTGAGGCTCTTGGGCCCAGTGCCGCTGTTTACCCTGGTGCGTCCAGATAGTACGGGCTGTTGCCCCTGCCCACTCTCGGAATCGAACCGAGGATCTTCTCATATCGTAGAAGTTACGAGTGAGACGCTGTACCACTAAGCCAAGCGGGCTGCTTGTTCGATGGAACAAGAGATGAAAGAGAGAGCTAGTTGTGTGTGGTGGGTATGGGTGGAGCTCGATTCGAGAAGCGAGATGAGGTGGGGAGGTAAGTCTGTAGAAAATAAGCTAAAGAGTTGCGTATGTAATCATGCCACTTACAGGAATCCATGAACTTGATGTGCGGAAAGATTCTGAGCGTGAGATTGGGTTTTGGGCGAGTTAGTTCAGTGTTCGTTACATTTCCCTGCCCCTAACAACTTTAGTGGGACATTTGTGATAAAGGTTGGGAAAACCTATCTCGATATCGATTCATGGGTATTTACATATAATACAGTGCTATCTGAGGTACAAAGCAATGCTCAGAAAGTGAGGTATTCAAATATCTCCGCCGCTTCTTTATCGTTTGGCGAGAAAAGCTTGGAAAGCAGATTGTTCAATGACGACATTGCCAACCGCCCTGAGCTTCTTCCGTCCTTCCTTCTGCTTTTCCAGCAGCTTTCTCCGCCGACTGATGTCGCTAGCGTGTAGTTTCGCTAGGACGTCTTTCCGGAACGGCTTGATAGTCGCACGAGCGACAATTCGTCTCCCAACAGCAGCCTGGATGACAACCTCGAAATACTGCCGTTCAACATGCTCTTTGAACTTCTCTACCCACTGGCGACCGAGTCTATCGACCTGACTGGCATGCAAAACGCGGGAGACGGCATCCACAGGCTCTCCATTCACCAAGAGATTCAGCTTGACGATGTTCGATTTTCGGTACCCGGCGTCTTCATAGTCTAGCGAAGCATAGCCTTTTGTAGCACCCTTTAATTTACCAAAAAAGTCATCGACGAGCTGTGAAAGGGGAAGATCGTATTTTAAAATGACTTGGGTTGCGGTGAAGAATGTGAGCTCAGTTTGGATGCCACGGTTGGCTTCGCACAACTCAATCACCTTTCCTAGGTACTCTTCTGGCAGCGTAATCGTTGCCGAGACCATCGGTTCATGGACCTCAGCAACCTTGCTGTAATGGACCTGTTCATCTGGGAAATCGGCGGGATTTGATATAATCTTCTCTGTCCCATCCTTGAAGATCAGTTTGAACGGAACAGAAGGAGGGGTGATGATGATGCTTGCTCCATGCTCTTGACGAAGCCGATCCTCAAAAACGGAGCAATGGAGGGTGCCAAGGAACCCCAACCGCCACCCGGCGCCAAGGGCATCTGAAGCCTCCTTCTGTATGGTCACGCTACGGTCGTTGAGAACAATTTGGTTGATACTGTCCTCTAGGTGCTCATGCTTGTCTTGATCGACTGGGAACGCAGCCACGAAAACCATAGACTGAGGCTCTTCGAACCCCGGCAACGCCTCCACAACCTTTTCGGAACCTATAGTAGTATAGGTGTCTCCGACCTTTGCGTCTTGGGATCGCTTCATTCCCGGGTTGAAATGGATATATCCCACTTGGCCCGCTCGCAAAACCGTCTGCGCTGTTTGGTCAGGGTACATGATACCAACCTCGCCCACGATGTACTTCAGTCCCGTCGCAAAGGAGTACAACTGGTCCCCAGGTCGGACCTCACCGTCAAATATCCTCACAAGGAGGATGACGCCCTTGTATACATCGTACCAGGAATCCACCAACAGAAGTCGCAGCGGTTTTGATGTATCACCAACCGGAGCCGGAATCTGGTCGATCACGGCGGGGAGAAGAGCCTCCACATTAACGCCCGTTTTGGCCGACACCAGTACGGCTCTGTCCGGATCCAGCTCAAACGTTTCTTGAATTTGTTCCAGCGCGCGTTGGGTGTCAGCAGTCGGTAGATCGATTTTGTTGATTACCGGAACGAGGGTAAGCCCTTGGGAGAAGGCCAGGTAGAAATTCGCGACGGTTTGGGCCTGCACACCCTGGGAAGCATCCACGAGGAGGAGAGCTGTTTTTGTTAGCTTTGAAATCGACGCTCGAATTGAGACTGACCTCCGCCACAGCTGGCATAACTCCTCGACACCTCAGCACGAAAGTCAACATGCCCAGGGGTATCTACAAGGTGGAGAAGATAGTCCTCCCCTTTGTAGTTATATATCATGGTGCATGTCTGCGCCTTGACTGTGATGCCCCTCTCCCTTTCCACATCTAACTTGTCCAAGACCTGCTTGTTTCCTCCTGGTTCAATTGTACCAGTAAGCTCGAGCAGCCGATCAGAAAGTGTGGATTTGCCATGATCTACATGCGCAACGATGCAAAAGTTCCGGTACCGTTCTATAGGAATATCGGCAATCCGCTTCTCCAGCTCCGATTGCGTCTTTTTGTATATATGAGCATACGTCCTGGAGAGGATGGATGGTCGTCGAGCGAGCTGGGCGAAGGGGAAGGGAAAGACGCCATTGGGATGAGCACAGCGAGCGCGCCAGTTGCACAAGAGGCTACGAGTAGTCCCAAAGCATGGTCGCATGAGTTCTAAGACGGATAGCTATCGTCTCAAAGGAATTGAGGGGAATTGGAGTGTCGCACTTTGGAATTAACATTGCGATATCTAAACCTCTGAAAGTTCGACTCAATACGATCTTATCTAATCGAGATCGGAAGGCGGAACCTTGGCGAACGCGGTGACGCGCTTGGCATGACAATCACGTGTCATCATGATTGCCCCACGACGACCCCGTTACTAAACGCTACATCGTTCACCATCACAACCCCTTTACAAGAGCTCGACGTCTTCTGACAACATAGTATCTTCCAAAATATTGCGTCTGACGAACTCCCTAGACCTTTTACAATCTCCATCACCTATCCTTCATAGTCTCCCGCCCGTTGCCCCGTCAACCTGACATAAACAATACACCCTACTCCCTCCTCTGGCTCTATATCTCGAACTGTATTGCACTGATGTCGCAACCAAAATCTTCGTCGAAGAAGGACTCTTCCAAGGTGCACAAGCTTGCACTGAAGGGTAGGTTCTATTGCAGCGGATGACAATATCACCGACTGACCGGTCCCAGGCTCCTCCAAGATAGTCTCGGAGTTTGTATGATTGCTTGCCCTTTGATCTGCGTTTATGCAAACTAATGCAGGACTAGTTTGAATACTCTATCAACACCATTTTGTAAATATTCCGCTTTTGCAGGAAAGTATGAGGGGTAACACTAATGCACACTTAGGTTCCAGCGGGGTGTGTATCCGGCCGAGGACTTCACAGCGTAAGTGTGTTGCACTATAGATTCATTGAGTGCTCTAATGCAACAACAGCGTTAAAAAATATGGCCTTACGATGATGGGTAAGTTTCGGTGCCCGAGCTTGCCTCCAGACAATCTGTTGACTCGCCTAGTGACGGCCGATGACCAGGTCAAAGCGTACATTAAAAAAATCATGTCCCAACTCAAAGACTGGATGTACGGCGGAAAAATCTCGAAGCTCGTTGTCGTAATTACAAGTAAAGAAACCGGCGAGCATGTCGAACGCTGGCAATTTGATGTAAGTGTTGAGTCATGAAGACCTGCGATTCGCTAACCGGTCTAGGTGCAAATCTTTGGCAAAGGCTCTAAGAGCAAATCATCTAAGAAGGCAACTGACCAAGAAAATGCTGCTCCCGAGTAAGAGCCTCCAGAATCAGAGAGGCTTCAAACTGCTCACGATTCCAGGTCAACCGAGGCACCTAAGGAAAAAACCGAGGCAGAGATTCAGGCGGAGATTCAGTCCATTTTTCGGCAAATCACAGCATCTGTAACCTTTTTGCCGATGTTGGATGGCAACTGCACTTTCAATGTGCTTGTCTACGCCGACGCCGACTCCGATGTGCCAATGGAGTGGGGAGACAGTGATGCGAAGGAGATCAAAAATGGCGAAAAGGTGCAGCTGAGGAGCTTCAGCACAAGCAATCATCGGGTTGATACCCTTGTGAGCTACAGGTATGTTGTGCTTTGTGATTTATCCCGAAGCGCAGACTGACGGCAGTAGACTCGCGGACTAACCGCACCATTGGAGGACGATTTGGGTTAAGGATGGCGGATGGGGTTTGGCGTCTGGGGCTTCTCAATTCTAGGCGCGGGAATGGATGAGTACAGGGACCTATTCTGAACAGATTAATATCATTCCTATCGTTTCAATTAGTTTTTGACGACGTTCTCGGCGAATATGTGCATTAATACAAATACGGGCTGGTTAGGTATTGTCCGAAAACTGGGGCAGCCTGTCTATAAATAATCCTCGATTCTATCTTGGTTGGGCCGTTACTGGGAGACGGTTCGCCGAAAATGTCACAGCTCCTTCCCGTTCGGTATGGCACTATGGACCTGATCTTCTCAAAGTCGTGGGCTCGGGATTCAACACATGTGTGACCATCCGATTGGTCATCCACCAAGTGCAGTGGTAATCAGGTCTCCCCTCATAACCTGGAGGAATCCTTTCAATCAATTAGATCGCCGACTTTTGTATTTGTTGTCTTTTCCTTTGAATCAGACCCGCATCCAACCGCGGGTAATGTCTGTGCCTGGAAACCATCATGACTCTAACATTGGGAATGTACCCCAGGAACCGTCGGTGGCTGCAGACGAGGATGCCATTGAGCCATTACCAGCTCCGCGGGTAGGTGGAGAAGGTCGACCCTTCGATTACTCCATTGCAACCGAAGAGAGTCTGCGAGATTTGAGGTGTGAGGTCTTGGTCAATTACCTACAATCACAGCAGGAAGAGAAACTTTGGACAACAGGCGAGCCTGGCGAAGGTGTCGTGCTGAGAAAAACAAAGGGACAATATGTCTGCTCTCCTCCTCAGTTACAGACCGATGGCTCAGACTTGTTGACAGAAGTCAGCCACCTGAATGTTATGGTACATGGTGCCACTACACGATTATGCACCGGCTATATGCTAACTATTCTAGGTCGCCATGACGGTCAATACAAGAGTTATTCGCCTTATTCTCCAGCAAGTCAACCAAGCCGGACTATCCTATGTTGAGCTCAATCGAGGGCTTCGTCTTCAAGTCATACCGGAGATGAACAAGCTCCATGCATGCCAAAGAAACCAATTCGCCGCTTTCATTACCGGGCCCCAATTGCTGGTCGTGTGGGAAGACGATCCGGGAAAACTTCTACAGCGGGCTGATTCCATTCAGCAAGCTTTAGTAGCTATGATATGTGGACAAGAATATCTACCAAAGGCAGAAGCGGTCAACGGATCCACCCCTGACCTCGGTGGTGCAGATACGAGTTCTGCGGAGAATCAAGTAGACGAAAAGCCCCGCCAGTATAGACTCATTCAGCCAATGATGGTTGCATGCACTTTGATACTGATGATTACCGCTCTGGGAGCGGGTTGGAGACTCATTGCAATTGAGATTTTCATTGACCACAATTGGATGAGAGCATTGTTTGTGTTGACCATATTACCCCAGTCTTGGCTATCTCTGGTAGGTTTTCGACTCTGGTCTTGTTCACTGCTGACGGATTTAGTTCTTCTTCCAAGCCGTAGTGGGGAACATTGCGCAATTAATTGGCACTGTGGATCAAATAAGGCAGAACTCTAAGTTCTACTCCGGACTTCCGCCCCGTCGCATCCATCGTAGCCTGGGACAGCTCCCCCATGTTACGATCCAAATGCCCGTCTACAAAGAAGGTCTCCGTTCCGTTATTGAGCCGACTATACGCTCCATAAAAGCCGCAATGTCAACGTATGAACTCCAAGGCGGAACGGCAAACATCTTCATTAATGACGACGGAATGAGGTATCTGAGTGACGAGGAGGCAAAGGAACGAAAGAACTTTTACGAAGAAAATGGTATCGGGTGGGTAGCCCGTCCCAAGCATAACCCCAAACCGAGTGTCCCAGGAGAGGCGCCATTCCTCCGCCGTGGAAAATTCAAAAAGGCCTCGAATCTTAACTATGGCTTGTGGGTCAGCGTCACCGTCGAAGACCGTCTTTCCCGAGTCCATCGCCACGATACTTGGACCCAGCAGGACGAAAACGCAGCATACGATCAGATCCTGCAAGACGTCAGCGCTGCTTCACTTGGTGAGACCTGGGCGGAGGGGAACATCCGCATTGGGGACTACATCCTACTGATCGATTCGGATACACGGGTTCCTGGCGACTGTCTGCTCGATGCTGTCAGTGAGATGGAGAGTTCTCCTCAGGTCGCCATTATTCAATACTCCTCGGGCGTCATGAACGTCACAAACAACTTCTTCGAGCGTGGAATTACGTTCTTTACCAATCTTGTCTATACACAAATCCGCTATGCGGTCGCGAATGGCGACGTCGCCCCCTTTGTAGGCCACAACGCCATCATCCGCTGGACCGCCGTTCAGGATGTCGCATTTTATTGCGGCCTAGACAAGCGCGAGAAATACTGGTCGGAGTGCACCGTGTCCGAAGATTTTGAGATGGCCTTGCGTCTTCAAAACGACGGCTACATCATCCGGCTCGCCGCCTACAAAGGCGATGGCTTCAAGGAAGGCGTTTCCCTCACCGTCTACGACGAGTTAACGCGGTGGGAGAAATACGCCTTTGGTTGCAGCGAACTCATCTTCCACCCCATCTCCCAGTGGCCAAGGCATGGCCCCTTCACCAGCCTCTTCCTGAAATTCCTGTGCTCCCGCATCCCGCTCCCATCCAAAATAACGATCATGGCATACATAGGAACGTACTATGCCCTCGGTTCGGCTTGGATCACCACCGTGTTGAACTACTTCATCGTGGGCTGGTACAATGGCTTCTTCGACCACTACTACATCGACAGTTTCCGCGTTGCTTTCTCCATCATCATCGTCTTCACTGCTCTTGGAAACGTTGCGCTCGTCACTTTCCGGTACCGTATCAAAGAGAACTCGTTGGGGGGCGCAGCGAAAGAAAACATCAAATGGATTCCCTTGCTCATTGTCTTCCTTGGCGGCGTCTCATTGCATATCTCTCAGGCCCTGGTCTCTCATCTCCTCGGCATTGACATGACGTGGGGTGCAACCGCCAAGGAAGTCGAGGATGTGGGGTTCTTTGAGGAGATCCCAAGAGTGCTGAAAAGATTCAAGTGGACTTTCATATTCTGTATCGTGTCGGCTGTGGCAATGATGCTTTTGGGGCTGGGGCCGGTGCCTCCGCTTTGGAGGATTGGGTTTTTTACGGCTGTATGGCCAATGGCGGTGGTGATCGTTTGCCACTTTCTGTTGCCCATTGTATTGAACCCGAATTTGATGCTGTTTACGTGGTAGAGGCTGTTAAGGTAAGGCACTGTGGACAGCGGATGGAAAAGCCGCACATGCGTGACTGAGTCCGCAATGCGAAGGATATCGTCAAGATTCGTAGGATTTTCTCGCAGCGTCTGACATTCTATCATGGAGAGTGACTCCAGAGGACCTAGAACAGATTTTGTTTATTTTTCTTATGGATGCTTGTAATAGAGTGGGATTATTAATGTCTTTGTTCGACCACAGGAGTCGCTTGAATCCTATTCGGAAGCATTAAAAGCATTAATATTATAAAGAGTTCACAAGGGTAATGGTTAATTGTATGTTGAATTGGGATGTCAATATGACAAGATTATGAGTCATAAATCGCGTTCTGTGCTTATCTTCTTTCATAACTCGAAAATTACCCTAAAATAATTGCGTTGTTCCAATACATATGGCTTAATCACAAATCGTGCTGTCGTCGAGGTGTTGGGAGTTCATTGGTTAGGTCTCCTGGGTGATGGACCACATCCTGCTGTGATTTTTCGTGTTCTGATAGAAACGTTGGACATAGAAATACTGATGATAGTTTGATTGACACTGTATCTCTTTTCATCTGTCGACTCCTGGGCGATATAAGCTCTTGGTCTTGATAGAGGATGAAATCTGTGATAGAGAATGTCACATGGTGAAGTAAAGCTTGTATGCATCGAACCCGTCCTATTTAAGCTGTTCCTAGTCGGGATGAACTAATATACATGTTGTATGCTTCATCGGCGGTTTCCTTTTCCAAATAACGTGTGATGAATAGCAACTTAGCAACTAAGTGCAAATAAGGGCTATTCCAAGACTTCATTAGGAAAACCCTAAGCAAACCAGGTAGGTGTGGTCTTGCCAGGAAACCCTCACCATGAAACTAATAGTTAGTTTCTGGTAGGAAATCCTCTTTTCATCTTGGTGTAAAAGCACATTAAGAACCATTGCTACTGGGGCAACTTTTCAAGTTCAGAATACATCATCAACTCAAATAGCAACTCGAAAATTGTGCCGGCGGTTGAGCGGTTTTCAGGGAGCAGTTAAGCAGTCTGGTCGAATGGGTAAGCGGTGTGCGGATTAAGATCTCGCATCGGGCGGTTGTCAAGTTTGGTCTCTCATTTGTTGTGCCAAGTCGTCTCTCATTTGTCGTTCTCGGTCACTGCTTGGCTATCAGGTACCTTGAGCTCCGGGAAGATTTCGCGGAAGATTAGGCGGAGTTCGTTCAGGGAGGTCACGTAGCCCGGACGGAAACTCCCAAATTCGCTTTTATATTGCTCTTCCCTGGCGTCTGCCTCTTCCAACTTGGCCACTAACTCAGCTATGTTGAGTCCTTCGCCGACATCATTCGCTTGATGCTTATTTGGTCTTATTGATGGTGATTCGGCTGCTGACCGCTTTCGCTCTAGGGGGCCAAGGGGCTGGTGTTGCTGAATTGGCTGGGATCCCGCAGCAGTTGAAGCTGTTAGGAGCGGCTGGGCAAGTGGTTGGCCAATTTCGGAGCTGACTGGTGGAAATGTCGTTGGAGTTAACGTTGGCAGCGGCTGGGCAAGTGGTTGGCTCGTTCCATAGCGGGTTGGCTGATATGTCGTTGCAGTTGAAGCAATTTGTGG